>JAABVA010005533.1_pt1 | contig 11422 bp, 8 predicted proteins | sample 5560331 | NCBI WGS metagenome assembly JAABVA01 (sample SAMN12812661, study PRJNA571458) | rock metagenome | isolation source: Antarctica rocks | place: Antarctica: Victoria Land, Mt New Zealand sud | collected 2016-01-07
TAACGTTGAGTATTTGTAGTGCCTCTACTCGTTGTTTGCCTAGACGTTTATCGTCGAGTGTGCGTGCGGTGTCATAAAATGATGGATAGGGAAGAAATGTTTGCATCGCCTCAACCTCCTGATAGGAAAGACACGTACTGTGTTGCTTTGAAGTTGCAGGTGAGACAAAGAAGTTATTAGACCAACGGGCGACCACAAGGGTCGCACCCTACTATACAAAGGGATGTATAGTAGGGTGCGACCCTTGTGGTCGCCCGTCCTCTCCATTGCATTGATAACACTTTGTTATAGATACTTTGTCCATAGAATTGTCCAAAAATTGCCCTTGACTTTTATTTCCTTCGTTAGGTATACTTATGGAAGTATACATTTGAAGGCTACTTTACAACTGAATATATGCAGTGATAACTGCTCTCATCAAGAGAGGTGGAGGGAAACGGCCCGATGAAACCCGGCAACCCGTATGCAGTGTAGTATACAGGGTGCAAATTCCGGTGGAATACAGAGATATTCCGCAAGATGAGGGGAATGAGCAACGTAGCTACCCCTTAATCATAGGGGTTTTTTTATTGGTCGGAACTTCACGAAACTGCATATATAGTACGCAACCGTACATTACAATTTGAGCAAACAAGAACGTTGACGAGGACGAGTAAGCGCAACGGGTGGGTCCAGAGAGCCGATGATGATGAGATATCGACCCCATACCAGCGTTGAATATGACCTCCGAGTTGCAGGTTGAACCCCCTATAGGCTAGTAGACCATGCCGTGTAGCTTCGTTACAGCTACGAGTACCTTATCGGCTCGTGTAGGGGTCTAATTCATTACACCTTGGAACGGCTAGTGATGCGCGACCAGGGCGTGATAAATCAGGCCCGTACATATGATGCGGATTATAGAGTACTCACAAAGGTCGATGTCGTGAGGCGTTGACAAAATCAGGGTGGTACCGCGAAGACGTTTACCCCTCGCCCCTGTCAGGGTGAGGGTTTTTTTGTACCTTTTGCAGTTAGAAAGGAGTAATTTATGACGGTATTCAATAGCAGTCGTCAGGTTAATAGTCTGTGCCCAGCTCCTGCTCTTCCTGTTCATGAGGCATATAACGTCTCTTCGTATACGTTTGATAGCCTGTCTCTACAACGTGGCGGTGAGTTTGGGCCTGTCACGCTTGCATATGAGACATGGGGCACCCTTAATGCTGAGGGTACTAACGCGATTCTCATTACGCATGCGCTTACGGGGGATGCACACGCTCATGATGTGGAGCAGCCAGACAACCTCAAGGTTGCATGGTGGAATCCACTGATTGGTCCGGGCCGGACATTCGATACCTCGCGCTACTTCGTGATTTGCTCGAATGTGTTAGGCAGTTGCTACGGTAGCACTGGTCCAGCATCGCTCGACCCATACACTGGTAAGCCCTATGGCATGCGCTTTCCAGTGATTACTATTCGCGACATGGTGAATGCCCAACGACGCTTGTTGGAGCATCTGGGTATCCATCAACTGGCGATGGTCGCGGGCGGCTCTATCGGCGGTTTGCAGGCATTGGAATGGGCCGTGACCTATCCCGATGTCGTAAAAGACGTGTTTGTCGTCGCGGCGACACCGGCCCTTACCGCGCAGGCAATCGCGTTTAGCGAGGTTGAGCGACAAGCAATCATGGCAGACCCACTCTGGCAGGGCGGCGACTATCTCCCAGAACAGGGACCAACCACTGGCCTCGCGATTGCACGCATGCTGGCGATGATTACCTATCAGAGTGAAGAGTCGATGGAGCTACGCTTTGCGCGTCAACCTGCGCGTCGGCCAGATATTGCTTCACCGAGCCATACCCGGGATATGGGTGGACGCTTCGACGTTGAAGGCTACCTGTATTATCAAGGTGCATCGCTTGCACAACGCTTCGATGCCAATAGTTACTTGTACATCAGTCGTGCAATGGACCTGTATGATGTCAGCGAGGGCTATCCCTCGTTAGAGTCTGCATTGAGCCGCATTCAAGGGAAGGCGCTCTTTATGGGCATTCGTTCGGATTTCTTGTTTCCGGCGGCGCAAGTGCGCTGGCTTGCCGAAAAGTGCCAAGCACTCGGCGGAGACTCGACCTATGTTGAATTGGACTCACCACATGGTCACGATGCCTTCCTCAAAGAATGGGGGCAAATGGCCGATGCGTTTGCCAGGGTTTTCTAAGAAAGATTTCTTGTAGATAGAGGAGAAGATAACATGGCTCTTAATAGCAATCGCAGCTACGGTTTTGAAACGCTTTCTTTACACGCTGGTCAGGAGACCGCGGACAGCGCAACAGGAGCACGTGCAGTTCCAATTTATCAGACGACTTCTTATGTCTTCGATAGCCCGGAACATGCCGCCAACCTCTTTGCTCTAAAGCAATTTGGCAATATCTACACTCGTATCATGAATCCTACACAGGATGCCTTCGAGCGTCGTATTGCCGCGCTTGAGGGTGGCGTTGGTGCGCTGGCAACTGCATCCGGTCAGGCGGCGGAGACGCTGGCAATCCTGAATATTGCCGAGGCCGGAGACGAAATCATTTCATCCGCAAGCCTCTATGGTGGCACCTATAACCTGTTCCACTATACGTTCCCTAAGCTTGGTGTAAAGGTCCATTTTGTGGATAGCCGCAACCCTGAAAACATCCGCTCGCTCGTCAATGAGAAGACCAGAGCGGTATACGCCGAGACGCTGGGCAATCCACGCCTCGATACGCTCGATATCCAGGCTACGGCGGACATCGCCCACGAATACGGTCTACCGCTTATTGTCGATAATACACTTGCCTCTCCCTACCTCATACAGCCGTTGAAGCATGGTGCTGATATTGTGGTGCATTCCGCGACCAAGTTTATTGGTGGACATGGCACCTCGATTGGTGGCGTGATCGTCGATGGTGGTAAGTTCGATTGGGGCGCAAGTGGCCGTTTCAAGTCGCTCACCGAGCCGGACCCATCGTATCATGGCCTGCGCTATGTCGATGCGCTCGGCCCTATCGCGTACATCATCAAGGCTCGCGTGCAACTTCTGCGTGACCTCGGTGCCGCTATCACACCGTTCAACTCGTGGCTCTTCCTGCAAGGCTTGGAGACATTACCTTTACGTATGGAGCGTCACAGCCAGAATGCCCAGAAGGTTGCCGAATTTCTTGAGGGCCATCCGTCCGTTGAGTGGGTGCAGTATCCTGGTCTTGAGAGCCATCCACAGCATGAGATTGCGAAGAAATACTTCCTGCATGGACACTATGGAGCCATCATTGGCTTTGGTATCAAGGGCGGTCTGGAAGCAGGAAAACAGTTGATTCGGCACATTGAACTCTTCTCGCACCTCGCGAATGTCGGCGATGCCAAGTCGCTTATCATTCATCCAGCCAGCACAACGCACTCACAGTTGGTGCCGGAAGAGCAGTTCGAGACAGGCGTCACGCCCGATTTCATCCGTCTCTCCGTTGGTCTGGAAACGGTTGAAGACCTGATCGACGACCTGGATCAAGCGTTGAAGGCAGCGGTCGCAGATGCGAGCCAGCCTGCGAATGCCTAGTTTATAAATGTAATCGAATTATTCTGTAGGGACCGATTTATCGCGTTCTCGGTGGGGTGGGGAAAGGGAACGCGGCGGCAACAATTGTTTATGGCAACGTTTGCCCCTCCGTCCCACCCTTTGGACGCGATAAATCGGCCCATACAGACCAAATACATCGGTGGGTGGTGCATCATGGACAAGAAAGTTAGCGTTTTGAAGTTCGGGGGAACATCGGTCGGCAATGGTGAGCGTATTCGTCAGGTTGCGAAGATTATCACTAAAACCCTGCATAATTCCGAGGAGGCGTTTCCCGTTGTAGTTGTGTCTGCAATGTCGGGTATTACTGATCAACTTTTGCGTATTGCACGGCACATTTGTCTCGGTGCATATGAGGAGAGTGAGAACGAACTCGCTGCATTGCGACAAAAGCATTTCGAGGCAGCCGAAAGAGTTGTGCGCCATACCGAGCATGTACCACAACTACAGCACAACCTTGAAGAGGCGTTGACAGCACTGAGCCATGATATAACTCTCTTGTGCGAAGCTATTGCATCAGAGCAGGAAACATTTTTACGTACTGCCGCCATTGCCTCATGGGGCGAACGTCTTTCGATCTTGCTCGTTGCTGCTGCTGTGAATGACTACGGTGTAGCTGCTGAACCTGTGCGTCACGAAATCATCATCACCAGCCATCCGAAAGCTGATAGCTCGCAGCCTTTTGGCGTCGTCGTTGGTGCCGATCCGCTAGCGGAGGAGACCCGTGTCAATGCACACAACTTGATTTATCCTTTCGTTGAACGTAGTGTTGTACCAATCATAGCAGGTTTCATGGGTCGCACTATCACGGGTTTTGTGACCACGCTTGGGCGTAACGGCTCCGACTATTCTGCAACGGTGATAGGAGCGGCACTCGACTGTGTAGAGGTCACAATCTATACCGATGTGGACGGTGTTTTGACGGCGGATCCACGCCTTGTTGCCAACGCCCGCCTACTTCCACAACTCTCGTATGCTGAGGCTGCACGCCTCTCCTGGTTTGGCGCGAAAGTGCTACATCCACGCACTCTTATTCCTATAGCCGCACGCAATATTCCCGTTCGTGTACGCAACACCTTCCGTCCCCACGTAAAGGGTACGGTGGTTGGGCCTGTGGATAACGCGCAAAGTGGGGCTTCAGCAATCACCATTCGCAGAAACCTGGCACTGGTCACGGTTGAGAGTACCGACCTGTTTGGTGTGCCTGAGAACGCAGGTCAAGTCTTTGCCCTTGCCGCGCGTGCTGATGCAGCCCCTGTTGCCATCTGTTCATCATCAGGACATCACCTCTCCTTTATGGTCGAGGAAAAGGCGGTTGAGTCGGTTGTTGCGCTGTTACAGCATGACATGAAAACGGGTGATTGGCAGGTACGTAGTCGTCGAGGTCTGGCGGCGTGTGCCTGTATCGGTTCTGGCTTTACCGTTGATCCTATGAGTCCGGCACGAGCTATCACTGCTCTTGCCCGCGAACATATTCCCGTTATCACACAGGGTGCCTCCGAACTCGGTATCACTCTCATTGTAGAGGACAAAGATAGCCAGAGCGCGTTACGCTGCCTGCATCGTGATCTTATCGCCCCCGTGATACCACTGGTGAGGCACGCGACAACACAGGATAAACGACGTGAGACCGTAAGATAAGAGGTACAGTTATGCAGCAGAATGAACAATTTACACGTATCCCCGTTGCGGTGCTGGGGGCGACGGGAATGGTGGGGCAACGTTTTATAGAGTTGTTACAGGGGCATCCGTGGTTCGAGCTGGTTGCGGTAGCGGCCTCAGAACAGCATGGAGGTCGTATTTATGCTGAGTCAACGCGCTGGCGACTTCCTGGTAGCGAGATGCCTGCTGCTGTCGCTTCTTTACCTGTAGTTTCCTGTAAACCAGAAGCGATACCTGGTGTCAAAATCGTGTTTTCAGCATTGCCAGGGGGCGATGTTGCAGAGCAGGCGGAGCTAGCCTTCGCACAGGCTGGTGTCGCGGTTTTTAGCAACGCGAAAAATTATCGTATGGCACCAGATGTGCCACTGCTTATTCCAGAGGTGAACGCCGACCATATCGCCGTCATTCAGCAGCAGCGCAAATGCCGCGGCTGGTCGGGTTGTATTGTCACCAACGCGAATTGTTCCGCAACACCGCTTGTGATGGCACTCAAGCCACTACAAATTCAGTTTGGTGTGAGTAAGGTGCTTGTGATGACGATGCAAGCCATTTCAGGTGCGGGCTATCCTGGTCTTTCCGCCTATGACGTGCTCGATAACGTCGTGCCCTATATTGGTGGCGAGGAAGAGAAGATGGAGAGCGAGACGCTCAAGATGCTAGGGACATGGCAAAAGGGTCAAGGATTCCACGATGCACCAATCGTGGTGAGTTCACATTGCAACCGTGTCCCGACACGCGAAGGTCATCTTGAATGTGCTAGTATCGAACTAGAACGTGACGCATCACCAGAAGAGATTATTGAAGCGTGGAATAGCTATGAGCCAGAACCACAGCGTCTCAAACTGCCCTCGGCACCAGAGCATGCATTATTGTACCGAACCGAGATCGACAGGCCACAGCCGCTCCGTGACCGTGACGCTGGTAATGGCATGACGACGACGCTCGGCAGATTGAGGCGTTGCCCCATATTGAGCTATAAATTCGTGATGCTCGCTCACAACACCATTCGTGGGGCGGCTGGTGGCTCTATACTCAACGCGGAATTATGTGTCAAGAAAGGGCTGTTGTAGGGGTCTAATTCATTACACACCGTTCCAGGGTGTAATGAATTAGACCCCTACAGTATTCTCCTTTATTAATTCATGTTCATCATTTGCTGCAATGTAGCAAAAAAGAGATTGGTTGACGTACTCTTCATATGCCAACCAACCTCGTTCATGGCTTGTTTCCTTGCTATTTCTTATTCCTGGATATCGAATGTATATGTATCTTATTTAGCGAGAGTTGAAGCTAATCCTTTCACTATTGGTGTGCCAACGCCAGTTACCGGGTCCCAACCTGTACCCGCATAATAGCCGATAACTGTAATTGGGTTGCCATTCACATCAAAGCCCGTCACAGTGTTGTTGCCGAGTAAAATGTCGTGGAAGGCTTTGCCATACGATGCGCTTGCGCTCAGTGCGTAGATTGCAGGGTTGAGGAAGCCTAGACGATGACCTGCCTTCTGATTGAGTAGCACAACAATGGCAGCCCATGCAGGAGAACCAACACTAGTGCCACCAACAGGCTCAATGATGGTTGCTCCACCTTGACTCACAACGATTGGGACACCTGTAAGGGGGTCAGCATCGAATGCAACATCGGGAATACCACGATTGGGAAGTCCAACAATGTTTTTCTGGTAGTCTGGTACTGGGAAGAGGGTACTGAAACCGCCGCCAGTTGCGCCCGCACCATTGCTATCTTCGTTCCATACGGTTTCACCAGCATACTGGCCCGTCTTCAACGTTGCATTCAGCGTCGTACCACCGACCGCTGTCACCAGTGGATCAGAGGCTGGAAGACTCACACCTAGTTGCAGAGAAACATTTGGGCCAGAACAGGTGATGGCTGCCGCACCATAGTCGCCCGAAGAGGCGAGAACGGTAATACTCTTTGCCTGTGCCGCTGCGAACACTTGCTGTTCTGCTTGCACATAGCCAGCAGGGGCGCAACTTTCACCAACGCCAAAACTCTGAGAAATGACATCACCCAGATTGTTTTGAACGGCATACTGTGTTGCTTGTAGCGCGATAGGCAAGAACTGTGTAAAATCAGTGATGGTATCGACGTTTGCGAGGACAAGATCAATGGTGGCATCAGGCGCAATGGAATGGACCGTTTCGATGTCCAATGCCGTCTCGGTATAGTAGCCAGGATCAACGGAAGGTGTGCTGAATGGTGAGATGACATTGATCTTAGGGTCTTTCAACCCGTAAAGCTGATCGTACAGGTGTACGTCGTTTTTCAAGGATGGGCTGGTCGCAAAGTCGATCAGGACCACCGTGTGTCCCTTGCCAGTGATACCTGCATTGAGTAATGGTTGAATGTTATAGGCATTGCGGATTTGCTGTGGGCCATAGCAGCGAGGTGGCACGGCACTTGTCAGACAAGGTGGAATTCCCCCGGCCGCACTCACTGCAACCGTCCCATTCGCAGTCACATTCAGCTTACGCGCGTACTGCGAAAGGAGACGAATTGGAAGAACGTCGTGTTTGTCGAATTTGTGTTTGGCACTTGCCTGTGTGCTTTGAGCGTGTGCGCTCGCAGTGCCTACGAGACTGGTGATGAGCGTAAGAGCGACGATAACCCCTACCAGGCTCTTACGGAGGATGGACTGATACATCATTATAGACATCTCCTGATTGTTCTCTTCTCCTGCTTCATATAGAGCAAGAGGTGCATAGAATAGTAGAGAGCTAGAGACATACCGACGTGGCCGTTGTCGGTCGGAAATACTACGCAAGCAGTTGCGAACACATGGCAGTGAGAAAAAATTCGCAATTGCTCGGTAGTACAAAGTTGAATAGCAGGAAACAATACGTTTTGTAATCCAGGAACCCCCCTGGGAGGCTAGCGTGATAGCTCCCATACAAGGAAGAGTACACAAGAGATTATTGTTTGTCAAGCCAGCTATGAGAGGTGTGTGAGCGATAACAAGTGTCTTTCATGCTTAAAATGAGGATAAATAAGGGTAATTTGTGAAGTGGCTCACACTGTTTTTGTGAGGTAATGTCGAACTCTGAGCGTAAATAACATGCGTGACTGTTGATTGACATATAAAACTCCGTTTTCCAGATACATCTTTTCGTTTCAGATGTACATTTTGTTATTGAGCAAAGTGGAAGAGGTTTTTTCTTGTACAGGAAGATAAGATTGGACAAGCAAGTTATGCGTGAAAAACCGAGCATTCCAGAGGAACACCTTCGAGCCTGTTTACAGGAACAGTATGACCTGATCCCCGACACGCTTGATGTTCTTCCTCTAGGACTTGATACTAGGGCCTTTGTGTGTCGTGTGGTGAGTGAGCATGGAACCTTCTATTTGCTCAAAGCAAGGTCTGGCACCTTCTACGAGCCGAGTTGTCTTATTCCCGATTATCTCAGGGATCGAGGAATAGCAGCAGTGGTAGCTCCCCTTCTCACGAAGAAGAATACCTTATGGACCAATATCGGGGATTGGACGGTGATTGTGTATCCCTTTCTCGAGGGGGATACGAGCTGGACGGGGATGACGGATGAGCATTGGAAGGAGCTGGGAACCATCTTCAAACGGATTCACCAGGTTATGGTGCCGACTTTAGGCTTTGAGTCACTGCGAAAAGAGACCTTTGATCCGATGGGGTATGCTCGTTGGGTGCGTGCCTTTGAGACTAGTCTCGCTGTTGCCGAGACTCAACACGCACACTCTGAAGGTGGACGTGTCTCTAAGCGTACACTTCGCGCCTCCTGGATGGAGCATCAGTCCACGATTCATCAGGTGGTAACCGTTCTGGAAAAGCTGGCAGAGATACTCCAAAGACAATCAGCGCCACACGTCATCTGTCACGCGGACCTACATCCAGCCAATCTGATACGTGATCATGTCGGCCACGTATTTGTGATCGATTGGGATGAGGTGATGCTGGCACCCAGAGAGCGAGATTTCCTTTTTGTCAAGGAAGCATCAACCGATGGCTCGTCACGACAAGGCATCCCTCCGTTTTTTCAGGGATACGGACAGACGGAGATCGACTGGACCGCACTGACCTACTACCGCTATGAACGGGTCGTTCAAGACCTGATCGAGTGTACACAGGAAGTGTTTTTCAGGGATGATTTGGGCGAAAAAACGAAGGCTGATGCCATCCAGTTGTTTCGCGATATCTTAGCGGAAGGCGGTGAGGTTGATGCAGCAAGGGCTGCAGCAGCTCATCTCCCATCAGACCTTAACTTCCACAACCAGGAAGAGAGAACTGGCTGAGAAACAAGCGAGATTTACCGTAAGTGTGTTAGAGCCTTTTTAACTGACAAATGACAGCAGCGTGTGAGTTAGAAACTAGATAAAGCTTATATTGCATCTTCTCCTGCTCTTATCATCTTCCTGATCTCAGGAAAGTGATCTGACACCGCTTCTCCGCTATTCTTACAGGCTTTCAACACTTGTTTAGCAATGGCCTTGTTGACGTAATATTAACAAGGCCATTGAAAGCGTTACTAAAGCCTAGAGTTATCTATTCTATATCGTCTAAGAGTGATGGTTGCTGCTGATTTTTAATGCGACGTTTCTGTTGCGCCTTCGTCTTATCAAGATGATTTGTAGGGCTAACCACAGATTGTCCTATACGATGTTCGATAGATTTTCTGGCTTCACCGCCAACTTCTCCCGCCTCTGTCGCATCGCGGTGTAGCTCACTAAACCCCTGGCTCTCTCGATTCTGATGTAACGTAACTGCCGTTGCCTCCCCAAGGGAGGATAGTGCTAGCTCCAAATAGGTCATGTGATCGCGCAAATTTATTTTAGGCGTTGCCGGAAGCAATTTATATTTTTTGTGAGCCTCTACCGAAATATCAAACGTCCCCTCTGAAATGACATTCGTGAGGATAGAGTAATCAGCACCTTTTGCCCCACGCTCTTTCCATTCATCAGTGAGTCCATTCCGAATGATGTCGTTCTTAATGCGTCCCTCAATCCAAAGGTCGTCATGGCCTTTGGCTCGATAGGTTGTTCGTACTCGATCTAATGCTGCTTCGGGATTTTCAATCTCCTCAATGCGCTCATCGCCCACTTTAGCAAGCCAGAGTCGCACAGGCTCTGCTCGTGGAGAAGGAATAGCCTGGATAATACGTAACATAGTTTGTCTGGTCGCGGTGTCTGTAAGACGAAACTTACCGTCAGGAGATTTGAGCCGTAACTGAACAACCTGTTGAATAGTCTCTTCAAAACCCTCGGTAGCCGCCCTTGCTTTGATAGTATTCCAATACTTACGAGGCTCAAGAGAATCAGTAAGTACTCCAACCAGATCAATTATTGAGTAATACCATTCTTTGTTGTGCCATACTCGACGGACATTTCTTATGCCTTCACTTCCTTCAAAGGCAATCAAGTTCTTATCTTGTTTTACCATGTTCTCTCTTCTCCCGTTTTAACTGTCCTCATTTTGGGGACAGTTGATAATAAATAGTGTAATCGTCCTCCCAACTCCCATAACCCACAAACAATACTCCCTACGGCTTCTTGTAATTAGGAATGTTTTCTTGCTGCAAGCCATGCTCCTAAACGCCGCGTTTGACCTGTTTCCTGCACCACAGGTCGAGCAATATATCGTCGTGGGCTATATGAGCATCCCCCGTTTGTAAAATAGCAATAATCTTGTGTATTTAGAAATATCCCTTTTTATACTACAGAGCGCACAAAAAGTATAACAACTTTCTGAGCAATTATCAATATAAGAACAGGTGTGTTGATAGACGCAATTGCGGTTCAGAACCAGTTCTGAACCGCAATTGCGTCTATCAACACATTCCCATTATTTCAATGCGGCAATTAAATCAGGCAGCAAGTTCTCAGCATCAGGTGAGCCGAGGCCGGAGGCGGCATCCCAGCCTTGAGTGGCTTGATAACCCTGCACACCATTGAACGAGTTATTGCCAACGGTGATGTCGTGGAAGTCTTGATTGTACTTGTTGGACATAGCAACTTTGTATAGGCCGGGATTGATGAAGCCGAGGGGATGACCCGCCATCTGGTTCGCATCAGCCATGATACCGGCCCAGAGGGGGGTGCTGGCACTGGTGCCGCCGATAAGTTGCCACTGGTCGGAGACGTAGTAAGCGAGTGCTGTGCGGGGGTCCGCTGCCGCTGAGACATCGGGTATACCACGTCGAT
>JAABVA010005534.1_pt1 | contig 11422 bp, 9 predicted proteins | sample 5560331 | NCBI WGS metagenome assembly JAABVA01 (sample SAMN12812661, study PRJNA571458) | rock metagenome | isolation source: Antarctica rocks | place: Antarctica: Victoria Land, Mt New Zealand sud | collected 2016-01-07
ACCGAGGTGGCGGTTGCCGTCCACGCGCCCAACCGCGTGCTCGATCTTGGACGGCCAAGCTAAGTGCGCGTCGCTTGACCCCAAGCGGGGCTGGGTTCAATGCACCCGTACCCCTGATCCCTGCACCTGTATCCGGTAAGGGCGCGATCAGTACATGTGTATGCTGATCGTGCGGGCCGGCCTGCTGGAAGCGACCATCCGTGCACTCGTGCCAGGAGCACCCAGCGTGGACATGTGCTCCGGCAGGCTGGCCACGACGGATGCCCAGTAGGAAGTCGCGCCTTCGAGCGCCGATACAGGTCCAGGCAGGTGTCGTGGCGGCTCGTGTGACACGGGAGGACAACGATCATGGCCAATGACAACGTAACGTGGTTCGCCGGCATCGATTGGGGTTCGGAGCAGCACCAGGCCTGCCTGCTCGATGCTGCCGGCAAGGTCGTGGGTGAGCGAGCGTTTCCGCATGGCGGTGCGGGCCTGGCGGCCCTTTGCGACTGGCTGGTGTCGGCGGCAGGCGACCCACGGTCTGTGGCGGTGGCGATCGAGGTGCCGCATGGGCCGGTGGTGGATACACTGCTGGAGCGCGGTTTCGCTGTCCACGCGATCAACCCCAAGCAGCTCGACCGTCTGCGCGACCGCTTCAGCGTCGCCGGCGCCAAGGACGACCGCCGCGACGCCAGGGTCGCAGCTGCCGGGCTGCGCACCGACCCGCAGCTGTTCCGCGCCGTGCAGGCTGGCGATCCCGTCATCATCGAGCTGCGGGAGTGGTCGCGCCTGGCCGAGGAATTGCAACAGGAGCGCGTGCGCCTGGGCAACCGCATCCGCCAGCAGCTTTGGCGCTACTATCCGCAGCTGCTCGATCTCACCGACGACGTCGCGGCCGAGTGGGTGCTGGCGCTGTGGACCATGGCGCCGACCCCGGCCAAGGCGGCGCGCCTGCGCGAGGCGACGCTGGCGCGGCTGCTCAAGCAGCACCGCATCCGCAGGATCGATGCCGTGGCAGCGCTCGGCATCCTGCGTCAGCCCGCGATCCAGGTGGCCGCGGGTGTAACCGAGGCGGCCGTCCTGCATCTTCGCTCCCTTATTGCGCGGCTGCGCCTGGCCAACCACGAGTTTCACCAGGCCGAGCGCAAGCTCGATGAGCTCTGCGCCGCCCTGAGTGAGGATGCCTCCACCGCGGAGGACAGCGGGCCAGGCGACGTCGCCATCCTGCAGTCGCTGCCCGGCGTCGGCCGGAGCACGCTTGCCACCTTGCTCACCGAGGCCGGCGGCCCGCTCGCTCGCAGGGACTACGCCGCACTCAGAACTCTGTCTGGCGTGGCGCCCGTGACCAAGCGCAGCGGCAAATCATGCGTGGTCGTCATGCGCCGTGCCGCCCAGGCCCGGTTGCGCCAGGCGGTGTTCCATTGGGCGCGGGTCGCCGTGCAGCATGATGCCAAAAGCCGCAGCCGCTACGACGCGCTCAGGGCACGTGGTCATACCTATGGCCGCGCCCTGCGCGGGGTTGCCGACCGGCTGCTCGGGGTCGCCTGCGTCCTGCTGCAGCGGCAGATGCTGTTCGACCCAGACCACGGCACGCCGGCCGCGCCGTAGGCCAGGGCATCCCTGGGTTCGACTGAAGCGCCATCCCTTCGTCCCGACCGGCCCTCGGCAGAGCGCCGCGCGCAAGCACTGTCCAGGAGGCCGCGCAGCGGCACCGGCGCCGCGCGCCGGCGCATAGCGTCCTGGACAGCGCGAGCACGGTGCTATGCTCCACGGCTCAGGACGGCCCACCCCACTTCAGGGCAGGCCGGCGTGTCTCAACCCATTACCAAGCGCTTGACCACGGGTAGGAAGTCCACGCTGATTGGGGGACGTCGTCATGCCTGGCACGGTGCCATGGCCCAGCCGGGTCTGCCAACCTGACAACCCCCCTGAACGGCCAGGTCCTTACGGTCGCTCTCCGGCAGCCTCGCCGCTGCGCCACCACATCAATCCATCTCGCACTGCACCTGAAAACGTCAGGGTGCCATCACCCGCTCCGGCAATGTCAACTCGGCTCCAGCTATAACCCACCTTTGAACCACGCCCTGGTTTAGACGCTGTCAACCTGACCGATCACTTGGCAAGGCGATCCATCATCCTCTTGACGGCGCTCATCTGCGGCGCGGCCTTCACATTGAACTGCGAACCGGTGTAGCCAACCCAGTCCCAGCAATGCTTCTGGTTGGTCGGCAAGTTCGCCGCTGCCTGCGGGTAAAGGACCAGGGTGTTGTTCGTGTCGGCCCAACGGTTGTAGCCGGTGTTGGTGTAATACTGGTCACCGATGTCCTGTGGCGTCTGCATGCAGCCATGGAACACCACATGGATACGACAGGTAGCGCCCTGGTCGCAGGAACGGGGCACATATAAAAAGCCTTGCGGACCCATGCCGATGCCGCCGAAGGACTTTTGATCAAAGGAAAGGAGACGGCCAGTGGGGTTGCCGGCAGGCGCATTAAGCGTGCCGTAGATTTGCGACAGAATGGCGCCGGCTTGATCGTAGCCCTGGCCTTTGACGGTGCAGTGATTGATGAACGGGCTGGCGTTCTCGCTACAGTCGCCGCCATAGGATGGCGTGATGAAGGCGTGCCCGGCCGGGACGGTTTTGACATACTGGATGTGGCTCTTCGGCACGCCGGCGGCCTGATAGTAGCTGTAGGTCGCATCGACGACGGGCTGCGCGACCACCGCGTCCTTGGTGCCGCTGAAGATGTAGACGCGACCGCGCATCAGGTTGTCGATGCTGTCGATCTCCCCCAGTGCGGCGAAACCCTGCGCCCCGGCGTAGGAGGCCTCTCCCACCGGCGCGCCCTGCATACAGGCCTCGATGCCACCCAAGTTGACGAAGGCGCAGTTGTAGGGGCCACCGGCGACTACTCCGGCCCCCATGATGTCGGCCGAATAGGCAGTGTGGAATTGCACTGCCATGAACGCGCCCGATGACAGACCGGACACCGAGGCCTGCGTCCTGTCCACATTGAACGAGGGAAGAGGTTCGACGGCCAGGGTGGCGGTCGACAGTAACATGGTGAATCCACAGGCCACCGCAAAAGGGCGATGTCGCGGCATCGTTGCTCTCCTCAGGGCTGTTCGGCTAATGCGGCCAAGAAAAGCAGGTTCGTCGAAGCGGCGATGTAACCTTGGTCACACAATCCTTGGAGACGAGAGGATACGAGATCGTGGACGTGGTCGCTTACAGTTTATCATTTCGCGGCTGTGAACGGGTGATCGTGTGTTTGGCACGGAGAGGGTCGAATGGCCGACATTCTGCGGCGAAAGGCGAGCGCCTTCCTGGTCTGGCGACCAAGGCGTGACGCGCCAGCGCCACTGCTCGTCGTAGGCCGTTTCGCGCCAGGAAATCCGCCGACACTAGCTGACGCGCGACGCATTCCATTATCTCCGGTTGCTGGGTTTGATGACCTATTCGCCGTACAGGCCTCCGAGTGCGGACTGACTGCCCGCGAGGTTTATCATTATTGGTTCGAAGTGGAGGAAACAGCGCCGGGGCGGCCCCAGGGCAGCCGCATCCTTGTCACTGACCCTTTCGCATGGACGGTGGACTGGCGTCTGCGCGCGCCACCTCTGCCGCACCCCTACGGGGCCGACGACCGTCAGCCCGCCTCTGTCGTGTTATGGACGGGGCAACGTCTCGCGCCATGCGACCCTGGCGGCGAGACTGCGGACCTCGCGGCTGATAACGCCGACGGACTGCCGCCCAATAACATGCTGGTGATCTACGAACTGCCGACCGCCTGGTCGCGGCCCGCCTCTCCTGGGGATCTTGGGATTGGCGTCGGCACTTTCCTCGACGTGCTTGCGCTCGTGGATTTCCAGGCCACTGGAGCTAATTTTGATGACTTGGCGGTTACTGCGGCAGGCCGCTCCTACCTGACCGCGCTCGGCATCAACGCGCTGGAGCTGTTGCCTCCCGCGGACAGCTTTTATAAGCGCGAATGGGGTTACGACACATCACATTACCTGGCACCGGACGCGGAGTTGGGCTTTCCAGATGGCTACACATCATCCACCGCCAATCGTGATCTCGCCAACCTGGTGCGCGCCTGCCACGCGGCCGGGGTCAGATTTTTCGTTGATTCGGTTATGGCCTTTGCCACGCACGAGGCCTACCAGACCATCGCTTTCGACGATTTTTATATTGCCGATCCGCGGGCGACGCCGAACGATCCCGATGCCCGCAACTCGCGTCCCGATCACGGCTTCCGCGACGGCTTCGGCAGTGTGCTGTGGCGCTACGCAAAACCGTTGCGGGGCTACGACCCTGTCTCCGGCACGCTGCTCGATCCACTCTATCCGGCACGTCAACTCATGCTCGTTTACGCGACGCGTTGGATCGAAGACTTCCACATTGATGGCGTACGTATCGACAGCGTCGAGAACGTTGCCAACTGGGACTTCCTGCAGACCTTCAAGGATCACGTGCGCGCTGTCTTCACGGCCCGCCGGCCCGCCGCTGCACCACCTGCAGACCCGCGCATCCTGGTTGTCGGCGAAGAACTCTCCGACCCAACGGCATTGGTCACTCAGGGACGGCTGGACGGGCTGTGGAACTACCATTTCAGTGGCTTGGTACGCTCCGCCGTCCTGGGCGGCGGCGGATTCGAGGCCGTTCGGCAGATGGTTGACTGCCGGAATCTCGGGTTCACTGACGGCACGCAAGCGGTGAACTACATTACAAGCCACGATGTGGAGGGGCTATGGAATATGCGCCTCTACGACTTCCTATTGCGCTCGGGCGTGCCGCAATCCGAGGTGTTCCGGCGAATTAAGCTCGCCTTTGCTTGTCTGCTCACTGCCGTCGGTATTCCGATGATCCTGGCCGGCGAGGAGTTCGGGGATCAGCACGACCGGTTCGATGCAAATGGCAACGTGAACCAGGGCGGCGGAAAGCAGGTTGACCCAGTGAATTTCTCCCGCTCGGCAGAGCCAGAGCGGGCAGACCTGTTGACCTATGTGTCTAGGTTGGTGAACCTGCGTACGACACACACCGCCTTGGGCCTGAACGACACGCGATTTCTTCAGGCTGATCTTGCCGACGGCAAGCGCGTGTTTGCCTGGATGAGAGGTACCAAGCCCGACCCGATCGTGGTCATCGCCAACTTCTCCGGATGGAGCACGGGCGACCCGTTCAGCCCGAGCGCCGAGTATGTCGTGCCCGGTTGGCCAAGTGGCAACTGGCGTGAGGTGACGGTCGACCGTGATGCGCCCCAAGCCGGGCGAGAGCCGCTGTTCCCGTGGGAAGCAAAAGTCTACCGACGTTCCTGACGAAAGCGGACCACCACATGGTTTGGATTTAGAGTTTATGGAGTTGACGCCTCCCGACGGTGTCTGCGTGGCGTTGGACCTACAGGTGCAACAAGGTTGCGAGGGCGGTCATTGTCGCGGAGGTCGAGCGGCTGCACTGGCGACCGTGGAATGGGAAAGTCAAGAACGCGCTGATCAGTATCGATCGTAACTGTGCAGTCTTGCACCATTTCCACAGTACCGCCTGCCTTTGCTGGAAAGACTATCGACACTATAACCGTTGCAAGGTCGCGACCCTTGACACGCACGAGCTCATCCGACGCTTCCTACTGCACGGTCTGCCCGACAGCTTCCAGCACATCCGCAACTACGGATTGCTCGGCAACCGTGGCCGCCAAGCCAAGGTGGTGTGTATTCCAGTCCATCATGAGCGCTGACTCCGGTGGATCGTGAACACGATCTCAGTTTGATCCTGAACGGTTTAACGGGTCAGCTAAACGGGTAAGCAAGATGTCGGCGCACGATTAATTCGTTCAGCAGGTTTCGTGTCCGATCAGGAGCTTACCTGCTCGCTAAATCGTTCAGCAACGTTGACCGCGGCGCGTGTGACTCGTTAAACCGTTCAGCAGGGTGGCTGCAATGTCGCAACCTCTGCGGGGCGGCTTGCCACCAGCGCGGGGCCGTCATGAGAGCACGACGCATCCCACTGTCCCATGGCGCCCAGGTGACGGGGTGGCACCCCGTGTGTCCGGGTCACGGCATGGTCCAGTTCGAGAGCGCGCTCGAACGGGACTGCATCGCCTTTCTCGCCTGTCATCCAGGGTTCTTGCGGATCAAGAGCCAGCCCACGACCATCAGCTTCGTGCACGCTGGCCACGCCCGGCATTACACGCCTGACTTCCTCGCGGACTTCGAGTGCGTCCCGGATACCCTCGCCACCCTGGGCTTTGCCCTGCAGACCTATGTTGAGGTCAAGTATGCTGAACAGGCCGTCGCCAACCGCGACCTCGTCACCGCACGCCTGGATGCGCTGCGGCATGCAACAGGCCTACCTGCCGTTCTCCTCGACGAGCGCGTCATCCGCAACGGCAGCCGCGTGTGAGCGGGTGCCCTGACGACCTGACCGCCATCGACGCGGCATCCTGGGCGGAGGCGCTGCGGCGCGACCAGGTGCTCCGTCCCTTGGCAGAGTTTGACGGCCCGGTGAGCCGGTCCGAGGCAGGCGCGGTGGCCAGCCGGCTCGGCATCTCGCAGCGTTGGGCGTTTGCCTTGCTGCGGCGGCTGCGCGCTGACCTCCGCACCTCGGCACTGGTGGCCCGCGACCGGGGACGCCCGCGCGGCCTGCGTCTGCTCCAGCCAGAGGTCGAGGCGGTGGTGGAGGGGCAGGTGAGGGATTATTTCGCCACCGCCCAGAAGCCGTCTAAGCAGGATCTGTTCGAGGCGATCCGGCGCGAGTGCCGGAGGTGTGGCCTGCAGCCGCCTGGAAACGAGACCGTGCGGCGCCGGCTCAGGGCGATGGACCCGGTCGCGATCGCCGCCGGGCGCCACGGCCGCAAGACGGCGCGCGACCGCCATGGCCCGGCCAAGGAGCATTTCGAGCCATCTACGCAGCCGCTTGGCTTGGTCGAGATTGACCATACCCGTGTGGACCTCATCGTAGTTGACGACCTGTATCGCGAACCGATCGGACGGCCGTGGCTGACGCTCGCCATCGACGTTTTCAGCCGCGTCGTCGTCGGCTGCTACCTGACCCTGGAAGCCCCGTCGTCGCTCTCGGTGGCGCTGTGCATGGCCCACGTGGTGGGCGACAAAGCGCCCTGGCTTGCCCAGCGCAGCATCGAGGCGTCTTGGCCAGGAGGCCTGCCCGCCGCCATCCACCTCGACAACGCCGCCGAGTTCCACGCCGGCGCGCTGGTCCGGGGCTGCGAGGAGCACGGGATCATCGTCAACTACCGTCCAGTCGCCACCCCGCACTACGGCGGCCACATCGAGCGGCTGGTCGGCACGATGATGGGTGAGGTCCACCTGCTGCCAGGGACGACATTTTCGAACGTCGCCGAGCGCGGCGAGTACGACAGCGAGCGCCACGCGGCCATGACGGTCGCCGAACTCGACCTGTGGCTTACCCGCCAGATCGGGGTCCTCTACCACGGCGCACCGCACAAGGGCCTGGGCGGCCGGACGCCGCTGGGCGTGTGGGACGAGGCGGTGGCACGTGGACAGGGTCCGCGGACTGCCCCCGATCCGGCGCGGGTGCGCCTCGATTTCCTGCCATTCGAGCTTCGGCAGCCCCGCCGCGACGGGATCGAGCTGTTCAAGTTCGGCTACTGGCACGACGCGCTGCCGGCCCTTGCGGCCCGCGGCAAGGCAAAGCTGCCGGTGCGTTACGATCCCCGGGACATGAGCCGGACCTGGCTCCGGCCATCGGGGGAGCAGGACTACCTCGAATTGTGCCTCAAGGACCTGCGCCGGCCGGCGGTGACGCTGTGGGAGTGGCGGGCGGCCGGCAAGCGCCTGCGCGCCCAGGGGCGCCGCGAGGTCGACGAGGCGGCGCAGTTCGAGGCCGTCGAGGCCAACAGGCTGCTGGTCGCCGCTGCCCAGACCAAGACCAGTCGTCGGCAGGCGCAACGCCGGGCAGGCGCCCGAGAGGGCGTCGCGGGCGACAGCGGGACTGGCGCCACTTCAGGCGAGGCGGCGTCCGGACCCGACTACAGCAAGCCGCCCAAGCTGTACGATGTGGAGGAATGGTCGTGACAGCGCTAGCCCTGCTGGATCTCAGCCACCTGCGCTCTGATGCCCGCGAGCACGCACTCGAGAACGATGAGGCGCGCATCCGGCGCATCCGCGCTGACCGCTTCGTGCCGTACGCCCGTGCGGTCGAAGGTCTCAAGCTGCTGGAAGACCTGCTCGCCTACCCAGAGCGCACCTGCATGCCCAACGTGCTGATCCATGCGGACGCCGGCATAGGCAAGACGATGCTCGCAGCCAAGTTCCGGCGCGATCACCCACCCAACTTCGATGCGAAACACGGCGCGACTATTACGCCCGTGATCTTTGTCGAGATGCCGCCGGCGCCGGACGAGGGGCGGTTCTACACGCGGCTGCTGGACAGCATCGCCGCCCCGATCGAGCCGCGGGCGACGCTGGCGCGCAAAGAGGCCATGGCGCTGCGCATCCTGCCTCAGCTCAAGCCGGGAATGCTGATGATCGACGAAGTGCAGCACCTCCTGTCTGGCAGCTACCGGCAGCAGCGGCAGGCGCTCAACCTGATCAAGTCGCTCGGCAACCAGTTGCGGATGCCGATCGTGGCGCTCGGCACGCCCGACGCGCTGCAGGTCATCCGGACCGACCCGCAGGTGCAGAGCCGGTTCTGGACCTTCGAGATGACCCGCTGGCGGGAGAACGACGAACTGAGGTCGCTGCTCGCCACGATCGGGACGGTGCTGCCGCTGCGCCGGCCATCCACGCTGCACGGGCCTGCCATTGTCAAGCTGCTGCTGGCCCACTCTGGCGGGGTCACGCGGGACCTGTTCCGCATCATCGTCAGTGCGGCCGAGGCGGCGGTGCGCTCCGGTGCGGAGAGGATCGACGCCGGGCTGATCGAAGAGAGCGCCCGCGTCGAGCGGCGCGCCCGGTGACCGTGCCGGGTTTAACATGGCCGTTCGTTCGCCCGCCCCGGCTGCCGCTGGTGATGCCGCCGCGGCCTGGCGAGAGCCTGTCTGGCTGGATTGGGGCCATGGCCGACGCCTACGGCCTTGGCTGGCGCGAGTTCCTGCAAGCGATGGACCTGAAGCCTCCGGCGCACCTGCGGTCCCTGAACATCAGTCCGCCGTGGCCGTGGCTGCGGGAGTTGGAGGAGCAGACCGGGGTCGCAGCTGCCTTCGTGCGCGACCACATGACGTTCGAGCAGCTCTCGACACAGATGACCTGGTTCGTCCATCGGGCGGCACCCTGCCAGACATGCAGGGCGCATCAGCACCTAGGCGGGCCGCGCCAGGTCGAGTGGCTCGATGACCTGGCTCCATGGCAGCTGGCTTGCGACCGGCATCCGTGTCCCGTCCTGGCCAGCGAGGTCGGCATCCGCCGGGTGCGGGACATCATCGGCCGGGACGTGAGGGCGCTGGCACTCAGCCTGCGTTCAACGGCGTGCTCCGACGTCTGTTGGCCGTTCCCGTCGGTCCCCCTGTCCGCTGCGGCATGCATCGACATGGTGGAGGCGATCAACACCAGGCTGAGATTGCGCCTCCGGGCAAGAGACCCAGGCCATGCCGTATTTGCCGTGCACGACATCCTGATGGCCCGGCAGGTCGACGAAAGGTCACGTCCGTGGCCGCGTAACAGCCGCGCCGTCTCGGCATGGTTTGCTTGGCACATCCTTGCCTGTCCCGAGGTCGCGCTCCACCGTCACACGCGGTGCCGCGACGCTGACCAGACCTACGACCTGCTCGCGGTGCTGTTCGACTTCCGGCACACTGGCGTCCTCAACGACCGGTGGGAGTACGCCCTCAGCCTATGCGCCAGGGCCGACGCCAGTCCGGACGGGTCGGACGGGGAACGCCGGCAGGTCCGCCGGCTGCATGATCCGATGTTCCGGAGCCTGATTGCGAGGACGCGGCCAGCCCGTATCCAAGGCTCAACAGGGGCGGACGCAGCCGTGCCCCTGCACCACTAAACACTTCAGCAGCTGAACGATTTAGCGAGTCATTCGGCGCTGCTGAACGGTTTAACGAGTCTGCTGAACGAATAAGCGAGATCTGACACAAGATCTGACACGAGGACGACTTCCTGTCTAATCTTTCTTTGGCTTGCGATATTGATGCTTATCGCAAGTTGACGGCAGAGGGCCGGGCGTTATCTTGCGTCCATGTCGAACACCAAACACCCATCCTCTGCCAACGTTGCCCAAGGCTCTGCGGACCACAATGCCGAAGGCGCGCACGGTCGCTCCGGGCAGAAGGCCGGTCAATACCTCGTCGCAGCCGACGCACGTTCGACAGTGCGCGCCTACACGGCCGACTGGAAGCATTTCTCCCTGTGGTGCGTGGCGCGGGGTGTGGCGCCGATGCCGGCGAACTCACAGTTGGTTGGCGACTACCTGTCAGACCTGGGCGAGGGCTACGCCCGGGCAACCCTGCGGCGCAAGGTGGCCGCCATCGCGCGCGCCAACCGGCATGCCGGACACCGACTGGATACCGGTGACCCCTCCATCCGCGACGTGCTGCGCGGTATCGGCCGCACCCATGGCAGCGCCCCCAAGCGCGCCCAGGCGCTGGCGACCGAGGAGGTCCGGAGGCTCGTCGCCACCTGTCCGGACGACCCAGCCGGCCTGCGGGACCGCGCGCTCATCCTGATCGCCTTCGCTGGCGCACTGCGGCGCTCCGAGCTGTGCGCAATCGAGGTGGAGCAAGTCACATGGAAGCCGCGCAGCCTGGAGCTGCTGATTCCGCGGTCCAAGACCGATGCCGAGGCACAAGGAGCACGCATCGGCATCCCACGTGGCAAGGCGGCGGACACCTGCCCCGTCCGCGCCCTTCTGGCCTGGCTGCAGGTCGCTGGCATCGAGCACGGGCCGGTGTTCCGCGCCGTCACCCGCCACGGTACGCCGCGGGCGGCGGCACTGAGCGGCGAGGCGGTTCGCCTGATCGTGCTCAAGCGGGCGCGGCTGGCCGGCATCAAGGGCTCGCGGCTCGAGCCGGTATCCCCGCATGGATTGCGGGCCGGCTTTGTAACCTCGGCCTACCGCGCCAACGTGCCGGACGAGGAGATCATGGGCCACAGCCGGCATCGCAGCCTGACCACGATGCGCAGCTACGTCCGGCGCTCCAAGCTCAGCCATTCCAGCCCGGCCGGCAAGGTCGGGCTCTGAACGGGTTGACTCCGTCGCCTGGCGCAAGGGCGGCTACCCTCGATCAGGCGGATCAGTGTGCGGCTTACGCGCATTCGGAAGGTGAAAATCTGCACGCATGGATGCGCGCGACTTTTACGGCGGCATCAACGACCAGCAACGGCCGGAGCTGGCCGAAGGACGAACCCGCTATCGCGGGAGTGGCGGTCGCGGCAGCTGACTGTTTCCGGCATCGAGTGACGCGCATGGATTGAGCGGGCATCGGCCCGTTCCGACGATCAGAGCTCCCCAATCCAG
>JAABVA010005535.1_pt1 | contig 11421 bp, 10 predicted proteins | sample 5560331 | NCBI WGS metagenome assembly JAABVA01 (sample SAMN12812661, study PRJNA571458) | rock metagenome | isolation source: Antarctica rocks | place: Antarctica: Victoria Land, Mt New Zealand sud | collected 2016-01-07
CGCGGTCGGGGTCGTCGTGCTGATGCTGTTGGCGCACCGGGCCACCCCCAACCCGGGTGGTACCGGGATGTCGCGACGGTCTTTCGTCGGCACGTCCGCCGCCCTGGCCGCGGGCGCGGGTGTCGCGGCCGTCGTCGGGCAACGAGCGCGCAATTCAGCCGATGTGGCCGCCTCGCGCACCGCCGTGGGCACCGTGGCGCCGGTCAGTGCCTTGCCGTCTCCACCGGCCGGAGCCGACTTCGTCAGCGACGGCGGCCTGCCGTTCGTCACCGCCAACGACGACTTCTACCGCATCGACACCGCATTCGACCCGCCGCGCATCCGGGCCGAGGACTGGTCGCTGCGCATCCACGGAATGGTCGATCGGGAGCTCACCCTGAACTTCGCCCAACTGATGCAGCGACCGCTGCTCGCCCAGCGCGTGACCTTCACCTGCGTCTCCTACGAGGTCGGCGGCGATCTGGTGGGCACGGCCGACTGGGTGGGGGTGTCGTTGCGAGAGCTGCTGCTGGAAGCCGGCGTGCGCCCCGGCGCCGACCAGATCTTCTCCACCAGCACCGACGGGTTCACCGCCAGCACCCCGGTGGACGTGGTGCTGGAGACCGACCGCGGCGCGATGCTGGCGGTGAACATGAACGGTCAGCCGTTGCCGGTCGAGCATGGGTTCCCGGTGCGCATGCTGGTTCCGGGCCTGTACGGATTCGTCTCGGCGACCAAGTGGCTCAAAGACATCGAGCTCACCACTTACGCGGCCAAGAAGGCGTACTGGACGCCGCGCGGCTGGTCTGACCACGGGCCCGTCAAGATCGCATCGAAGGTCACCGCCGCCCGTAGGTCCGCCGGTGCGTCCACCAGTTCCGTCACGGTCACCGGCGCGGCCTGGGCCCAGCACATCGGCATCTCGCAGGTGCAGGTCCGGGTGGACGGCGGCTCCTGGACAGCTGCCCGGCTGGGCGAGGACGGCGGCAGGGACGCGTGGCGGATGTGGCGCGCGGATGTACCGAATGTCCGGGACGGCAGTCACATCGTGGAGTGCTGCGCCACCGGAGCCGACGGGCGGCTGCAGACGGAGAAGATGACGGCACCGGCCCCCGACGGCGCCACCGGCTGGCACACTTTCCGCTTCACCGCGTAGCCCGCCAACGTGCACTGGGACGGCTCGTTGCGGAGTGTGGCACTGAGGGTGTCCGGCAATTGAGCGCGTGCGGGGAGGGATAGGTGTGACGGCGCCTCTGAACTTCTAGTTAATTCTAGAATTTGGGAGGGGTGGGAATCGGTGGTCCCGAAAGACGTGGCGCCCAGCGTCACGCGGCTGCCCCGAACACGGCATGAGTAACGTGCGGACCCTTTCCGGTGGCCGCCCCGCTTTCGCTCGCCGAAGGTTCAATTGCCGGACGTTCTAAGGGCTGAAGGGCTGAATGGGTGGTGGGGTGCGCATGCACCGCAGCGCTTTCCCCGGTGCGGTACGCACCACCGAGTTCACCACCATCGGCCACGGCGGTGCGAGCTCGAGGGCAGGTGCGTCGTGACGAGTGTCCGCCACGAGGTCAACGGCATCGTGCTGTCCACCGAGCTGCTGCCCATGGACGTGTGGTTCACCCGGCTGTCGCAGGAGCTGTTGCGCCGGGCGGCGGCAGACTCGGCTGCGGCCGCCTCGCTCGCCCAGCTGCTTCGCCCGCGCGGCTGGCAATGAGCGCCTACAGGTCGGCAGCCTCCAGCAACCGCAGCCAGACTTCGCTGATGGTGGGGTAGGCCGGCACCGCATGCCACAGGCGCTCCAACGGGATCTCGCCCACGATGGCTACGGTCGCGGCGTGCAGCATCTCGGCGACATCGGCGCCCACGAACGTGACGCCGAGCAGCACCCGCCGCTGGCGATCCACGACCATGATCGCCTTGCCGGTGTATCCGTCGGCGTGCAGCGCGGAGCCAGCGACGGCGATGTCGATCTCTACCACGTCGTGCTCGATCCCCGCTTGGGTCACCTGCTCGGCCGTCCTTCCGACGAAGGCGACCTCCGGGTCGGTGAAGACCACCTGGGGGACGGCGCCGTGGTCGGCCGTCGCCGCGAACTTCGACCACGGGCCTGCCTCGACCGGTCCCCGTGCACGGGCGGCGATCACGTCACCGGCCACCCGGGCGTCGTACTTGCCCTGGTGGGTCAGCGGTGCCCGGCCCGTCACGTCCCCGCAGGCGTAGAGCCACCCATCGTCCACACCGGACACCAACCCGCTGTCGTCCACCTCCAGGGTGTGGCCGGGCTTGAGTCCTACGGCGTCCAACCCGAGCTCGTCGGTGGCCGGGCGGCGCCCCGTTGCGACGAGGAGCTCATCGGCCACCACCTCGCTGCCGTCGGCCAGGGACAGCCGTACGCCCTCGGGGCCACGGGTCACCTTGTCGGGGCTCACACCGAACCGCAGCCGCACCCCGTCCTGCTCCAGGCCCTTGCGGACCAGCTCGCGCGCCGCGGGTTCCATGCCGGCCAACACGGTGTCGGAGCGGATGATCATCGTCACCTCGGACCCCAGCCGGGCGTAGACCTGCGCCAGCTCGCAACCCACCACACCGCTGCCCAGCACGGCCAGGCGCGCGGGGATGGACTCGGCCGACGTGGCCTCTCGTTGAGCTCCAGTGCTCGACGTCGGCGAGCCCGTCGATCGGTGGTTCCTTGGGCACGCTGCCGGTGGCGAGGACGACGGCGTGGTTGGCGGTGAGCTCGGTACCGTCATCCAGCCTGAGCTGCTTGACGCCGGTGAGCCGGGCATAGCCGCGCAGCACGGTGATGCCGGCATTCTCGGCCCAGCTCACCTGGCTGGCATCGTCCCAGTGCGAGGTGAACGAGTCCCGGCGGGCGAGTACGGCGGCGGGGTCGAAGGAGGCGCTCACCCCATCGATGCTGGTGGCGGCGTGCACCGCCTGCGGGGTGCGGATCAGCGCCTTGCTCGGCATGCACGCCCAGTAGGAGCACTCCCCGCCGAGCAGCTCGTGCTCCACCATGGCGACGGTGAGTCCGCCCCGTACTGCCCGGGCGGCAGCGTTCTCCCCGACGGCGCCGGCCCCGACCACGATGACGTCATAGGTGTCGCTCATGTCCCCACCGCACCCCATTCCGGGCGGTGGGTCAACCGGGGACCGTTAGGCCAAGACCGGCGCAGCCGTCACCAGTTCTGCATCGACTCGTCGAAGATCACGGCGAGATCGTCCTCGCTCACGTCCTTGGGGCAGGTGGCAAGCAACCGCTGTTGCTTCATGCTGCCGTCGACCAGCTCGTCGACATGGCCCCCGTCGAATCCGCACGCGTGCAGCCCGTTGGGCATGCCGATGTCCCGCATCAACTCCACCAACGCCCGCGGTAACTGCTCGGCGGGATCGTCGGAGGTCGCCATGTTCGGAGCCAGGAGCGCGGCTGCGGTGAGATGGCGGCGCGGCGCGGCCTCGAAGGTGAACCGGAAGGCAGCCGGCGCGGTGAGCGAGACGGCCTGGCCGTGCGGCACCATCGGCTCGTCCTGCGGGTAGCCGGCGGGGTAGTAGCGCTCCACCTGCCCGGCGATCGGGTAGCCGTTGGCATGGGGAATGTGCACACCGGCGTTACCGAAGCCCATGCCGGCGAAGGTGGCGGCCATCATCATGTCGGTGCGGGCGGCGACGTCGTCCGCACCCCGGTGCACCGCATTGCGGAACGCCCCGGCCAGCAGGGATAGGGCCTTCTCCGACCAGAGGTCGCTCACCGGGTTGGCGCCGCAGTAGGTCACCCGCTCCTCGGGTGCCTTGCGCTCGCTGCGGCGGTAGTCGCGGGCGGTGTAGGTCTCCAGGGCGTGGCACACGATGTCCATGCCCGATGCCGCCGTCACCTCCGGTGGCAGGGTCATGGTGAGCAGCGGGTCGACGACGGCCATGGTGGGCCGCAGCCGCCAGTGACTGATCCCGGTCTTCACCCGCATGGACAGGATGTCCAGCACACACATCGCAGTGGATTCCGAGCCGGTGCCCGCGGTGGTCGGCACCGCGATCAGTGGCTTGAGCGGCCCCGGGGGAGCCTTGGCCGCCCCGACCGGCTTGTTCACGTAGTCCATCAGCTCGCCCGCGTGGCTGGTGAGCAGGTTCACGGCTTTGGCGGTGTCGATGGTCGAGCCCCCGCCGACCGCGATGAACGCATCCCACGGGCCCTGCTCGCGGGCATAGCCCACGGCCTTCGCCATGCTGTCGTCGGTGGGCTCCACGTGCACGCCGTCGAAGATTTCGTAGGTGATGCCGTAGCGGGTGAGGGACTCGGCGATCCGGTGCGGAACGCCGCTGGCCAGCACGCCGGAATCGGTGAGCACCAGCACGCGGCGCACCTCGTACTGGCTCAACTCGAAGCCGATCTCATCGGCGGCGCCGGCGCCGAACTTCAACGGCGGCGCACCCCAGGTGAAGATGGTTTCCTCGGTCATCCGCAGCCCTTCTGGTGCGCGCTCCGATCTTGTGACCCACGCTGGCACTGGCCACCGAGCGCGTCAACACGGCGCCTGGCGGACGGCCCGGTTTGAGCCGCGGCACCTCGGTGTCCTATGCTTCCTCCGCTCCCAACGGAAAGCTCCTGAGCCCAAGGTGGGGGCAGTCCAGCGGGAAACCGGTGCGCCCCCTTCGTTTAGCGGCCTAGGACACCGCCCTTTCAAGGCGGCAGCGCGGGTTCGAATCCCGTAGGGGGTACGGCAGTACAGTTTCGACCGGCACGATAGTCTCGACAAGCTTCACCAGCATGGCCCTGTAGCGCAGTTGGTTAGCGCGCCGCCCTGTCACGGCGGAGGTCGCGGGTTCGAGTCCCGTCAGGGTCGCCGTTTGGGCGTCGCCGTACGTCGGTTTGCGGAGGTGCCGGACGGGTTCGGCCAGGTAGCTCAGTTGGTATGAGCATCCGCCTGAAAAGCGGAGGGTCGCCGGTTCGATCCCGGCCCTGGCCACCATCGGCGCAGGCCAGCGGGCTACTCTGCCCTGCAGATGAGGTGTGTTTACGGTTCGTACCCAACGTTTATCCAACGTTTGGTCAGAGGTCGGTGCCGCGCCGATGGTGCGGTCGAGGGCCTCGGCGACCGCAGTGTGGACGACACCGCGCCCCATGTACACGTCCTGCGTCATGGAAACGTGGCGGTGCCCGAGCTGGTCGGCCCCAACGCGAGCCGACATACCCTCGGCGTCGATGATCGTGGCCAAGGTTCGCCGGAAGGTGTGGCTGGTCACCCACTCGTAGCCGAGCGCCTCCCGCACCCGCCGCCACTGCTTGCTCACCCCGTCGGGATCGCGCAGCGTGCCAGCCGAGCTGGGGAACACAACGTTGTGCATGTTCGGCTCGGCGCGTACCTGCCGTGCCAGCAGCATCGCCACCGCGAACAACGGCAGCGGGAGCACCCGTTTGCCGGCCTCGGTCTTGGTGTTGTTGTCACGGATCAACCCGCGGCCCTTCACGCCGATCACCTTGCCCGTGATGCTGACCGTCTTCATCTCCAAGTTGATATCGGACCACCGCAGGCCCAATACCTCCGAGATTCGGCACCCCGTGGCGGCGAACATGGTCACGACGTCCACTAGGTCAGCCTCGGCGCAGTAACCGGCGATAGTGGTGCGGGAGGTTCGCCGTGTCGCCTTCGCCAGCGGAGGCAGCTCCTTGGTGCTGGTGGTGATGCCCCGCAGGATCGCCTGCACGTCGTCAACGGTCAGCGCCCGCGACGCCTTCACTGTGGTCCGTACCGCTGACACATCCCGCACCGGATTCACCGCGCACGCACCGTACCGGGCAGCGAGCTTGAACATGCCCGACAACAGCACACGCGCTGTCTTGGCGACGCTGGGTCCACTGTTGTCGTTCAGCGTGCGGATGAAGATGTCGAGGCGCTGCGTGGTGGCCTCCCGCAGCCGGATCGATCCGAGCCCGGACATGATCTTCGCCGCCACGTAGTCGTAACGATTTAGAGTGCGCGGTGCCTTGCCGTCCGCGACAAGCTGTGCCCGATAGATTTGCCACACCGCCGACAGCATCGACTCGCCGGTGAGGTCACCCGCGCTTGGCGCGCTGCGCTCAGCAATCGCGTCGATCAGCGCGGCTTCAGCCTGTGCGCCGTACTTGTCGACAACACCGGTAGGGGATCGGCGTTCGACCAGCCGTGTCACCCCGTCCAGATCGCGAACCCGCGCCTTGGCGATCCAGGTGTTCTTCACGACCTCGATGCGGCTGATCCTCCCGTGCGCACCGAGGGGTAGGCGTGGTCTAGCCATCTTCGGCGTCCGAGAGCGACTCAATTGTCTCGCCGAGGTGAAGCCTAGAGATGTATTGCGCTTCGGACGGCCAGCCGGGTTTTGCATGTCTTTTCGGAATTGATGACGGTGGTGTAGGGGGCTCCGCCAGATCATCAAGATGCCGTCGGGCGACGACCTGGGTGAGGCGGAAGACTTCTTTGAAGTCTTCCATTTCCAACTCGAGTTGCTCTCCGTCCATGGATCCGGACCGAATCATGGCCGCTAAAAATTTGCGGGTCTCGGCGAGGTGCCGTTGAACTTTACCGTAGGGCCCGAGCATATTGTTTGCGACGACGAAACCCTGGTCCATCCGCTCTAGGTCCTCGTCGTTCAGCGCTGCGATCTCTTCTACGCTGAGGTGAAGACCGTCGAAAGCCTCCTTGAGGCTGGCGGAGACCCGCTGAATCTGGTCGCGCGCCTTGCCTGCCGCGGACACCAGCAGGTCGACCGCATCCTGCAGATCAAATTCGGAAGCTTGCCCCACAAGGTCATCCAGGCTTGCGCCAAAGATGCGCGCCAGCACGGTTGCCTCATCGAGTCGGACGGCCCGCGGCCTTTCGGTCGAGCGTGTCTCGATCTTCGCGATGGTCGTCGGGTATGCCTTGACGCCCTCTTTCGTCAGCTTGTCGGCGAGCTCGGCCTGCGACCACCCACGTAGCTCGCGTTCGTGCTTGACCCGGACCCCAAACCTGTCTTCTGGCGTCTCTTCTCGTCTTCCCATGTTGGGAACGTTACCAACTTGGGTCGACTAGGGCCAATGCGTCTGGTAGAACGGAGATGCACCTGATCGGGTAGTAGTACCAGAAGAGGAAGCGATGAACCACTCTCACTACAGAGCGCCTGCTTTGGACCATGGAGCGCAGAGTCTCGGGGGCCATCCCCCACTCGCCACCACCGCCCAGGTAGCGGACTACCTCGGCGTTCCCGTCACCACGCTCCACGCGTGGCGGTCGCGGAAGAAAGGGCCGGCCGCTAGCCGAATCGGCAAGCATCTCCGCTACCGATGGGATGACGTGGACGCGTGGATTGACGCCCATGGTGTCGGCGGTGAGGACACCTGAAGCAATGCAGAGACCAAGACGCCCCCGGCTGTGCCCGGTGTATCGAGCACCGGAGCCGGGAGCGTCACGAATCCACCCACTACTCATAGGAGATCCAGTGACTAGAATACCCCTTCCGATTCCCAATAGCGATAATTCTCCCCGGGTTCCGGCTGAGCGACGGAGAGTCCGCCGTCGACCAAATTGGGCGGCGTCTGCTGCCTTGCTGGTTGCGCAGAACTACGCGAGTGTCGGCCTGCCGGTGATCCCGCTGGCGCCGGGGGGCAAGCGCCCGGCAACTCCTCACGGCAAGGACGACGCCACTACCGACGCCGGGCAGATACGGCAGTGGTGGACCCAATGGACGACTGCCAACATCGGGGTACGTCCGCCATGCGGGCTGGTGGTGCTCGACGTTGATTTGCGGTATGACGGGCGGAGCAATCTGCGCGCACTTGTTCGACCGCATGGCAGTCTTCCCGCGACGTGGACGGCCACGACCGGCGGCGGCGGCCAGCACCTCTGGTTCCGCGCCGTGGGGCCGTTCAGGGGGGAGCTCTGCCGTGGTGTGGATATCAAGGCGAACACGGGCTACCTCGTGGTACCGCCAAGCGTGCACCCGAACGGGCAGCCATACGCGTGGGCCAACTTACTGCCCGTCGTTGCCGCACCCAAGTGGCTGCTCCGAATGCTGTATCAGCCTGTCAAACTGTCTTCACACCTAAAATTCCCAGCGAACTCCATCACCGACCGTGGTCTCGTTCAGTCCGTCGCAACGGCTCCCAGCGGCAACCGCAACAGAGTCTTGTACTGGGCCGCTTGCCGGTCCGCCGAGCGCGGTGCATCCCCGGAGTTGCTTGACCAGATCGCGAAGGCGGCCTCGACAGCTGGCCTTGCCGGTGAGGAAATCGATCGCACCATCCGCAGCGCGCTGAGGTCGGTGGCCGCGTGAACTTAGAGAATATCAAGGTGCCCACCGAGGCCGAGCTGACCGAGATGGAGACCACCGCGGAGACCGTCCGCAAGGAGATGAAGGCTGCCGCCGAGTCCGCCACGGCAGGGGACCGGCCGGAGCACAGTGGGCAGGTTCGGATGGCGTACCGGCTCGAGGAGTCCTATGCGGGCAAGCTCCTGCACGTCCACGGCATCGGCTGGCTGACATGGGACGGACGGCGTTGGTCGGCGGATGATCCCGGCGCGCCGAAGCGTGCAGTCCTCAACGTCCTGCGCGCAGCGTTGACGATTCGCTGGACGACAAGGAGTTGCGCGCCCATGTCCGCAAGTGCGAGTCAAATGCCGGGGTCACCGGCGTGTTGTCTATTGCCGCTTCGCTGGAACGGTTCTCTGCCACCCCGGCAGATCTGGACGCCGACCCATACCTGCTCAACACCGCCAACGGCACCCTGGACCTGCGGACGCTGGAGCTACGTGCGCATGAACCTGCAGACCGGATCACGAAGATAACCACCGCAGCCTACATTGCCGATTCGCCCGCGGCCACCTGGGCAACCTTCCTGACCGAGGTACTGCCTGATGCCGAGGTACGGGAGTTCGTCCAGCGACTGGTCGGTGTAGGGCTGCTCGGACGCGTGGTCGAACACGTTTTAGCCATCTTTACTGGCACCGGCGCTAACGGGAAAGGCACCTTCGACAAGGCGCTACGACACGCACTCGGGGACTACGCGTCCACAGTGGAGCCGGACTTGTTCCTGCATATTCATTCACAGGCAGTGCACCTGTCCACTGTGGAGCTGAAGTTGATGTCGCCGCCCGTGGCACCCTGCGGGGGTGGGTGCTGCTCAGCGTTGTTTGCCCGCGGCACGTCGCGACGCTCTCGCCTCGCCATTGTCGGTCTTGGGGTGTGCGGAGTCTCATTGGCAGCGACGAGAGCCCTTGCGGCGATGCCGGCCCGTGTACGGGTCGGTCAGCTGTTTGCTGTTGGTGTACCTGCCGGCGGCCTCGGGGCCGCGGGGGCGGTGATCACCGCGAATGGCCCAGGCGGTGTGTTCCTCTCCGGGCGCAGCACCGCAGGAGCGGGCGTGATCACCGCGATCACCGCGGAGGTTCAGCGCGCCGGGAGGGCGGCCAGCCGTGGAGTAGCTCTGTTCGTGGCCACCGACCAGGAGGGCAGCCAAGTGCAGGTGCTGTCCGGCCCGGGGTTCTCCACCATTCCTTCCGCAGCGGTGCAGGGTGGCTGGTCACCCAGCCAGCTGCAGAACGCTGCGACCGGCTGGGGGCAACAGCTGCGCGCCGCCGGGATCAACGTTGACCTGGCACCGGTCAGCGACGTGCTATCCCCAGCGTTGGGAACAGCGAACGCGCCCATCGGCCGGTATGACCGGGCGTACGGCACCGATCCGCAGACCGTGGCCCAGCAATGTGGATCGTGTGTCCGGCGCGGCGGCACGCTTGAGTTCCGCGACGACTAACCGGAGGTGGTCCCGCGTCCCGTTAAACTTCGGTGGCGGTCGGCGTGATCGTCAGGCGGCGATCACGTTGTCATCATGATGTACGGCACCGACAGTTTCGGCGGCGACATGCGCGTCGAGAGCGGCGCGTAGTGCTGGCAGGTGAAGGTGCCCGTTGACGCGTCGGAACTGGCCGCGGGCTTCGATCATGCCGGCGGCGCACCAGCGCAGCGCCATGGTGCCGTTCTGCCAGTTCCTCACGTTCGTGGAGTAGTTGTGTGCATGAAGATCATCGACTCGATGCTGTTGGTCGAGCGCAACGTGCGCGAGAGCGTGGGCGGCACGTTCAGGCGTAGCACGGTTAGCGTCTCGACCATGCCCTCGCGCAGACTGCCGACGGCGCCGGGGTGGGTGCGCTCGAGCTCTTTGGCCAGCGCCTGCAGCTGCGCCTGGGCGATGAGCGCGGACTCGGCGCGGTAGGCCGCACGCATCCGCTTGGTCACTGTCGAGGCGAGGTGACCAGGCAGCTTGTCCGCGACGTTGCGCAACTTGTGGAGTTGGCAGCGACCGATCACCGGGTGATCGAACACACGCACCACCGCGGCACGCAACGCCTTGCCGCCATCGAGACCGACGAAGATCGGTCGTGTGGTGTCCAGGCCACGCTCACGCAGCCCGGTGAGCAGATCGGATGACCACGCTGGTGTTCTCCGTCGACCCTTCGGCCAGCCCGAGGGGATGCTTGACACCGTCGATGCCGATTCCCAAAGCGACCACGTACAGATGATCACCGAAGTGTCCGGGACAACCTCTTTCTCACTCCCACCCAAGCATTGGTCGGCGGTGCCCCCGCAGAGAATCTCGACCTGCAGCAAGCCCTCAACGACTATCTGCCGGTGATCATCGGCATCATCCTGTCCCTCGGGTTCCTCCTGCAGCTCCTCGCGCCGCAGGTCCACGCTGATCGCAAACCCGGGCACGGTGGTGGGCCTGCTCTTCGCCTGGCATTCCTCGGGCGGCCCTTGCGTAACCTGTGTCTGTGTCTGTGCCTGCTGCTAAACATGCACTCACGAAGCTCGGCGGCTGCTGTGTCATCGCCGGTGTATTGCTGGCGGGGCTGATGTTCCCGGCGGTCGGTGGAATCGGTCTGTTGTCCAACAAGGCCAGTGGCATCGTCGACAGCGTGTCCTCGGAGCTCGCCCAGGGTCAGGTGCCGCAGATGAGCACCATGCTGGATGCCGCGGGCAAGCCGATCGCCTATTTGTACGACCCGAACGGGCGCCGCACAGTGGTGGCGGGGGACAAGATCTCCGAGGCCATGAAGCTCGCCATCGTCTCCATCGAGGACAAACGGTTCTACGAGCACAGCGGCGTCGACTGGCGGGGCACCGCACGCGCGTTCCTCACCAACTCCTCCGCAAGCGCGACCCAACAGGGTGCTTCCACGCTCACCCAGCAGTACGTGAAGAACTACGAGCTGCTGGTGGTGGCGCGCAACGATGCGGAACGGCGGGCGGCCACCGAGCCGACCATCGCCCGCAAACTCAAGGAGATCCGGATCTCCCTCGCGCTGGACCAGCAGCTGGGCAAGCCGGAGATCCTGACCCGCTACCTGAACATCGTGCCGTTCGGCTCCGGGGCTTACGGCATCCAGAGCGCTGCCCAGACGTACTTCGGGATCAACGCCGCCGACTTGAACGCGC
>JAABVA010005536.1_pt1 | contig 11420 bp, 9 predicted proteins | sample 5560331 | NCBI WGS metagenome assembly JAABVA01 (sample SAMN12812661, study PRJNA571458) | rock metagenome | isolation source: Antarctica rocks | place: Antarctica: Victoria Land, Mt New Zealand sud | collected 2016-01-07
CCGTGGCGAGCACGGCGAAGGCGACGTTGCCGATCCCGGCGAAGCGCCCGGCCACCAGCGGCGAGTAGCCGGCCAGCGAGTCGATCTGCAGACGGGCGCCGCTGACGAGGTCGGCGCTGAGCACGAGGGCGGTCCCGCCGCAGACCACCCCCACCGGGCCGAGCGCCGCCCGCCGCCAGGGCCCGATCAAGGCGAGCGCCACCACGACGACGTCGGCCACAGACACGGCGCCCAGGAGTGCGAACGACCGCACCTCCTGGCGCCACCACGGCACCAGGTCGGCCAGGAAGAACGCGACGGGGGCGGCCGCAGCAGCCAGGGCCGCGAGGCGCAGCGGCGTGCGGGCCATGCGGGTCGCCACCGAGGCGCCCAGGACCAGGACGATCAGGGCGACCAGTCCCACGAAGAACGGCACCGTGAGCGCGCGCACAGCGCCGGCGCGGATGTCGAGGTCGGCCAGTGTGGCCCGGGTCGGCGCGGCTCCGCTCGTTCGCCACGGCTGCCCGGACATAGCTGCCGGCTGAGGCCGCCCGAGCAGCTGCAGGACGGTGGGCGCGACGTCGATCAGCTGGACGTACGGCGCCCGTCGGGTGCTGGGCGAGACCAGGCCGCCGCGCCCGAAGCCGGGTCCCGCGGCGACCGCCACGTGCAGGTGCTCCACATCCCGCCCGGACTCGCCGACGCCCACGACCAGCACGGTGCCGCCGGCCGCCGCAGCCTGGGCCACCCGGTGGTCTGCGGCAACGACGTCATGGGCGCGCCTTCCGTCGTGGTGCACGATGCCCGCGTCCACCAGCTGCACCGACGCCGCCGTGGCCGGGCACGCGGGAACGGCCGCCCCCGCTACGGACAGCAGGGCACCGGGCCCGTCCGCCGCCACACAGGTGCCACCGAGCGCAAGCGCGAGCTCACCGACAACGGCGTCGCGCGGGAGGCGCGCGACCTCGGAGCGCAGACCCGGCAGGGCGGCGAGTCCCGGCACCTGGTCAGGGCAACTGGGCCGAGGACCGGCGGCGGTCCGCACCCGGTCACCTGCCCCCAGGGACAGCCAGGCGTCCGCGCCGCAGTCCCGCGCAGCGGCGGTCTTGACCGACAGCACGCCGACCGAGCCTGCCGCGGCCAGGCGCTGCAGGCTCGGCGTCGCCGGTCCCACGTCGTCCCACCGCAGACCGGTGATACCGATGACCACGACCCGCGCCGACCTCGGTGCAGCGGTCAGCGCGGGCGTCCCGGTTCCGCCGGTCGCTCCGGTTGAGCCGGTCGCTCCGGTTGAGCCGCTCGCCTGGATCGCCCCGGCCGCTCGGGGCCCGGCGAGCGCGCCGGTCACCGCGCTCACCAGGACCGCCACCAGGAGCAGCACAGCGGCCGGCCGGGTCATCCGATCAGCTCGGCGTAGACCGCGACGACCTGTCGCACGGTGTCCTGCTCGTCCGGCCAGCCCGCAGCAACGGCCCGGCCACGCGCCGCGAGTGCTCGTGCGGCGACAGGATCGTCGAGCAGGGCGCGCACCGCCCGTCCGAGGGCCACCGGGTCGCCAGGTCGTACGAGGACGGCGCCGTCCTGGACCAGCTCGGGTGTGCCGCCAACGGCCGTGGCCACCAGTGGCCGGCCGGCGCGCAGCGCCTCCTGCGCGGTGAGCGAGCGGGCCTCCCACCAGCTCGGCAGGACCACGACGTCGGCCGCGGCGAGCAGGTCGGCGACATCCTCGCGCGTCCCCAGCCAGCGCACCTGCGGGGCCGCGGCGGCAAGCTCGCCCCGTAGCGGGCCGTCCCCGGCCACCGCCACCGCGCAGTCGCCGAGCGCCGGCAGGGCGGCAAGCAGGGTGTCGTACCCCTTCTGCGGATGCAGCCGCCCGACTGCGAGCACCAGTGGATGCCCCAGGCCCGGGTCGCGTCCCGTGGCCGCAAGAGCCGGCGCAGCCACGGGGGCCAGCCGTACGTCCCGACCCCCTGATACCCGCGCCGTCCGCGCCAGGCTTGCGGAGGCCGCCAGCGTGATGTCGGTGCGCCGGGCGAGGTAGCGCTGCAGGAGCCGCCCCCCCGGCCCGGACGCCTCGTTGTGCCAGGTCACGATCAGCGGCTGCGCCCGGGCCGACTGGCCGGAGCGGCGACCCAACCCGGCAGCGGCGAGGGACCCGGCGCGCAACCCGTGCGCGTGCACGACATCGACCGTACGGGCCAGCTGCCGCAGCCGCAGGACTGCCCGCGCGTCCCGCAGCGGGCTCGGCTTGGACCCGATCTCGACCGTCTCGTGCGAGGCGAAGCCGAACAGGTCCTGCGTGCCCGCCGGCCCTGCCACGGTGACGGCCGCCCCCCGCGCGGCGAGGCCGGCAGCCAGGGACCGCACGTGCCGGCCCACCCCGCCGGTGGACGTGGCCAGCACCAGCAGCACCCGCGGTTCAGCCACGCGCGAGGGCCCGCAGTCCGGCGGGATCCAGCAGCCGCACCGCTCCGGCGTACAACGCCGTGGCGGCGAGGGCGACAGCCGACCCGATCAGCAGGGCGCCACCAGGTGTGGCGCCCCCGTCGACCCGGAGCAGCAGCGCGAGAGCGGCCACCGCCGTCCCGGCAGCGAGGCTGACCAGTGCTGTCCGCGATGTCCCGGCGAGGGCGGGCGGGCAGGCCCGGCGCAGTCCGGCGACCAGCAGCAGGCCGGCGACGGTCATCCCGATCGAGTTGCCCAGGCCCAGGGCCACGACGCGGCCGACACCCAGCTGCACGAGGGCCACGTCCGCGAGGGCCACGACGAGCCAGCCCGTCACCGTGGCGGTGGCGGGCGTGCGGGCGTCGCCGCGGGCGTACAGCGCCCGGCCGAGCAGGGCCAGCACCCCGTACCCGAGCAGCCCTGGGGCGAAGGCGCGAACCGCCTCGGTCAGCGCCTCCACGCGGTCCGGACCGGGGGCCCCGAGGACCAGGACGCGGGCGGCCGGCCCGGCGACCGCCACGAGCAGGGCCGCCGCACCCGCGGTCAGGACCAGCAGGGCCCGCAGGGCACCACCCGCCACCCTGGCGTACGCCCCCTGATCGCCGGTCTCGGCTGCGACGCTCAGCTCGGGGAAGGCGCTGGTGGCCACGGGGACGGCAAGCACCGCCCAGGGCAGCAGGAACAGCGCGGTCGCGACCAGGAACACCACAACGTCCCCCCGGTTCCCGCCGTTGGCCAGCCGCAGTGCGACCAGCAGCGCCAGCTGCTGAGCAGCAAGGCCGGCCACCCCGCCGGCCGCCAACGAGCGGGCCCGGGCCGCCAGACCCGGCGGGAAGGACAAGGTGGGGCGCAGCGGCAGGCCGCACCGACGCAGGGGCAGCAGCAGAGGCAGGGCAAGTGCGCCGACCCCGAGGGTCGTGCCGACGGACAGCGTCAGCTCGCGGGCACCGCTCAGCCGGTCCAGGGGCACGCGGCCCTGACCTGCGTACGCCAGGTACGCGCCGATCACCACCGCGCTGGACAGCAGCGGAGCCAGAGCCGGCCCCAGGAAGCGCCGGTGCGCCTGCAGCACACCGGTCAGGACGATGCCCACCCCGTACAGCACGACCTGCGGCATGAAGACCCGCAGCATCCGGGCGCCGACCTCCAGCAGCGGCCGACCGCAGCGGGGACTGCTGCCGGCCACCGCATGCAGGGCGGCGGGTGCGACCAGCGCGCCCAGCACGGCGATCGGGACCAGGACGACGACCGTCCAGGTCAGCAGCGCACTCGCCGTACGGCCGGCCGTGTCGCGATCACCCACCGCGATGGCTCCGGCCAGCAACGGGACCACGAGAGCCGCGAGCGCTCCGCCCGCGACGACCTCGAACACCACGTTCGGCAGCTGGTTCGCTGTCTGGTAGGCGTCCCCGACGCAGCCGGGTCCCAGCGTGCGGGTCAGGACGGCCGTCCGCCCGAAACCGACCACTCGGGCCAGTGCGGTCACGGCGCCGATGCCCGCCGCGGCGCCGGCGAGCGTGCGAGTCCTCACGGCAGCCGGCCGAGCCGGTCCAGCCAGTGCAGCAGCGGCGTGGCCTCGATGACCCGGCTGTAGGAGACGAACTCGCTGATCGCTGTCAGGGCCAGGATCAGACCGAGCACCGCCGTACGCCGGGACCGAGGCGCCAGGCGGTGGGCCATCGCCAGCCCCAGCAGCGCACCGGAGGAGTTCGCGCCGGCGTCACCGAGCATCGACCGCTCGCGCAGGTCTGCAGGCAACAGAGCCGCTGCCGCGCCGGCCGGGCCCGGCAGGTCGAGGACCACGGAGGCGAGCAGGACCGCTTTGAGCGCCCGACCCGGGCGCAGGTCCAGCAGGTTCACCATGTTGGCCGACCCGGCGACCAGCCCCGCGTTCACGACCAGGTCCGGGAGGCCCTGCCGACCGGGGAGCAGCGCAGCCGAGAGCACACCGGCCGCCCCGATCCCGACCACCTTGAGCGAACCGGTCGTGATCCGACCCCGGCGCAGCGCGGCCGCGTGGCCACGCACCCCTCTCGCGCCGTCGGCGCCTCCTGCTGCGTCATCGAATCGGCCCACCGCGCCGGCCCCCCACCCGGCGGCGACCGCCGCGGCCCCCGGCAGACCGCTCGTCACGGTGGCGCCGACGGCCAGCGCCGGGCCGGACAGCAGGCTCACGCTCACGCCGCGGTGGTTGGTCCGCTGCCAGCGGGCATCGCCGCCCGGCGCCCAGCAGTGCAGGGCCACTTCGGTGAGCAGGGCAAGTGCAGCCCCGGCGGCGGCTGCTGGCCCGCACCGGGTCGTCACCGGCTGGGCGAGGGCGTGGGCGCTGCCGCTTGGGCGCCCTGGCCGGTGCCGTAGCGGCCCGCGCCACCGCCGACCTGCTGGTGCAGGGCGAACACTGTCGTGATGCGGCCTTCGGGGGTGTCGGCGTCATCGACCGAGGACACCCGCTCGGTCAGCGTGGCGTCGTCGCGCAACGCCCGCAGCACGCTCGGAGCGTCGGCCGCGCCGGCCGGCCCGACGACCACGACCCCGGCGCGGCTGTCGAAGGCCGCTGCCAGGGCCAGCGCGGCGGCGTTGCGTTGTCCCACGTCGGGAGCTGCTACCGGCGCCGGCCCGCTGACGACCAGGACGAGCGTCGCCGTGGGCTGCACCGCCTCCGTCTCGACCGCGAGCAGCTCCGCGCCGGTGAACCCGGCGAGCACCTTCTGCGCCGTGGCTCCGGAGGCCGGTGCACCGGGCCGATGTACCAGGGCACCGGCAAGCTCGGCGCCGGCGCGCTGGGCCGGCGTACCGGGCACGGCGCCCTCGGGCGGACCCAGGTTCGCGACGAGGTCGTCCACCGCCGAGGTCTTGGTCGGGTCCAGCAGGTCGGGCTTGAGGCGGATCTGGCCGGTGATCTCCCCTCCGGCCAGGACGACCTGGCTGATCAGGGCGTCGCGCAGCCCGGTCGAGGCGTCGGGCATGCTGAGGACAAGCACCTTCTGCCCGGTGAGCTGGCCGCGCACCAGGGTGGGTCCCACGAGGTTGGCGAACGCGTCGTCCTTGGACACGGTTCGCCGCAGGTCCTTGACGTTCGCCTCCAGGCTCCGCTTGTCCCCTGACAGGGAGCTGATGGAGCCGCGCAGGTTGTCCAGCACCGTCCCGTTGAGCGCGGTGGTGCCGACCACGATCCCGACCGCGAGGGCCAGGAAGATCGCTATGACCGAGACCAGGTGGTAGCGGAAGTCAACCAACGGGAGCGCTCCTGTCCAGGGGTACGTCGGACGAGATCACACCGCGACCGTAGGACATGCCGGTGGCCGTGACAGCACTGCACGGCGCGTCAGAAAAGGCTCGACAGCGAGAACACCACGTCGTGCCACTTGTCCGCGAGCAGGCTGCCGTAGGCCTTGCCGGCCGAGGACACGTAGACCGCAGCGGTCATCGCGCTGAGCGTGGCGAGCACGAGCAGGATCAGAGACACGCTCGAGATACGGCTCCGGTAGAGCCTGCTCACGCCCTTGGCATCCACCAGCTTGCCGCCCACGCGCAGCCGGGTCAGGAAGGTCGAGGACATCCCCGCCCGGCCCTTGTCCAGGAACTCCTCGAGCGTGGCGTGGGTGCCGACGGCCACGATCAGCGTGGCGCCCTTGGCGTCCGCGAGCAGCATCGCGACGTCCTCGCTGGTCCCGGCGGCGGGGAACAGCACCGCCTCGACTCCCAGCTCCTGCACCCTGACCAGGCCCGGCGCGACGCCGTCGCGGTAGGCGTGCACCACCACCTCGGCCCCGCCGGTCAGGGCCAGGTCGGAGACCGAGTCCATGTCGCCGACCACCAGATCCGGGGTGTACCCGGCCTCGAGCAGCGCATCGGCTCCCCCGTCCACCCCCATCAGGATCGGCCGGTACTCCCGGATGTAGGGCCGTAGCACCGCCAGGTCCTGCTTGTAGTCGTAGCCGCGGACGACGATCAGCACGTGCCGGCCCTCGAGCCGGGTGTGGATCTCCGGCACCCCGACACCGTCCAGCAGCAGGTCCCGCTCCTTGAGCAGGTACTCCATGGTGTTCGCGGCGAAGGCCTCCAGCTGGCTCGCCAGGCCAGCACGCGCCTCCAGCATGGACAACGCGACGCTGTCGGCGTCCTGCCGGACCCCGCTCGCGACGGGGACCTCGCCGGCGTACAGGGTGTCGCCGTCGAGCCGGACGGCGTCGCCCTCCTCAAGGTCGGCGAACACGCTCGTGCCCACGCCGTCGAGCAGGGGGATGCCGGCCTGTACCAGGATCCCGGGACCTGAGTTCGGGTAGCGGCCGCTGGTGCTGGGCGCCGCGTTGACAACCGCGCCGACCTTGCAGGCCACCAGGGCATCGGCACTGACGCGGTCCACGTCGACGTGGTCCAGGACGGCGATGTCCCCGGGCCTCAGCCGCTTCGTCAACTGCTTGGTCCGGCGGTCCAGCCGGACGACGCCGATCGTGCCCGGTAGGCGCACCTGCTGCCGGTTGCGTCGTCCCGCCAGCACTCGCACACGGCGATGATGCCACCTGCTGCCCCTCGTACGACGCTGCGCCGCGCCGCCTCAGCAGTCGTCGAGCAGCGCCGGCCCGCGGTCCTGCGACCGCGATGTCGAGCACTGGCACCTCGCTCAGGCGGACTTGGCCGCACTGGCCGCGGCCAGCAGCTCTTCTGCGTGACCCCGGGCCAGGCCGCTGTCCAGTCCCGCCAGCATCCGGGACAGCTCGGCAACGCGGGCGGCGTCGCCCAGGGCGGCGACGCCACTGCTCGTCACGCTGCCCCCCTCGCTCTTGCGCACCAGCAGGTGCCGGTCGGCGAACGCCGCCACCTGGGGCAGGTGGGTCACGACCACGACCTGGTGGTCACGGGCGAGCCGGGCCAACCGGCGACCGACCTCCACCGCGGCCCTGCCTCCGACGCCCGCGTCCACCTCGTCGAACACCATCAGGGGCACCGGGTCCGACCCCGCGAAGACGACCTCGACGGCGAGCATGACCCGCGACAGCTCACCCCCCGAGGCGCCCTTGTGCAACGCGCGAGCCGGTGCGCCGGGGTGGGGCACCAGCAGCAGCTCGACCTCGTCGATGCCGTCCGCGGTGGCCGCCCACCGACGGCCGGCCACCTCGAGCCCCTCGGGCGTCTCCCGCTGGGACACCTGCGCCGTCACGACCGCATGCGGCATGGCGAGGTCGGTCAGCTCGACCGCAACTGCCTGGCCGAATCTCTCCGCGGCGGCTGCCCGAGCCGCGCTGAGCTCGCCGGCCAGAGCCCCGAGCTCGGCGGCGAGCAGGCTGTCCTGCTCGGCGAGGGCGCCGACCCGGTCATCGGTCCCGTCCAGCTCGAGCAGCCGGTCCGAGGCCCGGCCGGCCCAGGCAAGCACGCCGCCGACGTCCTCGACGTCGTGCCGGCGGACGAGGGCGGTCAGCGCGGCCAGTCGCTCCTGAGCGGCGGACAACCGCTGCGGGTCGGCGTCGACCGCGGCCGCGTAGGACGCCAGGTCGCCGGCCGCGTCCGCGGCCAGGAACGCGGCCTCGGCCACGCGCACCGCGAGCGCACCGAGGGCAGGGTCATGGGCGCAAGCGGCCTCGAGCGTGCGCCGGGCCGCGGTCAGCAGCGCCAGCGCATCGGTATCCCCACCGCCTTCGTCCCCAGTGAGGGCCTGCTGCGCAGCCGACGCAGCGGTACGCAGGTCGTCGGCGTTGGCCAGCCGCTCGATCTCCGCGGCAAGGGCGGCGCCCTCCCCCGGCGCCGGGGCGACCGCCTCGATCTGGGTCAGGCCCAACCGGAGCAGGTCCGCCTCGCGGGCTCGCTCCGCGTGGGCGCCACGCAGGGCCACCAGGGTGGCCTGTACCGCGCGCCGACGGACCCAGAGCTCCCCGAACCGCTCGGACCGGCGCAGCACGTCGGGCCCGGCGTACCGGTCCAGCGCGGCCCGCTGCCTCGCCGGCTGCAGCAGGCGCTGCTGGTCGCTCTGGCCGTGCACCGCCAGTACGGAGTCCGCGAGCTCGGACAGGACGCTCAGCGGGACGCTGCGACCTCCCACGTGCGCGCGGGACCGCCCGTCGGACGCGACGCTGCGCGAGAGCAGCAGGTCCCCGTCATCCAGCTCTGCGCCCGCGTCCACCGCCCGGTCGACCGCTTGGTGCCCGGCCGGTAGGCGGAGCCGACCCTCGACCAGCGCCCGGCCCGCACCGGGGCGCACCCGCCCGGCATCGGCCCGACCGCCGAACAGCAACGACAGACCCTGCACCACCATGGTCTTGCCGGCCCCGGTCTCGCCCGTGACGACCGTCAGGCCCGGCGCCAGCTCGAGCACGGCGTCGTCGATGACGCCGAGCCCCTGGATGCGCATCTGCTCGAGCACGCCCGCGAGACTAGGCGCCCTGGAGGGGTCAGCGCCCCGACCGACCTCGCCATCCCTCGACCGGCAGGTCGAACTTGTCCACGAGCGTGTCGGTGAACGTGCGCGGGTCCGGCGTCCGGGCCAGCAGCACCGGCCGGACACCCCGCCGGACCTCTACGCGCGTGCCGTGCGACAGCGGCAGCGTGCGCCGACCGTCGCAGTTGAGGACCGCCTCGGCGCCGCTCGGCAGCACCTCGAAGGCCACCACGGAGGACGGCGCGACGACCAGGGGGCGGGCAAACAGGGCGTGCGCACTGATCGGCACGACGAGCAGCGCGGACACCGACGGCCACACCACCGGACCGCCCGCGCTGAAGGCGTACGCGGTGGAACCGGTCGGGGTGGCCGCCACCACCCCGTCGCAGCCCCACCGCGACAGCGGGCGGCCGTCCACCTCCACGACGACCTCGAGCATCCGGGCCCTCGCGGCCTTCTCGACGGAGGCCTCGTTGAGCGCCCATCCGGCGCCCGTCTGCACGCCGTCGATGCGGGTGGCGACATCGAGCGTCAACCGCTCCTCGACGTCGTACTCCTGCGCGAGGACCCGTTCGATGGTCTGGTCGAGGTCCTGCGACTCAGCCTCGGCGAGGAAACCCACCCGACCGAGGTTGACGCCGAGCAGCGGCACGCCCGCGTCCCGGGACAGCTCAGCGGCCCGCAGGATCGTGCCGTCACCGCCCAGGACCAGGACCAGCTCGACGTCGGCGGCCGCGTCCTTCGCGCTGCAGACCGCGACCCCGGTGAGCCCGATGTCCTCGGCCTCCTCGGCGAGCACCCGAACCTGGACCTGCGCGGCCTGCAGCCGTCGCACCACGCGTCGGGCGGCGTCGGCGGTCTTCTGCCTACCGGTGTGCGCGAGCAGCAGGACGGAGCGGGTCACCGCTCGAACCTACTGAGGACCTTCGGCAACCGCCCGGGCCAGGTCGTCCTCGACCAGGGGCGGGGCCCCGCGCCGCAGCCACAGGAAGTACTCGACGTTCCCACTCGGGCCGGGCAGCGGGCTCGCCACGACCCCTCGGACCCCCAGCCCGAGCTGGCCGGCCTGCTCGGCCACCCGCCGTACTGCGGCAGCGCGGGCAGCCGGATCGCGCACGACCCCACCGGAGGGCAACCGCTCGCGGCCCACCTCGAACTGGGGCTTCACCATGGGCACCAGGTCCGCGTCCGTACGCGCGCAACGCACCAGGGCGGGCAGCACCAGCCCGAGCGGGATGAAGGACAGGTCAGCAACCACGAGCTCGACCGCCTCCCCTACCTGCTCCGGCTCGAGGGCCCGGGCATTGACCCGCTCGACGACCGTCACCCGCTCGTCGGTGCGCAAGGACCACGCCAGCAAGCCGTAGCCGACGTCCACGGCAACGACGTGCCGCGCGCCACGGCGCAGCAGCACGTCGGTGAACCCACCGGTGCTTGCACCCGCGTCCAGGCACCGTCGACCTGCCGGGTCGATGGCGAAGGCGGTCAGGGCGCCGAGCAGTTTGTGCGCCCCCCGAGACACCCAGACCTCACCCTCGTCGGCCTCCACGTGCAGGCTCGCGCCGGGGTCCACGGACGTCGCCGACTTGGTGGCGACCTGACCGCCGACACGGACCCGACCGGAGCCGATCAACTCCCCGGCCTGCTCGCGGCTGCGCGCCAGGCCCCGACGCACGAGCTCGGCGTCCAACCTGGCGCGCCGGGCCACGACAGCCTCAGGGACCGTCGAGTTCGGCAAGCGCCTCCTGCAGCGCGCGGTGCACCTGGTCGTAGGCTTCCACGTGCTGCGCCACCGGCAGCTCGGCCAGGCCGGCTAGATGGCGCAGGGCCACCTCCACGTGTTGCTGTGCCGGCGCCGCAGGCTCCACCTAGGACTGCTTCGGCGGCGGGGATGCGGTGGCCGCGCTCGCGACCGGGGCAGTAGCCGCAGCCTTTGCGGGCACCTTCTTCCCAGGCGGCTTGTTCGCATGCGCCCTCGCCGCCCTGTTCGCCGCCTTGGCGGCGCCCGACTTCGCCGGAGCCCTGGTGGCGGCCTTGCTCGCGGGCGCTTTCGCGGCCCTGTTTGCCGCCGTGGTGACCGCCGCCTTCGCCGGGGTCCTCGTGGCGGCCTTACCCCCCGTCGTCTTCACGGCCCTGCTCGCAGGGGCTTTTGCGACCCTGCCCGCCGGCGCCTTCGCGGCCTTGCTCGCCGGAGCCTTGCCGGCGCCGGTCTTCGCCGGAGCCCTGGTGCCGGCCGTGCCCGCGGGCGCCTTCGCCGCCTTGTTAGCAGTCGCCGCCCTCGCCGGAGCCCTGGTGGCGGCCGTGCTCGCCGAAGCCCTCCCCGCGGGCGACGTCGCTGATCCGGCCGCGGCGGCCCTGGCCAGTTCGCGCGAGGAGCTCTCAAGGCTACGCACCCGCGCCGTGAGCTCGGAGATCTCGTCGTTGCTGGCCAGGCCGACCAGGCCGAGAGCACGATCCACCTCGTACTTGACCAGAGCCGCGACCGCCTCGCGGTTGCTCCGGCTCTGCGCGACCAGGTCGTCGGCGAGCGAGGTGACCTGCCCGGCCGTCGCCTCGCCCTGGGCGACCAGTGCCTTTGCCGCTGCCTGGGCCTTCTGCCGGGTCACCTCGGTGAGGCCACCGG
>JAABVA010005539.1_pt1 | contig 11418 bp, 15 predicted proteins | sample 5560331 | NCBI WGS metagenome assembly JAABVA01 (sample SAMN12812661, study PRJNA571458) | rock metagenome | isolation source: Antarctica rocks | place: Antarctica: Victoria Land, Mt New Zealand sud | collected 2016-01-07
CACCTTCCGCTTCAACCGCCGGCGAACGCCGATGGCCGCATTCCAAACCCTGCTCGGTCTGCAGAGCCAACAGCAGCCCACCACCTACCGCAGCATCGTCGCGGCCGGACCCGGAGCCAGGAACAAGGCGGAGCTAACCGGATAAACATGTGGCCGGTTATACCACCGCTGGTCCTTGCGTTGCACTACTGGTAGCCAGCCCGGCTCGGCTGTCTTGCCAGCTGCGTACCTGCTGCGCGGCGTCTGCCGCGCGGGCCTGGTCGGGCCGGCCGTGGGCTGCGTGCAGCCGGGCTACAGAACCGGTGAGCGTCACCAGCGCTGCAATCAGCTCCATTCCGGCTGCCCGGTCGGACCGGCTGGCCAACCGGCCGGCGCTGGCAACCGCACGGGCGGCGCCGTGCAGCCGCCGCGCTGCATCGCCCTGCTCCCAGCGCGGGCTCCCCTCGCCCGAGCGCGGGAGGCGGGCAGCCTCGTCGTAGGCGACTGCCGCCGCTGTCAGCGGCCCACCGAAGCTGTCCTCGAACGCCGCAGCCACACCAACCAGCGCATCACCAGCCGCCAGGGTCAGGCCGGCGACCCGACCCGACAACGCCTCTCAGCCGGTGACGGGTCTCCGCCGGGCACTCGCGGTCCCCCGCGCAGGCGCACGCTCGCACCACGCGACGGGTCCTGCCTTCTCTGAGGCCGTTGCGGGAAGGCTCGACAAGTGCTGACCGCCGGAATCGACCTAGCAGCCCAACCAAGTCGCACAGGTGCCGTCGTCGTGGACTGGTCAGCTCACCCCCCGGCCATCGTCGATGCGACAGTGAAAGTCACAGACGAGCACATCCTCGCGCTGTGCAGCAAAGTCGCGGCCAGACAAGGACGCGTCGGCATCGACTGCCCACTCGGCTGGCCCCGGCCCTTCGTCGCCTACCTCGCAGCCCACGCAGCCAACCAGCCGCTGCCGGTGACCGGGACCGACACCCAGGCGTTACGCATGAGGACCACCGACCTCGCAGTACAGCGCCGACTCGGCCGAGCCCCCCTGTCGGTCAGCACGAACATGCTCGGAGTAACCGCCCTGCGCGCCGCGCGCATCCTCTCGGCGCTGCGCGACGTCGGCATGCCCGTGGACAGGGCCGGCGCAGGCCTGGTCTGCGAGGTCTACCCCGCAGCCAGCTGGGTCGCCTGGGGACTCCCAGCCAAGGTCCGCGACCTCGACGGACTGCTCCACCAGCTACCCCTGGCCGTACCACCCGCCCACCAGGCACAGCTCGCCAGCGAGCACGTCTTCGACGCGCTCATTGCAGCCCTCACCGCCCGGGCCGTGGCCCAAGGTGCCACCGACCAGATCCCTACCGAGGACCAAGACCTTGCAGCAGAGGAAGGATGGATCCACCTGCCATCCCGTGGCGGCGCCCTCACAGGACTCGCCGGCCGCTGACAGAGCGAGCCGTAATCGGCCGGAGCGCGGGCCGTGCTACTCGGCGAGCTTGGCGACCGCCTGCGCCCACAGGAAGAACTTGTTGGTCCCCAGGTCCTTCACCGTCTTGATGTTGAACGCTGCCTTCAGGTCTGAGCCCACGAAAAAACGACGTGTAGTCGACGTGGCTCTTCAGGAGCAGGCTGAGCACGAGCAGCCGCGGGTCATGAACCTCCTCAGCCCGCCGGGGAACAACTAGCTCTGCAAGCTCGCGGCGAACCGGCCCTCGAGCGGGACGACGCTGGCGGGACGACGCTGGCGGGACGACGCTGGCGCCGCCGGGCTTACGTGGCTCACTGTGATCGATCAGCGGCTGCCTGCACCCGCTGCTAGGGCGTTGCGTGAGCGGAAGGCGGCTACGTTGACCCGGTTTCCGCACGAGGTACTGCAGTAGCGCCTCGAACGGTTCTTGGACAGGTCGACGAGCAGGTCCGCGCACTCTTCTGCGTCGCAGGCACGCAGCCGGCTCAGCTCGTGCTGGCGCACGACGTCGACGAAGGCCATTGCCGCCTCGACGGCCATCCGATCGGCGAGCGGCGCACCGGGCGGCGTCGCGTGCAGGTGGTAGCCCCAGTCGTCGTGCGCCACGAGTTGCGGGAGCGCTCCGTTCTCCTGCAGCATGCGGTTGACGTGCTCCGCGACGCGCTCCTCGTCAGACAGCCACAGCTCGCGCAGCCGCGGTCGTAAGGCCCGGACCTCGTCGAGCTCGGCCCGGTCGCCGCGACGCGAACCGGTCCAGCCCCACCGCTCCAGGAAGGTCACGAGCTCTTCGACGTCGGCAAGCTGGTCGCCTTCGGGCTGGTCGGTGTTGACCAGGGCGGCGGCGGCGGCGAGCGCCTGCTCGGTGTCATGAGCGAATACCACCTTGACTCCTTACGGGGCCATACCTAGGTTTGTAAGGAGTATAAGAGCGTTCGGTCCTGAAGGGGTCTTGCATGGTTGGGCGGTTCCCCGGCGGCGCCGGACGCGCGGGGCTCGGCCTGGCGGTGCTCTCAGCGGCAACCTTCGGCACCTCCGGCGCCTTTGGCGCCAGCCTGCTCCGAGCCGGCTGGACGCCGGGCGCAGCGGTCACGGTGCGGGTCGTGATCGCGGCGCTGGTGCTGACGGTGCCCGCGCTGCTGATGCTGCGCGGCCGCCTCGGACAGTTGCGACGCGGAGCCGGCACCATCGCCGTCTACGGCATCGCGGCGGTCGCCGGAGCACAGTTGTGCTATTTCAACGCCGTTGTGCACCTGTCCGTCGCCGTGGCGCTGCTGCTGGAGTACTCGGCGGCCCTGCTCGTCGTGGGCTGGATCTGGCTCCGGCACGGCCACCGGCCGCATCGTTTGACTGTGGTCGGGGCAGCGGTCGCAGTCGCGGGGCTCGTCCTGGTGCTCGACCTGGTCGGCAACACCAACCTCGATCTTGTTGGTGTCCTGTGGGGGCTCGGTGCCGCAGTCGGTCTGGCGACCTTCTTCGTGCTGTCGGCGGACACGCACGACGCGCTGCCACCACTTCTCGTCGCCTGGGGCGGACTCGTCGTAGGCGGCGCCGTCCTCGCGGCCGCGGGAGGCCTCGGCGTGCTTCCGTTCGCCGCACCCCGCAGCCACGTCACACTGCTGCACGCCACAGTGAGCTGGCTGGTGCCGGTGCTCGGGCTCTCACTTGTCGCCGCCGTCGTCGCCTACGTCGCCGGAATCTTCGGCGTGCGGCTGCTCGGGGCGAAGGTCGCTGCGTTCGTCGGCCTGACCGAGGTGCTCTTTGCCGCGCTGTTCGCGTGGCTCCTGCTCGGCCAGGTACTCACCCCGGTGCAGCTAGCCGGCGGCGTACTGGTGCTCGCGGGCATCGCCCTGGTCCGGCTCGACGAGCTGCGGACGCCGGAGCCGGCTGCGCTGGTGCCATCCCAGGCTCAGGGCGTCCTCGCAGCCGATACGTTCCTCGGCTAAGGCAAGGTCATCTCCGCCGCTGGTGATCACTCGGACGGGTGGAAGTAGTGGCCTTGGTCGAGGTCGTCGAGGAGCCCGGGGTGGGTGGGCTGCCACCCCAGCAGTTTGCGGGTCCCCGCGCTCGAGGCTGGGCTGTCGAGGGCGAGGAAGCCGGCCAGCCAGGTGAAGTGCGGGCCCGCGTCCTCCGCAGAGATGCAAGCGACCGGCACGTCCAGATGGCGCCCGATCAGCTCGGTGACCTCGCGGATCGGCACGCCCTCGTCGGCGACCGCGTGCAGCGTCGACCCCGGCGGAGCGTGTTCCAGCGCCAGCCGGAAGAGGGGGCGGCATCGAGCCGGGGCACGGCCGGCGGTTGGACCCGTCGCCCAATGTAGGCGGACAGTCCCTTAGCGCGAGCGCTGGTGACCAAGGTTGCCAGGAAGCCGTCCTCGCCCTCGCCGTGCACGGTCGGGGGGAGTCGTACGACCGACGAACGGACGCGGTGGGAGGCGAGGGAGAGCGTCAACTGTGCATTGCCCAACCCGGTGCTGCTCGCCCTGACGCCATCCCTGCCCACCCGTCAGCCCCTACGCCCCGCCGCCCCACCAACCCATGCCGGCAGGCACGCCAAGATCATCGGTGGATCGAGGATCACACATGGCAGCAGCCTGCCGCGACCGCGGGCACCGGACAACTCTCGCCCGCTGACACCGATCAGCTGCCCAGGGTGACAACCCTGTACTTCAGCCGGTGACCGCAACAGGGCTACTGACGGTGTCAGCGGGTCGGGCCACGGCGCGGCGGTTCGCCGCGATACACCGGCGGCGCAGCAGCCGGCCGTTGGGCGGATACCGGCTCCACCCGACCCGGCGCCTGGCTGGCCCCGGCGAGCCCGGGCCGGGCGTCTTGCCAGTCGCGTACCTGCTGCTGCGCGGCGTGCGCGGCCCGGGCCTGCTGGGCCCGCCCCGAAGCGGCGTGCAGCCGGGCGACGGTCCCGACCAGGGTCGCCAGCGCCGCCACCAGCTCCATGCCGCCGGTCCGGTCGGCGCGCCCCACCAGCCGGCCGGCGCGGGTCAGCGCCCGGGAGGCGTCCTGCAGCCGCCGGGCCGCCTCGCCCTGCTCCCACCTCACCTGCCCCTCACCGGCGCGTGGCGGCCGGGCGGCCGGGCGGACGCCGCCGCCGCCGTCGTCAACGGCCCGCCGAAGCTGCCCTCGAACACAGCCGCGGCCGCGACCAGCGCCTCACCCGTCGCCAGCGTCACCCCGGCCACCCCGCCGGGTCGGCGCCGCCGGCCACCCGGCCCGCCGCAGCTTGCAGCACTCCCGCCGCCGCCTGGGCGCAGCCGGTCGCGTCGCGCAGCAGCCCCGCCCGGCCTGCCGCGCCCTGCCCGCCGGCCGCAGGGTCAGCCGCGGCGCTGGTCGCCCACCGCTGCGCCAGCCGCGGCAGCGACAGGTCAGCGGCGAGCTTGCCGCCGCCGAAGTAGACCAACCCGCCGGCCCGGTTGCGGTCCCCGCCGACCGCCACCGCATAGCCGGTCAGCTCCTGCTCCCGACCCGGCACCGTGCTGAACCGTTCCCGCACGAACAGCCCCCGCGAACGCAGCCCCGCCATAAACTCCTCCACCCCGGTCGCGGCCTGCGCCTCGGCGCGCACCTCCCGGCGCAGCTGGGTCCGGGCCTCCTCCCCCCGTCCGGCCCGGGCCGCCTTCTCGGTCTCGGCGCGGGTGCTGCCCGGCGCCGCCGTCCCGTCCGCCGGTGCCGTCGAGACCAGCCCGTAGCCGGCTTCGGCGGCCAGGCACGCCTCCCGCACCCGCCGGTAGTCGAACTGCGGGTGGCAGCGGGCCCCGTCCTGGCGGGCCAGCACCGCCACTAGATGGATGCTGTCCGCGTCGTGGCGGACCGCGAGCCAGCGGGCGCCGCCCTCATCACCCCGCCCGGCGATGCCGGTCCGGGCCATCACATCCCGCGCCACCTCCCCCCATTCGGCGTCACCCACGAGCGGACCGAGCCGTCCAGCGCCTAGCCGTTCCCGCCGGCGGCCCGACCCGCAGGCCACCCCCGGACAGCGCGACGCCGCAGCAGCCGCGATCACCGCCGCCCACACCCGGGCGACGCGCCAGGCGCAGGACACCACCTGCCCTCCCAGCCAGGGCACGAGCGCACCGGCACACCCGCTAGACCCAGCCGATCCCGCACCGCCCCCGGCGGCAGCGCCACGTCGTCCGCGCCGGTGTCGTACAGCGCCGACCGGTGGACGGACCCTGCACCACCTGGCGCAGGCGCACTTGCCGGCACTCACCCGCGGGACCGCCGCTGCGCCGAGCTAGGCCCCGACGTCCTTTAGCGGTGGGCCAGGCCGGGCAGCGCGTCTCGTCAACCAGCGCGCCCGTCCCAGTGCCACGCCACGCCACGCCACGCCCATACCGACACCCACCGACCCAACAGCCAGCGCTGCCACCCGAGCCGGCTCACCGCGAACGGCGTGACAGCCCGGACGACCCCCTCCCGACGCTCGCTGCTGCACCGCCCGCAAACGTGTCGAGGCGGCAGGATGGGTGCCGGCGAGGTAGTCCACCGCCGTCAGCGTCTTCGGTCCATGCCACGGCGCAAGCAGCGTATGAGCGGCTACCGCCACCGGGTCATAGCCAAGCCCGGCCAGGGCGTCGACAGCCCCCCGGTCTGCCGCCAGCTCTTCACGGCGGGAGCACGCGAACCAGGCTGCTGTGAGAGCCAGCATCAGCGCGAACACGGCCAGGAACGTCAGGCTCTTGCCGGGCTGGCCGTCCACGGCGAGCACACCGCCGGCCATGCCTGCCACGCACACCGCCCACATCGACATCAACGCGCTCCTGCCGGTCAGCAGCGCGACGACAGGCTGGTCACCACCGAAGCGAAGGTGACCGACCTCGTGCGCCGCGAACCACAACTGGGTCGGCTCATCGGCTGCCGCCAGCTGCGGGTTCACCTTGATCCCCATCTGCCCGGTGCCGACGCCCACAGCGGACGCGTTCGGACAGTCCTGCGACTTCCCCACAGTGATCGCCGGGCGCGGCAGGTCCAGCCAGTCGGCGCAGGCATCGACCAGCCGCCCGAAACGGCGCAACCCCTCGATCACGGCGGGTGGTGTGCTCACATCGCCCCCCGGCCTGACCTCAGCCGTGGCAGTGCACATCCCAGCCAGCCTGCCGTGCGCGTAGACCTCCAGACTCACCAGGTGGCGGCAACCGACAGCTGCCCGGCGACGGGCACGGCCTCCACCCGCACCACCCGGGCCGCTGGCAGCGCCCGCTCGAGGTCGGCCAGGGCCCCGCCGACAGCGGCAGCGAGCGTGCCGGCTTCCCGGTCGAACACCGCCAGATCCCCCTCGGAATCGTGGCTGAGGATGACGTCGTCGCACACTGCCAGAACCCGGTCGGCGTCATCACCGGCGTCGGTGAAGTCGACCCCGGTCAGGGTCACCCGAAACGACTGGATGGCCATCACTGCCTCCCGGTGCTCTCACGGTCTCGGTCCACAGTCTTGCGCATCGGCCGGCGGCGGTGCCCGGGTCGAAGGGTTGCCGGGCACGGCGAGCTGGTGGGGTCCGCGCTCAGCGCAGCGCGAGCCGGGATGCGCACACGATCACCGCAACGGCGAAGCGTTGCGCCTGCTCGGTACGGGCGTTCAAGCCTGAACCGTCGGGTCACGGCAGCTCGACGGGCTGCCCGGCACAGATGTTGGCGGCGAGTTCGTGCAACGCACCGGGCGTGAGGCGCACCCCGAGCGGCTTCAAGGCATCGCGCAGTACCCGCTGGACCTGGGCTGCAGGCCGCCCCTGCTGGGAGCGGGCGAGCGATTGCAGGACGGCGCTTGCGTAACGCCGCCGCTGCTCCTTGATCTGCCGGGCTGCCCCACTATTGCGAGCGGCCTGGGTGAGGAGGCGCTGCTTGGGCACGCTGCTCGCGGTCGTGACTGCCATACCGGGTTCCTTCCCGCGCAGACGAACGTGTGTTCGACTGAACAGTAGAGGGTTCGCGGCCACGACAAGGGAGCCGATACCGCGTGTCAGCCGCGAGTCGAGCCTGTCGCGTGAGCCTCCGCGATCTCCAGGTCGACCAGAACGCCGATCTCGGTCGTCAGGCCCGCACCGTCCCTGGTCGACCGGAAAGACCTGGGACAAGCACCCACGTCCCGGTAGGTCCGCTCCCGGCGGGACTGTGGCCCCGCTGCCAGGGCAGAGGTCTGCGTCGCCAGCTGAATCCGCCGCACAACCCCAGCCGTGCGTGCCCCGTCCTCAGGCACCAAGGCGTGATGGTCCTCCAGGATCATCCCGCGAACGACCAGCCGCCCAGCGTGGTCGCTCGGCGCCGAAATACAAGGTCAGCCCGTTCACGGTTAGAACGACAGGGCTGCCCCACGGCTTCGATGGCGTCGGAGCCGGCCGGTGTGCATCCCGGGCTAGCTGCGGCTGAGCAGGTAGCCGCTGCCCTGGCGGCGGCAGACGAAGTGGTACTGCGGGTACTGCGTGATCGCCTTTGCCGAGCACTGCTGACCGGCCGCAAGGCACTTGGTGGCCCCGTTGATGGTGGCCCGGACGGCGGCAGCGGGACAGGTCTTGGTCCCGCCTGACGCACCGCCGCTACCGGCGGTGCCGCTGCTTTCAGCGCGGTGGGACGGGGTTACCGGGGCGGCGGCTGCGGTGTGCTTCTTGCTGCCACCGCAGCCAGAGGCCGCGAGCACAACCCCGATCGGCAGCACCAGCACAGCAGTCGAGAAACGAGTCGGCATCACAGACCAGGCTCTTCTCGTGACCCGCCCGGGGAAAACATCACAGTCCGGTCGGGACGCTCGGTGCGGACCCGGTCGACTAGCCCGGCGCCGGACGCACGGTCTACGACCCTTGCCAGGGCGGTCGCCGAGACGTCGACGGTGAGCACGGTCCACCCGCGCTCGGCCAGCCACAGCGCGTCGCCACCATCGCCGCAGCCCAGGTCCAGGCCTGACCGGGGTGGCTCGCCGAGACCAGGTCGCGCAGCACGGCGTTTGGCCCACCGGTCCCCGGCGCCGACCCGACGTAGTGCGGCTCCCAAAACGCCTCCGCCTCCCCGGCCGGGGTCGTGCTCTCGTCGCTCTGAGCGCTCAACGACCGGCCCCGACCGAGGTGCTAGCGCGGTAGGCGGCGACCGCAACGTCGGTGTCTTCAGCGATCAGCTCGAGATGGATCGCGGCCCCCACTCCGGCGCCGGCAGCCGCGGCGTTGATCACCTGCGCCATCGGCGCGGCGAGGTTGCCCGCCGCCCACACGCCCGGGCTCGCAGTGAGCCCCGACGGGTCGGCGGCCAGGTAGTGGCCCGCGCCGACGCCGCCGAGCTGCAGCTCGGTCCTGGCCAGGCCCAGGTCGGCCAGCAGGTCCTCGCGTGCCTCCAGCCCAGTCGCGACCGCGACGGCCTGGCGGGCCACGACCCGGCCATCGACCATCTGCACCCCGGACAGCGCGTCACCGGCGGTCTGGACAGCGACGACCTCGCCGGCGACGTGCTCGACGCCGAGCGCCGCCAGCTGCTCGCGCTGCTCCTCGGTCGGGTCCGGTGCGGTGTGCTGGAAGTAGACGACGTCTTCGGTCAGCCGGCGGAACAGCATCACCTGGTGCAGCGCCATCGGGTTCGTGCCGATCACCCCGATGGCCTGGTCGCGGACCTCCCAGCCGTGGCAGAACGGGCAGTGCAGCACGTCTCTGCCCCACCGCTCGCGCAGTCCCGCGACGTCGGGGAGCACGTCGACCAGCCCGGTAGCCAGCACCAGACACCGCGCCTGCACCGTCCTCGTCGCACCGTCCACAGTGCGCACCCCGACGGTGAACCGCGGCCCTCCCGGCTCCGGCTGCGGCAGCACCGCCGCCGTGGTCGCGGTGCCGTCGACGACCTCGACGTCGTACGCCAGGGCCTCGGCGCGGCCGGTCTCGCGCAGTCGCTGCGGCGAAGTCCCCTCGGCGTACAGGTAGTTGTGGACGCCCTCGGCCGGGGCGTTGCGCGGCGCACCGGCATCGACCACCAGCACCGACCGACACGAGCGCGCGAGGATCTTCGCCGCACTCAGGCCCGCGGCGCCGCCACCGACCACCACCACCTCGACGCTGTCGCGTCCGGGCCTGCCCTCTTGTGCCGTGCTCATTTGACTCCAAAGGTCGCTCGGGACGCTCCCGCGTCCGCTGTAGTCATGACCCTGCGCCCGGCCCACGTCGGCTGTACAAACTTCTTGCGAATCCTGCAAACTTTGGGCATGGTCGACCCCGTGCAGCCCAGCCCCGACATCGAGACCGTCGTGGACAAGGTGGGGGCGCGGCTGCGCAACCTCCGGCGCGCCCGCACCATGACGCTCGCCGATCTCGCCGAGGCCACCGGTACCTCGCAGGCCACCCTGTCCCGACTGGAGTCCGGGCAGCGACGGGCCGACCTGAGCCTGCTGCTGCAGCTAGCCCAGGTCTTCCGGGTCACCCTCGACGAGCTGGTCGACGCCCCGCCCACGGGCGATCCCCGGGTCCACGCACGGCCCAGTGTCCGCTACGGAATGACGTGGGTCCCGCTCACTCGACGAGCCGGCGGACTGCAGGCCTACAAGGTGATCATCCCCGGCGAGTCCGCGCGGGAAGCGGCTCCACTGCAGACCCACAAGGGCTATGAGTGGCTGTACGTGCTCGACGGCCGGTTGCACCTGTGGCTCGGCGAGCAGGACCTGACTCTCACCCCCGGCGAGGTCGCCGAGTTCGACACCCACACCCCGCACGCCTTCGCCAACCCCGGCAGCAGCCCCACCGAACTGCTCATGCTGGTCAGCGCCGAAGGCCAACGCGCCCACGTCCGCGCACGACCCGTCCGGAACGGCTGAACCGGCGTCAACCTCGCGCGGCAGGCAGAGCAAGTCTTCGCCGGTCGCTCCCAGATAGCGAACCCTGACCGGCACATGCTCGGCGCGCTGACCCTGCAGCCCCCGCGAATGCTTGAAGGCTGCTCGTCCATCAGAATCTGGCTGTGCTTGCACTCGTCGATCTCGACGCGACCCTCGTCGACCGCGACGCCGGGTTCGCACGGTGGGCCAGGGACTTCGCTCAAGCCCACAACCTGAACGGCCGGGAACTGGTCTGGCTCGAGCACACCGACCTGGCCGTCAAGGAACGCGGCCGGTTCTTCACCCTGGTCAGCCAGCGCTTCCCGCACGCCGGCACCCGCGATGCGCTCTGGAACGACTACCGAGCCCAGATGCCCACCCTGGCACCCGCGTTTCCGGGGGTCCTCAAGGAGCTGGCCCGGCTCCGGCAACGGAACTGGCAGCTGGCCGTCGTCACCAACGGGCGCATCGACAACCAGCTGGGCAAGCTGCGCCGCACCGGCCTCCTCGACCTACTCGACGCCGTCTGCATCTCTGAGGAAATCGGCATCCGCAAACCCGACCCCGGCATCTACCTGGCCGCAGCGCAGCGCTGCGGCGTAGCCGAACCGGCGCTGTGCTGGGTCGTCGGCGACGACCCCGAACTCGACATCGGCTGCGGCGCCGCTGCAGGGATGCCGACCCTCTGGATCAGTCATCAGCGGCCCTGGCGCGGCGACACCATCCGGCCTCACCTGATCGCCTCCACGCCAGCACAAGGCCTCGCCCTACTCGGCGTACAGCTCGACAGGTGACCGGCAACGAACGGCTCACCGGCCGGTTCCCCCGCCGTCAGCAGACGCGCCGCAGCCCGAACCCTGACCGGGACGCCCGCGAGTGCCGCGAGAGGAGCTCCCGGCGCAAACAGGTGGACGACGTGGACGAGTGCGCTGAGTGCATGCTGACACGGTGCCCGTGAGCGACCCCAAAGCTGCAAGCGAAACGACCGCCGCCTTCTCCGTCCGGCCCTTGGACGTGGACACGTGGGCGACGTTCGCGCGGCTGGTCGAGGCAAATAGCGGCGTGTGGGGCGGCTGCTGGTGCATGGGCTTCCATGTCAAGGTTGGGAAGGGACGCACTCCGGCACAGAACCGGGACGAGAAGGAGCAGCGTGTCCACGCGGGCCGCACCCACGCCGCGCTGGTG
>JAABVA010005540.1_pt1 | contig 11416 bp, 8 predicted proteins | sample 5560331 | NCBI WGS metagenome assembly JAABVA01 (sample SAMN12812661, study PRJNA571458) | rock metagenome | isolation source: Antarctica rocks | place: Antarctica: Victoria Land, Mt New Zealand sud | collected 2016-01-07
ATTTGGAGTCGCAGTTCTGGAGGCAAAGCATGAAAGTAGGTGAAACTGTCCGCGGCCGACATATTTGGTGGCGGTAAGAAATTGTATGCCCAGACGCGCGCTTCGACTTCGCGGTTTCAGGGTGATGTTAAAGATCAGGTTAAGGTCAGGTACCTTAAGGTACCTTAGGTAAGGTACAGTAATCAATCTTTTAATACCTAGGTACGGGTGGTTTAAGCCGCTGACGTTAATGTAAAGGCGCTTGGAAGCACATCCATCTTATTGTGATATCATTGCTTACTCATCTCTTACTAAGCGCCCCTATTTATATCTTAGTCATCATTTCCTATATATACTCTACATAGCATAAATGAATAGAGACAACTTTCTACAGATCAATTCACATCTGATAGCATCAAAGATTTGAGACACACTTTCAAATAATTCTGAAGCTTAAGCTTCAGTCTAAGTTGATTTAATTTATGTTCTGATTATAAAAGTTTCAATGCAGTAATGCATAAACTATGTATTCACTTTCTTTTCAATGCTCATCACTACTTCAGTGTTGAGACTACAGAATAAAGAAATGAATTCTTACACTGTGTTGTATAAAGAAAAGTTCTATCTTTCTTATATCATGACATGTTTAACAGCAATTCAAACTGAATCAGAATTGATTTGTTAATTAATGTCTTTAATCATTTACAATCTCTCAGTATAAAGCTCAACTCTATTTCTATGATGATGAATAAATTCACTATTGTTAATTAGCTGTCAGTGTCAGAAACAGCTTCTTGAGTTAATTACAAGATAATGACAAGTTAAATTGCATTTTTTCAGACTTAATTAAGAAATATTTATGTTAATTAACTGATCTTTATGTCTGAGGCCACACCTCTATTTAGTGCAGCTTTAGAAACTCAAAGAATATCTAATGTAATAATGTTTTTTTCTGCAGCAGTGTTCAAGAATTCTCTGAAGATGAAGACATTATCTGTCTATAAAAGTAGTTGAAAAGTGAATGCTACAGAGATGTAGATTCTCAAAATGAAAGCTTACTTTCAATTTTATAAAATGTTGACAAACTGACTTCTGAGTAACAAAGCAAAAGTTACTGTTACAGTCAATTATTTGAAAGATACTGTCAAAGTATGATAACTTCAAAAAGAAAAACAACTTTAAGCTGAAAAAAATCTGTTAAACATCAGATCTCAAAATATAGATGACTTCTTTTTAGCATTTTTACTGATCTTTGAAAACATTAATGAAATAAAATATCAATGTCATCATTATGAGGCACTGAAACAAACAAAATTGATTTGACAATATGAAGTGAAGTTTACAAAGATTGTACAACTTCTTCAGTCTATATCAGTTAAATATGAACAGAAATGACAGTTCACTCAGAATTTAAAGCAGAAGATTTAATCTAAACTTTGAAAATATTTAAAGATCAAAGTGACTATTCTTGATGAGCTAGTTTAATGAGTTAATTAAATTGAACAAAGTCTTTAAGAAACACATAATAAGAATTATTTTAACATCTTCAGTAGCTCAAATTTGAACTGTAATAACTTGTCAATTAATTCTTAAAATTGATCTCAAAGTCATGAGAGATCAATTACATTTAAATTAAACAAGTTAAATATGAAAGCTTATTGAATCTAATGTAAAAAGAATAAAGTATACTTTCACTGTAAAAAGTTCTTGCATATAGCTAAAGACTGCTGAGACAACAAGGACACTGATAAGAATAAAGATAAGAATAAAGATAAGAATAAGAATAAGAATAAGAGAAAAAGTAAAGACAAGAAGAAGTTGAAGATTGTTGAAGTTGATTTGAACAATTTGAAAAACTAAAGTTATTCATAAATATAGAAGTGTTTGTGAACAAGTTGACAGAAGCTTCTATTTAATCTGATAATGATTTGAGTGAAGCATCTACACTGAATAATCTGAAATTCTTATTATTAAGTATGATCTTCAGTCAAATCAACACTCTCAATTTGAATGTATATATTCTTGTAAGCTGCATTTAAGACAGACTGAACAAGATAAATGTGAAAGTACTAATTGATTTAGATGTAAATCAAATATATATCTTCTTGACAGTTGTCAATCAAATATTGATTGATAGTTAATATAAAATTAAATTACTTAAGATATTCTTGTTAAACAGACAGATCATTCAGTTAACTGCAAAGCTGATCTTTCATCTCAAGATAAATAGCTTTTGACAATGATTAAAAGCATAAATTGTGAATCTTTAAGAACATGATCTCATTCTGAGATTAATCTAACTGAAAGTCACTAATTCTCAGATTGATTAAGCTATGAACTGTATGACAGTTCAGAATTAACAATGAAAACATTATTATCTGTTTCTGAAAAAGCAGCAATGAGCTGTAAATGAGTTGACATTAAATGTGATTGAAGAGTGTGCAGCTATAAAGACACTTCAAAATTACAGAACTGTTAAACACTTATTAGTGATTCAACAGAACTCAGAGAAGTCAGAAGCTGAATTGTTAATTATTATGAATGAATAATTATGAGTTGTTATCAAAGAGTTTCAATCTGTATTTAAGTTGACTTTATCAGACAAATTATTATCTAAATAAATGTTTAAACATAGCATTAACATCAGCAACATCAAGCCTGTTAACATAAATGCTTACTTTCTGTCACAGCTACAGCTGAACAAACAGACTAAACAGATAACAGAGTTAATGAATAAAGATCTGATTTATGAGTCTGTAAGTTCATGAGACTTTCTGATTCTGTTTGTTAAAAAGAAGAAGAATACATAATGAATGTGCATTGATTACAGAGCATTAAACAACATTACTGTTAAGAATGAATATTCACTTTTCTGAATTCAGAAATGTCTAGATTGAATCAGCAAAACTCAATATTTAATCAAGCTTAATCTCACTTTGAGCTATTATTAAGTTTATGTAATCAAAGATAATACAAAAAAGACTGTCTTCAACACTCATTACAGCAAATATAAATTCATAACTATGTTCTTTAAGCTGTGCAATGCCCTGATGACATTTCAGTCAATGATGAACTCTATATTACAGAACTTACTCAACAAATTCTGTCTAATATATCTCAATAACATACTGATCTTTTCTGACTCAATTTTAAATCATTAAAAACACTTATGAACCATTCTCAGTATCTTAAAAAAACATAAGCTATATGCTAAGTCTAGTAAGTGCACTGTTGAGGTAGAAATTCTTGAGTTTTATAAACATATTATGAGACAAGACACACTACAGCTGATCTCTATCAAGATATTAGTCATTAAGAATTGATCTGCTCTGAAGACAGCACATTATGTACAGCAGTTTCTTGAACTGACTTTATATTACTGACAGTTTGTACAAAGATTTGCATGAATCACAGCACTGCTATTGAATTTGCTTAAGAAGAACAACATTGAGTTGTGTATAAAGAAGAATTGACTTATTGTCTGAAATACATTATGTAACAGTGTCTTTCAACAGCTTAAGAATATACTTACATTTAAATCAATACTTATTTAAGTAGCTGTACACAAACTGTTTACTATTGAAATGAACACTTCTGAATAGGCAATTGACTGTGTTCTGATGCAGAATGAAATGGATGAGAAACATCATTTAGTTATTTATGATGATCAGAAGTTACAAGATGCAGAGCTCAATTATTCTGTTTATAAAAAGAAGCTATTAATCATTAAGCATGCACTTTGAACTTAGCAGTACTATATTGAAAATGATTATACTACAACTATCATTATGAATTATGAAGATCTACAATATTTAAAGAATACACTGCATTCATTTAAATAACTAGCTTAATAAATTGACAAATTTCAGCAGTATGATCTTAACATTCAATATTGATCTGAAGCTCAGGCTGTTGTATCAGATTCAATCAGTTATTGATTTAATTTCATAGAGAAAGATTCAGTAAATAAAGTGTTTTTAAATGCTCTGTGAGAATTAGACAATGTGAAATGAAAGAAAGCAATGATACTGTATCTGAAAGATGATACAGAATCTGAAAAGTCACTGCTTCACAAGCATGTGTGTGAAAACAATGTGATAAATCAATTTTAACTACATTATAATTTGAAATTAAATGACTCATATTTGATTCAAAAGTAAGACAACAGTGAAGTGTCATTTCTACAGTTTCAGTACTGTGCAGACTTTTTAAAACATATATACATTGAATATGAGCATCTAGAAGTGCTGAGACTGCTAAAAGTCATTTGACTTTAAGCTTAATGACATGAACTATTGCAGAATATTAAATTATTTGTAAAGCATTATCTTAACTGTTAAGTTGCTCAACAACTCTGAAAACATCAAAAGATTGAAGAACATTTATATTTAACTTATAAGAATTTATTACTGTTCAAAAGATAAGAAATCAATATGATAAATATATTATCTTGAATGTCTTGAGAAAACTGCTAAATTATAATGACAATTAACTATGTTACAGACTGATCTGTGACTAAAGCTGTTCTGAATGCAACAAAAACAACAGTTGCAGATTTTCTATATGATGAAATCTTTATAAATTATGATTTACTGAGAGAGTTACTATCTAATAACAGTACAAACTTTCTCAGCTGTGTTGTAACTTACTATTTGAAAAAGCTCAGGACTCAGCATAGAACAATGACTCTTTATCATTTTTGCATAAATGAAAAGATAGAAAATCTAAATAAAATATTGAGCTTCATGTTTACAAAATATCTTATGAGTAAATCAACTTAATTATAAAATGAATACTTACTGCAAGCACTTTTTGCAGCCTGAATCTGAGCTCATAATATAACTAAACAGAGTTCATTCTATCTACTGTATAAGATAAATTCATAATTATCAGACAACTCAAACAATCTCTGACTGCTGAGAGAAACTGACTTTGAAGATCAGTTAAAACAGATTGAGCAGGTACAGACAATTTGAGTAACTGTTAATGAAATTCTTTTATGAAAGACTATTGAATTGAAAACAATTTGTAATGAAACAGTGTGATTAAGCACTACAAAGAAAGAAGACTGAATGTTTATATAAAATGAAGAGTCTCAGAAGTTTAAAGCTAAATGATTTGAGTTTTATAAGATATTGAAAACTCATTCATTAAAAACTTATGCATTAAAAATGCTCACAGAACATGTTCTATAAAATTTAATTCATAATAATTAGCTTATAAAAGCACATATCTTTGATGCTGATGAATTTTGAGCTAGTTCAGAGCTGCAAAGCAGTCTGAAATGAGCTAAACTATTTATGTAGCAATTAAGTCTTAAAGTTGATGAGATTCTTAAACAGAAAGAGTCATCATTGTCTTTTTATAAAGAACTCTTAATTATATCTTGAGCTGAATGAGATCACAGACAAAAAGAAGAACTATATAAGCTTTTAGTAAAGAAGAAAGAAGATCTTTTTTAGAAGACAATTTATAAGATATAAAAACACTATGAATGAGTAAACTCATCTGTACTCTCATTACAAAACATTTCAAAAGCACATTGAAGTATTGCTTCTTCTGAATTGATCTTAACTGAAGTGAATAATGTAATGAATGCATTACAGAAAACTATTGAAAGCTGAAGAGATGCTGATGATTTGATTTTAACATTTATGATAGAAGAAAGACATAATCAGAAGAGAGTGAAAGTTCTGACATCACACAGTATTGAGAAAAAATTAAATGATCAAAAATGACTCAGTAAAGACTTACAACAATGACATAATAAGTTGAAGTCAAAGTGAACAAGTAGTAAAGCTAAAAAGAAAGATCAAAAAGCTTTAACTTTAATAAGAATCAACAGTGATTTGATGATGATCTGTAAAAGAAATATAGATTTATATAATTTATATAAGAGATTTAAGAAAAAGATTCTTGTAGACTAGAAGATAATAGTATTAGAAGCAAAGCAATTTCATTAATTATCTATTTATTGAAAAAAAAAAAAAAAAAAAGTCATGAGCTGAGCACAGACTGTATCTGAAGCAAAATTACTGTTTACTGTGATGATGCAATGATGAGTGAGAACACAACTGATGCAGACAGAATGATGATGCAAACAAAGCAATAAACACATTAATGTTAAGTCTTTTAACTTAACAATGAAGAATCTCAGCAGTCATCTTTAATTTATTCACAGTGCTTAAAACATTCTCTGTTGATGAGTAATTGTAGCTGACAAGAAGTATAATGTTATTGATGATGACAGTGAGAGCAGTGAATAAAGCAATAACACAATGATGATGAGAAGTTGTTAGATTGACAGATAAAGAGAATTTGAACTTTATATGATCTAGAACAATAAGTAGTCATCATATTAATATAAACTTATATTTATGAAAGCTGCATCAAATATTCTGCATATTTCAATGACAGTTTGTACACAAACTGCAGAGAAGATGACAGTTATTGAACTTAGTTTAAATATACATTGTAAATGACTCATCTTTATGCACACAGTTGTTGCAGACAGCCAGCTCACATTTCTTATGAATGTGAGTGACAGCAGCTTCACAATATGTTTAGTGAGTGCAAAAACAATCTAAATTCATGTTGACATGCAGAATTAACTGCTGAATTATTAACAATGTCTTAAGCTTAATTCTGAGTTAACTCTTCAATGATAAATTAGTCAGAACATTAAGCAATAAGAAGCTGAGCTGATTATTAATTAATTCATTAAAGAGAGAAAAGAAAGCAACATTAGAAACAGAATACTCAATCAGCTCTATGTATTGTTAGTCTTTGAACTAAAATTAAAATAATAACATATTAAGAAAAGAGTTTTGTAAGCTTTTCTTAAAATAAGAACAGTCAGTAATCTTGTAAGCATAATTAGAAGCAGACTTCTTTTAGTTTGAATTGTTGTCATCTGCATCTGACAACAAAGCAGCAGCAGCACAACATGAAACATGAATTTTAAGAAATGATCTATGAAACATTAATGACATGCTGCAAACATATTATGAAAGCTTACATGATGATAAAGCAAATAAAAAGTTGATAAGTTAATGAAGTAGTGATTAAAAGTTGAAGTGTGATTGAAAACTAAAGAAAGAAGAAGAGAATTTTTTTTGAGAGATTGTGACTGATGATATAGACAGACAATGTAGACAGTGAATAATTCATTTCATCATTATAATGATAATGATCTGCACTTCTAGTTGCTTTTGAATGACAATAGTGATGTGGAGTGGGGTAACACAATGTGAATGTGAATTGCAGACAGAAATTTTACAGAATGTCAAGCAAATCTCTGCATTCACATCAGTGGACTGTTGTGACTGTGCAGTAGGGAAGGATGTGATATCATTGCTTACTCATCTCTTACTAAGTGCCCCTATTTATGTCTTAGTCATCATTTCCTATATATACTCTACGTAGCGTAAACGAATAGAGACAACTTTCTACGGACCGATTCACATTATAGAACAACAATTCCCTCAACTTTTATTTTCTATACATTTCTCACCCACAGACACAGACAACTCAGCAAACATCCGAGCCTTTGGCAATTTGAAAAGAGCAAAGCGGAAACATGTCAGATCTTTCGTCATCCTTTGTGGCATCCATTGCTCGGGCTCTCAACTCGGACCAGGTTCCCTGTGTCCTCTGGGGACACTATCTTCTCAATGTCCATGGCGTACCATCCATTATCGGCGTAGGTATACCTCGATCGAGGAAACCCAGATCCTGAGCTGATGATCTGCCAGTCGATTGACTTTGTCATTCCGGATGACCGTTTGAGGGTTGGCGAAAAGACTCTCGCTCAGTTCAAGAGCCTCACGCCATGTCCGGACCGGGAAGTCTGCCCTTCAAGCTCGCAGGAGCGGTACACGCCGCCACCAGCATTTCACGTCCACATTGAAGACTCAGAAGTCACCGTGGGTCTCTATCCGCAATCCGAGACTCTTTGGTTCCTGCCACCGCTCGACAGCTCGCACCGAAGAAATCCAAGCTTCCTTCGCAATTCATCCTTGCGTCCGACCAGACTGTTCTCCCACCCTGGCGGCCGGGTCGGGGATCGGGTGTCTTCAAGTCGGACTGTGATCCAGTTATCGTGCCCAAGTCTCATATCTTGCTGGAAGCATTTCTGCGTCTGTACGCGCGCGATTTAGGGAAGCGCATAGGTTCCTTTGCAATGCCAATGATTGGGTACATGGAGCTGTACGTCGATGATGATGGGCTTTTGGACGCAAACCAGCTTCCGGAACCCCTCAAGACGTTCTACAACGAGCTTAGACAGGGGAAAAGGCCTGTTCGTCAATGGACGAAGGAGTTGAAGCAGGCTCTTGGGATATTTGAGGATTTCGACGATGATTGCAGCTAGTAGAGCGCCGCCCTTTGCATACTCCAGGCATGTCAGAGCTTGTGCATTGCGGAATCCACAATGGCCCTGGCGTCTGGGGTTAATCTTATACGAAACCCGAATATTATGTTTTGAATGACCAAACTGCGGTGTGCATTGATTCCTTCCCCGGAAAGCTTCCCATGAACTGATGTGACGCGCATAGCATGCTCAACGACACCTGAAGGTCGTATCTATTTGATATAAACGGTTCAGATCATGGTTGCGGAGACGGTGCAGCCACTATTCTTCTGAAACGTCTTGATGATGCCTGCAGGCAGGATATCATGTACGGGCTATGATCCGCAACACCGCCATCAATCAGGACGGAAAGACAAATGGCATCACGCTGTCGAGTCAACAAGCGCAAGAAAGTCTGCTACGATATGTCTACCAGTGCACTGGCCTCAACCCCCAGGTTTTATACGCTATGTCGAGGCACATGGGACTGGCTCAGTTGCTGGAGATATCACTGCGCTGCGGGGAATAGCCAACGACTTTTGTGGAATGGTCGTCGACCAGATAGCCTCCACTTCGGTTCCGTCAAGTCAAACATTGAGCATCTTGAAAGCTCGAGCGGGTTGGCTAGATTATTCAAGACCGTCCTGATTCTTGAAAAAGAATTGATTCCATCTAACGCAGACTCTCAAATTAGAAAAGAAGAAATCAAGATTGGTTCAATGATATGAAGCTTGCTATTGACGACATCCAAGGCCCAGTACAAACAGGCACTATGATAGCTACGAGAAAAGATAAGATCGGACAGCCAAGCGAATGACGCCTTGATACGTATGATCGAAGCGGCAGCATTTGTGGTCTGCCTTGATGACGGATCTCCAAGCACTTCGACAGAGCGATGTAACAGGTTCCTTCTGGGCAACCCCTCGAACCGCTGGAGCGACCAATCTCTGCAGTTTGTTGTCTGTGAAAACGGTTTTTCGGCTTATATTTGTGAACACTCGATGACTTTATGCAGCTTCGATCAAATAGATGACAGGTATATCACGCAAATCATCGTTGGGCATAACGGTGAAGCTCAGCCCAATCTAGAAGATCCACCAGCTCGGGAGAGTGAGTGAGGAGTATACCTTCACGACAAATAAAGCCATTGAAAGCCATATTGATCGCGGTCGAAGGAAGTTCAGCAAGAGTCACCATGCCGCTGAGTTCAACCACTTCTATCTCTCTACTCTGGGAAACACCTTCCTTGGGACCCACAAAATACCCTCGAAAACCGGCTACCAGCTCATTATTCAGCTTGCATCTCTCCTGCACTACGGACGACAATGGCCCTCCTGAAAGGTCCTCAAGATGATGCTCTTCTCCCGAGGCCGGCTGGATAGGGTACAAGACGTCTCACCCGCCATGTCCGCTTTCTGCAAGGCCGTCATCGACGACGGCATACCGGCAGCTGAGTGATGGATGCTGCTGCGGGAAGCGGCGAACGTGCACACCAACACGATGTCCTCGATCAGGAGGGGGCGGGGGTTTGCAGCCCACCTGGTAGCACTGTCAGAGGTGCCGCACGAGAAGGAGCCGGTGCCGGGCCTCTTCAGAGATTCGACGTGGGAGAAGATGTGCGTGACGAGCAGTCGGAAGATCAAGACAAATCCGTCGCAGGGGCTGATGGCGCAGGAGGCGGGGTTTCTCATGCCGGATCCGGAGGGCGTGCTGGTGCATTACGAGGTCGAGGATGACGGATGCCGTTTGTCTATCTAGAGCACTGAAGGACGGACTCGGCCATTTTCAAGGCATTGCAAGAGGCTGTGAAAAGGGTAGAGGATTTGATTGATATGTAGCATGTGTACAGCATCACTTAGACGTCGACCCACGGTCAGAGTGGGGCTGCGAGGTTTCAACGAGTTGAACTGCCTGCTTGCTGATACATGCCGATGTGCAAAACTGGTGTAATGGTGGACAATAAATCCACCGTTAGATATGCGAGGTTGAGGCATCTGATCGTCGCCTTCCCAGTTGGCCTATAGGTGTAATGTTGACTATCATATAGAAAAAGCCTTGGCAAGAGATGTCAAGAACGGGTGACTGGAAGCTCCGGAGGACGTGAGAGATATGGAGCAACGGATGATTGGTCTCTGTACCGTGGTGTTACGAGCGACTAAGCTTTCTCCGACGATACCCACTGTGTCGGTGACAGTCACTGTGTACCAGGGCCAATGAGTCACAGAGATCAGTCGAAGCCACGTATGCAGATGTGGCTTCTCCAACATGAACCAGGGAGCTCAAGAATTCATAAAGATCCAGACGCAGTCATCAGGCACTTTCATTTCAACAAATCGTCAACAGAGGTTGATAAGAACCTGAAATCATTCATCTTCCCAGCATATTCGAGACGACAGCCCTCTTGCACCAAGCGAGATCATCATGGCCGAAGGAGGTTGCCGTAAGTACACTCTTGGACTGGCGTCAACCAAACTGACATTTGACACCCAACTCAACAGTGTGCGGAAAATGCACCATCTCATTCAGTGGCGAGCCTCAATTCAGGGCAAGACAACACTAGCTCCTCCCTCTCCACGCGATCTGAAACCTCTCTAGGCGGTCTGCCACTGCAGCGATTGCCGCAAGGTGAGCGGCAGCGCATATAGCACCACCTTGATCGTCACCGACGACTCTTTCAAACTCGTCTCCGGCACGCCCAAACAATATAGCAAACCTACCGATGCCGGCAACACCATCACCTCTTTCTTCTGTGCCGATTGTGGCGTCACCCTGTGGTGCGAAACAACTGGCAATCCGGTTCGTGCCGTGACCTGAGGGTTCCTTCCTTTCCCGCTCCGCTTTGCTGACCGAGAGCAGGGCATGAAAGCCGTCAAAGTATGGTGCCGATGTGGTCGGTGGCGACGTTGCCGTGTGCTGACCGGCTATCGCAGGAAGGCACCCTGGATGCGGTTTTGGAATCCAAGCGGACGCTGGAGTTCTACGCCCACCGGCGGCTCAACTGGGTGGCTGAAATCCCCGGCGCAGAACAGCAGAGTGAAGCATCTTGATGCGGATAAGGGATCAGTCGAGGCGGGGTCGATAGTATAA
>JAABVA010005542.1_pt1 | contig 11413 bp, 12 predicted proteins | sample 5560331 | NCBI WGS metagenome assembly JAABVA01 (sample SAMN12812661, study PRJNA571458) | rock metagenome | isolation source: Antarctica rocks | place: Antarctica: Victoria Land, Mt New Zealand sud | collected 2016-01-07
AAGTTGTCAGCAACCAGTACCTCAGTGGCTGAAGGCTGCTGTCCATCCATCAGGTGCCTCAAACCTTCAAAGCTGTATTTATACTGATTGCTGATCATTTTGTATACAGTGTCAATACAGTCCAGTGCACTGGTGAACAAGAAGGCATCAGAAGGAAATGGTTCCTGGTTCAATGCTCTGGACAGGACAGTTGTGTGAGCAATTGTCATCTTGCTCCAGTGGCAGTCAAAAAAGAGCTTTGCAGCATCTTCAGCCAGGTTCTGGCTGATCTCCTCCGCTTCTGACAGCGCATCTGCTTCTAAACGAGAGCTGTAGTCTCGTATCAGCTCCTGGCTCTTGCACAAGGGAGAAGAGTGTTTCACGTCAAGATGTCTGAGGTAAGCTGTCACTATTTGTCTCCACTGCAGCAATACAACTTCTGCTCTGAGCGACCCTGCTGCAACAACTCGCAAACATACTTGAGCGTGCTTTCTGCCCAAATTTAAGCACGAGTGGCTTAGCTTACTCCGTCCATAGCCCCTTATCGGTCTGACATAAACGCTCAAGATAAGCTGTAGCCCCAAGCTTGCAAGCCACAGGGTGCTTGTTGACGTATGTCTTCCAAAGATACATCCCCTCCTGCATAGAGGCTGGATCGCCGTGAAACAAGAGTGTAACCAGCTCCTTGCCCTGGTCATGTGCACAACTGCAGTCGTCGCCGCTCTTCTGACATTTGAAGCAGATCGGGAGGCGGTGGTGTACTAGGCATCGGAGCTAGCCTTCACGCGCACCAGGCAAAGGGCACAGCACTAATGATGTTGCTGAGCCCAAACAAGCCAACAAGAACCAAACTCCCTACGAGTCGTAGGCTACGACCAACCAGCATGCAACCCCCAAGAAAATCTGATTCCGAAATTATGCCTGGGTTCCACATTGATTCAAATGTGAACGTGTGAACAGGCTCTCATTGCAGCCAGCTGATGTCTCATGATATCATGCTGTGATGCTTTTGTCTGCAATACGTCTATGCTCCTTGTGCCCCAGCAGAGGCATGCTGACCCTGCTTACGGTGACATCTTCATGAATGGCAGGTGCAGGTACCAGAAAACAGACACCACCATAGAATGTAATGACCTCGTCTACCACTAGACTTACTCGCACTCTCACAACCCCTTGATAACCGGCTCTCGGGACCCCATCTTTCCAATCCCCAATGATGCCAATGGCTGATGCTAAGCTCTCGTACTCCTGTCTACTTGCATACATGAGCTTCACCAAGCCCTTCGCCAGATGTACACCTTCCACTGTCCTCAGTAGTCTAGCTGATGACACAGTCTGGTCCATCTCTGCTGCATATCTGTCAGATGTCAAGTAACCAAGGTCTTGACCCCTCCAGTCCACAGGCACACTATTGAGCTTGATGGGCTTTAAGTACTGCGTATAGTACTGACCATGTGAAGAGCCCTTTTCACCAAAATTGTAAGTACGGCAAATTTCAGGCCTGATGCATTGCCTGCCCTGCCGAACTGTGCTAAGACGCATCCAGTCATCCCAATAAGCTGCAGGCCAGCCACCCCTGTACAGGCAAAACCAACTCACAGGTGAGCCAAGCAATGCACCTGCCATACCTGTTGGCTACTGTATGCAGATCCTATTGGGACTTCAGCACAGTGTTAAGAGACTGCATGTCGGTGCAATGGCAGGCTGTTGATTTCGACAGATCAGTCAGCAAGAGCACCAGCACCGCACAGCAGAGCACCAGCACAGCACAGTACAGACAAGCGACGGTGGTTGGATGACAGCATGCAGATAATGCTTTTCCTCTCTGGTGATTTTGCCTAAGGCAGCAAAGAGTCTCACTTGAGGCCTTGCCAAAGGGTATTTGTGAGCATCCAGCCCAGTCCTGGGAAGAAGTCTGACCGCTCTAGGCGAAGTGGGTCCTGGACAAACCGTTCCTGGCCATGGTCATTCCAAGAGGAAACACAGTACAGGCTAGGGTCATCATCCTGTAGCCTGGCTCCAGCTTCAAAGTAGGAGAAGAAGTCTACAGCTAGTTTTATGTCATCCTGGACAAGGCACAGAGCTGATACTCAAAACTGGCATGATGCTGTGATGCTCAACAGAAGTAGACCATCATCGCCTGCTGAGACCAAGCTGCAATTCACCAGCTCCATGACCAAGTCTGTTGCATGCAGACTGAATGCCAGATTTCTCAAGCTATGCAACAAACAGTATGCAGAGGGCTTGCCTTATGCAATCTCATGTCTACAAAGTAGTAGTGTCTGTGTGAATGAAGACATGATCATGTGGTCGTCACCCTGCAGAGAGTAACTGCTCATGCAGCAGCATGCTGACCTCCAATATGATGAGCTTGGGGTACTGCCAGCAGTCAAACATCTGCCGCATGACAAACTTGTAGTGGCTGGCAATGCGATAGTAAGCCACTGGTTCCGACTTCTTCTTGGTAGGGAAGTCATCTGTCTCAATGTGTTGCATGTGAACAATGGTCGGTATAAAGCCCAGCTGCAGATGTGACATATTGAAGGTAGCTGGGTCTTTGCTGCGTGCTAGGTCTGCCACTGCTGTGTTGTTGCCATCTTGGGAGATATGCAGCGGAAACTTCTGCCTGGCTGAAAACAAGATATGGACAAAGTAAGTGGCAGGGTGCTGGGGCTGTGCACAAGTACAGAGCATGCAGGAGACTCTCACCATGCCATGACTAGGCAGGTGCTGTCCTAGGCATTACGACAATGTCTGTTCCAGAACAGACCAGCCACCAAATGGACATTGCGATGCGTAAGCTGTTGACTCCTTGTATCAAACACATGCAGGCACAAGACGTGGAACAGAAGTGGCCACAACAGCTGCACAATGGGACACACCTGTTGTCTGGATCAAGGACATGTACTTGCATGACAGAGCTGATGCATTTCCGCAGGTACTCAGGTCTGTTGTATGTGATGATGACCACTGCTGCTATCACTCCATGTGTGTCTGGAGCAGGTCCAATGCAAGCAGGGCCACCACTGCTGACGTGGCCATTCACTTCCTGATGTTTGGCAGTGCCTGCAAAATGAGACACATAATGCAGAACTGCTTCCTGTCACAGTCATTTCGTGCGTCTGCAAGCAGTTCGATGCAACCTGAAGTGTGCAAAGATTCCAACTGCTGCACCCGTGAGACGAGCCCATCATGAGTGCGCTGCAGTTCCTGGCTTTCTGCTAGCAGGCTGTGCAGCTGTTGTTGCGCTGTTGCAGTTCTTTCACCTCCCTGCAACTGCAACACTACTTCACCTAGGGGGATCAGGTTTCAAAACAGAAGCAATCTCGTCGAACGCAGAACGGAACCTCATCAGATCCGTCGCCACCATTAGCCCATGATGTAAGAAGAAGCGCCTGCGCAAAGGGTTCACACTTGGGGCCTGTTGCTTGACGCCAAAGATCGACCCTTAAACTTATGCACTCACCTGAAGTGCAAGCAACAGGATAGCAGATGTGAGTACAACAACATACACCCGCCTCATATAGTGTTACACACCAGTTGTATTCAATCCAATCATGACGACTGTCGAGGTACTGCGTTGACAGCAGCTAATACACAGCTTGCAAGCAGGATCAAGCGAGCGAACACGGCAGCAAAGGACGCAAACTCAAGGCACGTTCGATCAGCATCGTACACGTTGAAAGGATCTTTGCAACCCACCGAGTAGCTCGCGCCAGTTTGCCCTGTTGACGGTCGATCAGTTTATCAGGATCGCGACCAGACGTCGCTCCGAGACCACATACTATCAGGCAAACTTGCTTACTGGCGAGGTTAAGCGCCAGAGCTATGCAAGCATCGAGATTGCATTGCAATCCATGCATGAAAAAAAGAACTCTAAAAGCTGGCAAATGTCTTGACCAATTGTTACAAGTATGTGCAGGTTGAAAATTTCAACAGAGCAATTGCAATATCATCATTGCTGATAGGCCTGTGCCTGATGCCATCAGACCCAACTGTTGATGCCAAGTACACCGTGCAGACCGCATAGCTGGGCTTGCGGCTCTTCTCCAATGTGGGACGTCCCATACGTTGACATGCGGGTCACAACTTGCACACAAGGTAATGTGTTAGACTCATACTATCGCAAATGACAAAGCTGCAATGGCTGTTTGGTTGTAGCTGCGCTCCTAGCAGAAGCTGCTGCATGCTGTTAACAAGGATTTCTGAATACACCTGCACTGCTACTAACAGCATTCATTATGTTGCATAACAGCACTGCCTTCATTGGCTCAGCATGCAGGTCTTCAGGCGCTGCAGTCAGTTATGCCCACCATTTTCAATCAGCCGCAGGGGTCCAAAGTTCTGCAAGGCTGTGATGAAATGATTTGTTCTCAGTTTGGGCTGTGCTGATGGCTGCAAATGAGCTTCTGCTGCAAAAGATCTGGGCCACCATGGGTTCCTGTAGCACACTCTTTGTCCTGACTAACAGCCAAAAAGCCAGCCATGAACATGCCACAGTAGTTGAGGCTTTGGCATAGCTGAGGTCCAGCTCATGACGTCCGTGCACTCTGTAACATGTCCAGCTCATAAGGCCTCATCAGACAGTCTGTTGCAGTTTGCAGTCTAATGCTTGGAAATGCATGCATGGCGGTGCCACTTGGCCATATCACTGTCTGCTGTCATAAGCTGTTAATGAAAGTCATACAGCGACTCAAAGCAGCAGGCGCACCTGGCATTGACACAGACCAGGGCTGCATCGCACAACAGCTGTTGCAAGTGTGATCCAGTGCAACCTTCAGTCCTTTCTGCAATCCGCCGCAGTGGCCGCTTTGCTCCTACTGCTTGCGTACAGAGAAGCTACTTTGCAAACGTGCAACTAGGATCGCTGCTCACCTCGAGGGGCTTCTTTCAGCCACAGGTCTGCGGGTGAGGAGCAAGGCACTGGAGTGGTATTTCTGACCAAGGCATACGTCTGAGCGGGCATGGGCTGCAAACTGAATGTCTTCACGGCTTGCCCGCGCGCAGATCGGCGGGCAGGCAGGCCGGAGGAGAACGCATTCAAGCAGCGCACGCCCAACGTTGCTCTGCGTTGCAGCATAATAATGTGCCCATGAAGCTTGCCAATTGAATGCGCTTTGGTCAGCGGAACCACGTCAACATCAAATGCCAGGCAGAGCTCTGAAACCAACTTCAACTTGCTCATTGACATCTCTCCGAATGCAGTTTCATGTGGGATATCCCAATTGCTGGCAAAGAGCATGGACAAAGTTGCAGCTGCCGTCTCAAGGTGACATAAGCTACAGTAGCAGTCACCAGCAACTTAAATCTAGGCAAGGTGATCAAAGGGCCTGCTACTAGTACTATTGCTACTGGTAAACTGATAGGTCAGAATGTAGTCAAGCCTAGCCAAAAGTCCAATACAATCCCACTGCTTCTGGACTTACAGCACAACTACATTGAACACACAGTTTGATTGCAACATAGCGAAGCCATGTATCTTTGGAACCACAGTCTGTAGTCAAAACTAAGTAGGCATGCAAGCTGCATTTCAGTTAGAAGACAAGATGGTACGCTTGCTGACAAAAATGAGACACGACTAATAGCAAGACTCACAACCAGTCAAGCACAACAGGAAGCTCAGCGTACTACTAGACAGTGGCTGAGAAGCTTAGCATCATCCAAGGGTGCACACAGGTGCAATGCTATGCTTTGGAGTCTACAACAAATGCTATTGCATCATTTGTCCCGCAGCGACATGGGCTTGCTAGACATATGACACAGACACACACAAAGAAATGCCGTTATGCGTGCCATGGGCGTCGCCTGTAACAATTTGAATGCGTCACACTTGGCCTTACACCGTAAGGCCTGTGCAGATATCTTGCTGCTGATATGTCATGACTAACGTCTGTCTGACGTGTATGTCATGACTAATGTCTGTCTGACGTGTCTATACCAGCAGTCCAAGCTTGTGGCCAGATTCCGGGCCAGCCTGACAAGTCCCTGTTGTTGAACTGTTGAACAATCAATCGTGTGTTGTCCTACGGCTATAGCTGGAATACCGCTAACCATTACATCGCCTCAGGTCATAGGCGTCGCCTTGATTGCTGGCCATTTTGCCAGAAGCAATGATACGTACTGTTGGTACGTATGGCACTTCATACTGCATGCCACTGGTTGGCTAGTACAACATCACAACCGAACTTGAAGGGGGTGGACGGCGATGTTGCACAGACTTGTCAGCAGCCCTTTTTGACCCAAAGATAGCCCCTGGGGTCAGCTCATCTGTACAAGTCTGTGCTGCAAGCAAATGCTTGGCCTCTATGCTGACCTGGTATTTGTGGCCTTCCTTCTTTATGAGTGCGCCTTGGCCTGCAAAGGGCGCAGCAGCAAGTCAGCATCTATTGCACATGTGCTGCAATGGGCTCGACTGTATCACACTTGACACTTGTGATAGTGTGACCAATATCAAATGGACCTTCACAAAAGCTGTCTGCAGCATGTGGCTTTTGACATGAAACATGCTGCTAGACATGACTGGACCATTGCAATCACCAAAAAGAGGGGGTTGACACTCCTGTCTCTATGTGAGGAAGATCATGTTATGATTGCACAGGCTCCAAATGCAGAGATGACTTCTGCCAACAGGGTCAAGATACATAGCAAAGGTATTTGCGATTACCTTGCTCACCCACAGTCGAAGACTTGGCGGCAGCAAACAAGACCTCTGCAGATGGTTCCCCAGCCTCTTTGGCCACAGCATTAATAAAGGCCACCACATCAGGCGCACATCCGGCATGTATTACAGACACGACGGCTTGCCACAGTGTGCATACCTGCATTGTAGCAAGCCAGTAGCATGACAGCTAGGTGTCTGAACCAGACAATGACATCTGATGCTAAAACCCATCACATTGAGCTTGACTCTGACAGCTCCTGAGAGCACTAAAGTCAAGTTAAAGAAGAGTGAGTACAAGTCGAGTCGTCTCATCAGCTGTCAAAATGACATGATGAACCTTGCAAACAATTTCAGGCTGGCCAATTGTGATCTTTCCAACATTCACAAGGCATAAGTTTGGTTGCACTGCATGCATGACACAAACTTCTACGTCATCCAGAAGGGAATGCATAAGCAGCAACATGCAGAACAGAAATGAAGCTTTTACCTCGTGGGTAACAGTAAGTAGGTACTCAAGAAACAACGCACGCTCATAATTGACACAATCCTGTAATTGCTGGGTGATGTCAGCCATAGAACCGCAGCTGGCTTCCAGCTCATGACTACTGCTGCCCACTGCCTGTGGTGCACAGTGCAGTTGCTGTTGCAGCTGTTGTTGCTGCCTCCACCCCTTGGCCAAACTGCTGATGTACTTTCGTCGCAGCAGGAACAGTGCAGCCTTCTGTGAGCTTGAGAACTGCATGTTGTGCTGCAATGCAAACGTCCATGACTCAGTTGGGTTCGATTCAGCCATACCATACCTGCAAGAGTGCATGGGTGACCATGGTATGTCACTACACATACAAAGTCTTGAACATTGCTGTGGGCAGGAGGGATGCTTTGCAACATGTATCTTCAGGGATGCGACCATGCAACAGCGCTTTTGCACTGCATGGGCTGAGGACGACCACTATAAATGATTATTTGCACAGACACCCAGCAGCATGCGCAGTTTTTACTTGGTGTAGATGAGTTGTACATTGCATGTAGAAAAACACATTGAAGTCAGTGCCCGAGATAGGTCACTAAACATGGAATTGTGTAATGACACCGTCGCTTCTTGATGTCATGACATGCAAAGGTAAGGGTGCAGTGCCCAGACCTTGTCTATCTGTGCTGGGCTTGTTCAACTTTCCATGCATCATGCTTCCCTGTTCATGCAGCTGCTTATGATTTGCATGCTTACCATCATTGCAGTCCAGTCTGGAACTTTGCCAAGCCCCTTCTCGGTGTCTACCAGACAGACTTCAGCATTCACAAGCCTTGTGTAATCCCTTGGGCTTACTCTAGCTTTTGCACAATGCGTGCAGCAGAACGCATGAAGCAAGTGCCTCAGGCGGTCACCAGCTTCGCTGTCTGTGTCTTGGCCTGTGCTTAGGATGCTTCTTGTCATGGCTATCATATACCCCTGCAGCCAAAGCACCTTCAGCTGAGACAACTCAGCCACAGCCATGATGATAAGGTCCCTTCAGCAGGAGACCTGGTGGTGCACAGCTCCAATTATCAGACTTTACGATTTCAAATAGTTCCTGTACGGCAGTTCATAACTCTAAAAAGAAGCAAAATGTTTGGCACCAAAAGGGTATTTGTTTCCTGGTGGTGATGCACAGTATTGCAGTCAGACCATGGGCTGTGTTCACAAAATGCATGAGTAGCTTTTGAGCAAGGGGTGCGCCATGGCTTCCTACAACCAGCCGTGCACAGGACGCAAGTGGGTCACCACTAGGAGACGCAACAATCACCTGCCAGGCAATCGTAAGCTGTGAATGTGTAAGCTTGGCCACCTGTTGGCAAGCCTCATCCTGAGGTTGCAGCAGCTTGCATGTGAGGATTGCTGTACTCTTCCAGGGAGTGTGTAGCAACTGGCTGATGACACCTTGTTCAAGCACCTCAGGTATCTGAAGTTCAACAAGACGTCCACCTAAACCTGTCAGACGCTGCTTACTAGACATGATCGTATGAAAAGCTGTACACATGGCTGCACAATGTACCATGAAGTACATCGAGTGGTGTGGACTGTGGGGAGGCTGGAGTCATAGCTACCTGAACAGAAACATGCATGGTGAGGGGTAGTCTAGTGCTTGTCTGCCCTTCGAATGCAATCTGGTCTTCTGTGGATGTCCAGTTAGAGTGCAAACGTTTTATAGCTGAATTCCCTTCCACTAGCTCTGGCTGACTTCTACGTCGCTGAACCTGCAGTATGCTGCATGTCAAGGTTTGCAAAGAGTTTTTGCCAAAGCTGGCTCTGCACAGGGTGCCCTTGGCGCAAAGGTCACCTTCACCTTTGTGTCTTGAGATATGTGTTGTATGCGCTTTTTTGGCTTCTTGCAACGATCCAGAGGAGCTTGTTGTGTTGGAGCCGGCTGATCCTGGCTTGCTGTTTTCAGTTCTTGCTGAGGCGCTGTACTCAACAGGGTGTTCATACGATCGGTGTACAGACATGGAAGGTCTGGGCTGTCACCTTCACGTGAGTCACACGGCACTTCAAAAGGATCTGGCACGCCGTCGAGGAGGTCGAAGGCCCCCTCGTCTAGCAGCAAGGGACTGCAGCGTTGTTGGCCCAACATATCCCTTTAAGTCAAGACCGTTGCAGGACGATAGTACGTGGTGTAGCAGATACTCCGCAACGTGTGTAATACGCTGTACAGTATCGTGTTCTGAACTTGACAGAGCAGTCGAGTGCGCCTATAACCAACAATGCTAGTTGAACGCTGGAGAGGAGGTGCGGAAGTTGCTGCAAAAGGTGATGGTAGCTATCTTGCCATTGCCACGTGCTTTAAGTTACTAAGTAAGTTACTAACATTGAAGACTATTCTGCCATAGTTCAGATGATGAGGCAGGAGACCTGATGGTGCACAATTCAGCTATCAGACTTTGCATTTTCAAGTACTTTCTACATGGCAGTCCACCACTTCAGGAAGCAAGATGCTTGGCACCAAGAAGGCATTAGACCCTGGTGAGAGTATGGCAGTCAGACCATGGGCTGTGTTCACAAAACGCACAAGTGACTTTTGAGCAAGAGGTGCGCCATGGCTTTGTACAAGTAGCCGTGCACAGGACACAAGTGGATCACCACTGGGAGACAACAATCAACCGCAACAATCACCTGCCAGGTGATTGTAAGCTGTGAATGTGTAAGCTTAGCCACCTGATGGCAAGCTTCATCCTGAGGTTGCAACAGCTTGCAAGTGAGCATTGCTGCACTCTTCCAGGGAGTCTGTAGCAACTGGCTGATGGCACCTTGGTGAATCACCTCAGGTATCTAAAATTCAGCAAGACATCAACCTCAACCTTTCAATGGTCAAGCACTGCAAATAGGACGTGATTGTATGAAAAGCTGTACATATGGCTGCGCAAAGGTCTGTACCATGCTTTATGGCTACTAGTAGGGGCATGGGTTATACTAACGAGGCTGGAGCCATAGCCACCTGAGAGGACACATGCATGGTGAGGGGTAGCCTAGTGCTTGTCTGCCCTTTGGAAAAACTCTGATGTTGTGTAGATGTCCTGTGGGAGCGCAAGTGCTTTATAAGTGACTTCTTCTCCACTAGCTCTGGCTGAATTCTGCGCCGCTGAACCTGCATTTTGCTGCATGTCAAACTTGGTAAAGAGTTTTACTCTATGCGTGGTACCCTTGGCGCACAGGTCACCTTCACCTTTGTGTCTTGCAGAATGGGTTGCATGTGCATTTTTAGCTTCGTGCAATAATCCAGAGGAACTTGTTGTGTTTGAGCCATCTGGGTTCAGGGTCAGCCTACTGGCACACTCGTCATAGACATGGTCTTTAGTCAGACCAGCTGCACATCACAGCAGGTGTGCAACTCAGCTAAGACTGCAATGATTGCAACTCGGCATCAGCACCAGTCTGGTCAAAAGGTACCACAAAATCTGCTGAGTGCACCACCAATGCCATACTGTCACAACTGAAGTCTAGCTAGCTGCTGCAGAGTATCACTGCACAATGTCATGCACGGCTAGTCTGCAGTGATACTCTGCATGTGCAGGAGTGCAAAGATAGATAGAGGACATGCAAGCAGCCAATCCCTGCAAGCCTGAGACACTGGTGGTACCATTGCAAAGCAGTTGGGCGCCGTAATCATTGCGATCATGAATAGGTCAACAGGGGCCCGTGATGTTGCAATCTTGCACCATGCAACTACAGGCATTTACTTTTGTTGGACCAAGAGGTTGAGCATGTGCAACAATTGGCACAACAAAGCACAAGAGGGCTTAGCAAGCGCAAGCTGCGTGCCAAACTTGTGCTATGATGTCCAGTGCAAAATGACATGCAGCTTATGCTACAGTTGATTTCCTTGTGCCCAACGCCTCAACGTTCTTGTTGAATGGACACACTTCCATAGTCGAAAGTTGCTTTGGCAATAGCTTGTAATCGCCGACCAGATTGTAACTTGGCTTTGAATAAAGTGGCTAATCAAACATGTTGGCTGCTCTAGTTAGGTCAGCCTGAGGCTAACTGCTACTAGGCTCTTGCCCATTTACCAACACGATCGGCTACTGCGAAGGTGATAAATTGCGCGCAGAAAGCAGCAGAGTCACCAGAGTGGTGATGAGGCAAGTTCGCTGTCTGCGGTGAAAGGTCACTGCAAGCCATGCTCGTCCAGCCCCCCGGAAGTAGCTTGTCAAACATTCCGCGTCGTTGCGCATGTGTTCGAGCATATGTGTTTAGCCCAGGAGCTGATGGGTTACCGACATGCGAGTTGATTGATCAGCAAT
>JAABVA010005543.1_pt1 | contig 11412 bp, 8 predicted proteins | sample 5560331 | NCBI WGS metagenome assembly JAABVA01 (sample SAMN12812661, study PRJNA571458) | rock metagenome | isolation source: Antarctica rocks | place: Antarctica: Victoria Land, Mt New Zealand sud | collected 2016-01-07
GGCAGGTCCGGGGGTCGCGAGAGCGACGTTAGGGGATCACGCCCGGTTTGTCCCCGGAACTCGGTATGCGTCGCGATCCGACCGGCGGCCGGACAGACTCCGCCGCGGATGACGGACTCGATAGTAGGAGCGGGGTGTGAAAGATTCTCCGGTGATGACCAGCCGCTCCCGCTTCTCGCCCGAGCAGGTGCCGGAGACGCGCAGTGCAAGGAGGCACCGGTGACGTTCACGCGGATCGCCGTCGTCAACCGCGGGGAAGCGGCGATGCGCCTCATCCACGCGGTCCGCGACCTCAACGCCCAGACCGCCTCGCCGACAGACCGGTCGGCCGGACCCATCGAGGTCGTCGCCCTGCACACCGAGGGCGAGCGGCGGGCGATGTTCGTGCGTGAGGCCGACATGGCGTACAACCTCGGCCCGGCCTCGGCGCGTCCGTATCTCGACCATGCGGTGCTGGCGAAGGCCCTGCGCGAGACCCGCGCCGACGCCGTCTGGGTCGGCTGGGGCTTCGTCGCGGAGGACCCGGCGTTCGCCGAGCTGTGCGGCCGGATCGGCGTGACCTTCGTCGGTCCGAGCCCGGAGGCGATGCGCCGGCTCGGCGACAAGATCGGCTCCAAGCTCATCGCCGAGGAGGTCGGCGTCCCGGTCGCCCCGTGGAGCCGCGGCCCGGTCGACACGCTCGACGCCGCGATCGCCAAGGCCCACGAGATCGGCTACCCGGTCATGCTCAAGGCCACAGCCGGGGGTGGTGGGCGCGGCATCCGGGTGATCCGGTCCGACGCCGACATGACCGACGCCTACGCCCGCACCCGCGACGAGGCGGAGCGCGCCTTCGGCAGCGGCGTGGTCTTCCTCGAGAGCCTCGTCACCGGTGCCCGCCACGTCGAGGTGCAGGTCATCTCCGACGGCCAGGGCACGGCATGGGCCCTGGGAGTGCGCGACTGCTCCGTGCAGCGCCGCAACCAGAAGGTCATCGAGGAGTCGTCCTCGCCCGTCCTTGCCCCGGAGCAGGCCAGCGAGCTGAAGGCCAGCGCCGAGCGCCTCGCCCTGGCCGTCGGGTACGCCGGGGCCGGCACGGTCGAGTTCCTCTACCACCCGGGGGGGCAGTACTTCGCCTTCCTCGAGGTCAACACCCGCCTCCAGGTCGAGCACCCGATCACCGAGGTGACGACCGACACCGACCTGGTGAAGCTGCAGATCCACGTCGCCGGGGGTGGCCGGCTGGAGGGCGAGCAGCCCGCCGAGCGCGGCCACGCCGTCGAGGCCCGGCTCAACGCCGAGGACCCCGACCGCGACTTCTCACCCGCGCCGGGGCGGATCGCCCTGCTGGCGCTGCCCGCCGGGCCGGGCATCCGGGTGGACACCGGGGTGGGCGAGGGCGACACCATCCCGGCCGACTTCGACTCCATGATCGCCAAGATCATCGCGTCCGGGCGCGACCGCGACGAGGCGCTCGCTCGGCTGCGGCGAGCCGTGGCCGAGACGACGGTGGTCATCGAGGGCGGGGCCACCAACAAGAGCTTCATCCTCGACCTGCTCGACCAGCGGGAGGTGGTCGACGGATCGGCCGACACGGGCTGGATCGACCGGGTGCGCGGCGAGGGTCGCCTGACCTCGGCCCACCACTCCGGTGTCGCGCTCGTCGCGGCCGGCATCGAGGCGTACGAGGACGAGGAGCAGGTCGAGGTGGCGCGGCTGCTCGAGACCGCCCGCGGGGGCCGCCCGCAGGTGCAGCACAAGGTCGGCCGGGCGGTGGACCTCAAGCTGCGCGGCGAGGTGCACAAGGTGCTCGTGACGCGCGTCGGCCCACAGCGGTTCCGCGTCGGAGTCGACGGCTCCGAGCCACTGAACGCCGAGCTCGAGCGCATCGACGAGTACGCCAGCCGGCTGGTCCTCGAGGGCGCTCGCTACCGCCTCGTCACGGCCACCCACGGACCGGTGCACCTGGTCGAGGTCGACGGGACGACGCACCGGGTCAGCCGCGACGAGGGTGGCGTGATGCGTTCTCCCGCACCGGCGCTCGTGGTCGCCACCCCCGCCCCCGTCGGCAGCCGCGTCGCCGCGGGCGCCCCGGTGCTGGTCCTCGAGAGCATGAAGATGGAAACCGTCCTCCCAGCGCCGTTCGCGGCGACGGTCAAGGAGCTGCTCGTCTCCACCGGCAGCCAGGTCGAGACCGGAGCGCCCCTGGTCCGGCTCGAGCCGGTGTCGGACGACGAGGCCGAGGCCGACGCCGCTGGTGCGGCCGCAGGCATGCAGGACCAGGTCGCGGCCGACCTCGAGCTGCCCGAGCCGCAGCTGTCCCGGTCCGCGGCCCAGGAGGCGGGGCAGGCACTTACCGACCTCTCGGGGATGCTGCTCGGCTACGACCTCGACCCGGGTGAAGGGGCTGACGAGGGGCGCACGCTCAAGGCCTACCTCGACGCCCGGAACGCCCTGGCTACGACGGACGCCGTACCGGTCGACCGGGAGGTCGCCCTGCTGTCGCTCTTCGCCGACTTCGCCGAGCTGAGCCGCAACCGACCCCTCGGCGAGGACCAGCACGTGGAGAACCGCGTGCACTCGCCGCGCGAGCGGTTCCACACGTACCTTCGGACGCTCGACATCGAGCGGGGCGAGCTGCCCGAGGAGTTCGGGCACCGGCTCATGCGGGTGCTGCGGCACTATGGCGTCGACTCGTTCGACCGGAACCGCCAGCTCGACGACGCGGTGTTCCGCATCTTCCTGGCCCAGCAGCGGTCTGTGCCCGAGGTGCAGCTCGTCATGGCGCTGCTGCAGCGCTGGATGAGCGAGCTGTGCCCGGCCGACGCGGCCCTGGCGGCGACCGCGCGCGAGGTGCTCGACCGGCTCGTCCTCGCGACCCAGCTGCGCTTCCCGATCATCGGCGACCTGGCCCGCAGCGTCCGGTTCCGCTGGTTCGACCAGCCGCTCGTCGACGCCGAACGGGCCGCCGTGCTTGCGTCGGTGCGCGACCAGGTGGAGCTGCTCGCCACCAACCCCGACACCCCCGACCGCGCCGAGCGCATCGACGCGCTCGCGGCCATTCCCGAGCAGATCGTGCGCTTCCTCCTCGACCGGCTGGACGGCGGGATGCCCGACGCCGAGCCGATGCTCGAGGTCCTCATCCGCCGGCACTACCGCGAGTACGAGCTCAGCGGGCTGACCTCGGAGTCGATCGGCGGACGGCCGTTCGCCGTTGCCGACTATCTCCTCGACGACCGTCCCACCCACCTCGTGACGACGATCGGTTCGGTGTCCGAGCTGGAGCCCGGCAGCCCGCTGGTGGACGCCGTGACCAGCCAGGTCGACGCGGCGGCCGCCGGGCAGGAGTCGGTCGTCGACCTCTACCTGTCGTGGCCGGACGCGCCCGAGAGCCCCGACGACGCGTCGGCGGCGTTGCGCGACATCATCGGTCGCCTGGACCTCATCCGGCGGGTGCGGCGCATCGCGGTCGCCGTCGGAGCCGGGTCCGGACGTCCGCCGGCGTACTTCACCTTCCGCCCGGGCGACGACGGCGGCGTCGTGGGGAGCCGCGACGGCGACGCGTCAGCGGACCATGTCGTGTGGAGCCGCGACGGGGACGCGCCAGCGGACCATGTCGTGTGGAGCCGCGACGGGGACGCGCCAGCGGACCATGTCGTGGAGGACCACCTGGTCCGCGGCGTGCACCCCATGGTCGGCCGTCGCCTCAACCTGTGGCGGCTGCGCCAGTTCACGCTCACCCGCCTCGACGCGCCTGAGGACGTCCTGCTCTACCTCGCCGTGGCCCGGGACAACCCCACTGACCAGCGGCTCATCGCGCTCGCGCAGGTGCGGCAGTTCGGCGTCGTCCGCAACGACGCGGGGCGCGTCACCGCGCTCCCCCACGTCGAGCGCGCGATCTCCAACTGCCTGGAGGCGATCCGTCGGGCGCGGGCCTCGCGCGGGAGCAAGGGTGCCCGCCTCGACATGAACCATGTGTGGCTGCACGTCTGGCCCGTCATCGAGGCCGAGCTCGACCAGCTGACCGCGCTCCAGCAGAGCATCGCCCCGCTGACCGCGGGGGCGGGCATCGAGGAGATTCGCGCCGACGGCCGCGCCGCCGGACCGAACGGCACCGTGACGCCCATCTCGGCTCGGTTCTTCTACCAGGCCGGTTCGGGCGTCACCTCCCAGGTCGGCCTACCCGCGCGCGACCTGCTCAAGCCGGTCGACGACTATCAGCAGAAGGTGTTGCGCGCCCGGCGACGAGGCACCGTCTACCCCTACGAGATGCAGGACATGGTCGCTGGCCCCGGCGGGTCGTCAGTCGAGTACGACCTGGACGACACCGGTCGGCTCGTCCCCGCCGACCGGGCGCCGGGTCTCAACAAGGCCGGCATCATCGTCGGCGTCGTCACCACTCGCACCGACCAGCACCCTGATGGCGTGAAACGCGTTGTCCTGAGCGGTGATCCGACGCGCGCGTTAGGCGCGGTCTCCGAGGCCGAGTGCACGCGCATCATCGCGGCGCTAGACCTGGCCGAAGAACTGCACGTACCCGTCGAGTGGTACGCCCTGTCGGCCGGCGCGCGGATCTCGATGGACTCGGGCACCGAGAACATGGACTGGGTGGCGCGAGGGCTGAAGCGGATCATCGAGTTCACCCAGGCGGGCCAGGAGATCAACATCATCGTGGCCGGCATCAACGTCGGGGCCCAGCCCTACTGGAACGCCGAAGCCACGATGCTCATGCACACCAAGGGTATCCTCGTCATGACGCCGGACAGCGCCATGGTGCTCACCGGCAAGCAGTCGCTGGACTTCTCCGGAGGGGTGTCGGCGGAGGACAACTTCGGCATCGGCGGCTACGACCGGGTCATGGGCCCGAACGGCCAGGCGCAGTACTGGGCGCCGGACCTCGGCGCTGCTCTGGCGATCCTGATGGCCCACTACGACCACACCTACGTGGCCCCAGGTGAGCGTGGCCCGCGGCGGGCGTCGACGAGCGACCCGGCTGACCGTGACGTCACGACCTTCCCGCACGCGCTGGTGGGCAGTGACTTCACGACGGTCGGCGACATCTTCTCGCCCGCGACGAACCCGGACCGCAAGAAGGCGTTCGACATCCGCACGCTGATGCGGGCGGTGGCCGACCAGGACCACCCCACGCTCGAGCGGTGGGCGGGCATGGCCGACGCCGAGACGGCTGTCGTCCAAGACGCCCACCTCGGTGGGATTCCCGTGCTGTTGATGGGAATCGAGAGCAAGTCCGTGCCGAGACGGGGGTTCCCACCCACCGACGGCCCCGACGTCTACACGTCCGGCACGCTGTTCCCACGCTCGTCGAAGAAGGCCGCTCGGGCGATCAACGCGGCCAGCGGCAACCGGCCCCTGGTGGTGCTGGCCAACCTGTCGGGCTTCGACGGCTCACCCGACTCGATGCGCGGGCTGCAGCTGGAATACGGCGCGGAGATCGGGCGGGCCATCGTCAACTTCGACGGGCCGATCGTCTTCTGCGTCATCTCCCGCTACCACGGCGGGGCATTCGTCGTCTTCTCCAAGGCCCTCAACCCGAGGATGACCGTGCTCGCGGTGGAGGGGTCCTTCGCGTCGGTGATCGGCGGAGCGCCCGCGGCTGCCGTGGTGTTCGCGGGCGACGTCAACGCACGCACCCAGAGCGACCCGCGGGTCAAGGAAGCCGAGGACGCGGTCACCGGGGCGAGTGCGTCCGACCGGGCCGCCCTGATTGCCGCGGCGGCCGAGGTGCGGTCAGCGGTGCGTTCGGAGAAGCTGGGTCAGGTGGCGGCGGAGTTCGACGGTGTGCACAACATCCACCGCGCCGTGCAGGTCGGGTCGGTCGACCAGGTCATTGCGGCCACCGACCTGCGCCCCAAGATCATCGCGGCGTTGGAGACCGGGCTAGCAGCAGGCGGTTCCGACTAGTCCCCGTCGGGCGGATGTCAGCGGGGCGTCGTCAGGCCCGTTGCTGCTGTCCGGCGGCGACGGCGAGCCGGTCGACGAGGTCGTTCATCTCGTCGCCGGAGTGGCCCTTCACCCAGCGGAACGAGACACCCCCCTGCTGGTACGCCGCGATCAGCGGCTCCCACAGGTCTCGGTTGGCGACCGGTTTTTTCTGGCTGTTGGTCCACCCGCGCGCCAGCCACCCCTTCCACCAGCCGTCCCGGAAGCAGTTGACGACGTAGGTCGAGTCGCTGACGACGACGAGAGGGCGCTCCGTCAGAGTGGTGATGGCTTCGGCGGCGGCCTGGATCTCCATCCGCTGGTTCGTCGTATGCGTGGCTCCACCTGACCCCTGGCGACCGTCGCGGGTGGCCCAGGCCCACCCACCGGGGCCGGGGTTGCCGGAGCAGGCTCCGTCGGTCCAGACCTCGAGTTTGTCCGTGGTCACGGTCGTAGCCTGCGCGTCAGCCCCCCGCCTCGCTCGCGCCGTCGCCCTTCCTGCTGACGATCCAGTGCCCTGCGTGGCGGTAGCCGCAGCACCCTTCGCCGTCGTAGCGGTGGCCTTGGCCGTGCGGGTGGCCCTGGCCGTGCGGGTGGCCTTGGCGGGCACCTCACCGGACGATGACTCGTCGTCCAACGCGAAGAGCTCGGCGGGGCCGTCGACCGAACACGTCACATGCGTCCACCGAAGACCTCCGGTCTCTCCCGAGTCGGTGATCTCCTCGCCGACGGCGATGGGCTGGCGACACGATCGACACGTGCCGGGAAAGCGGGCAGTCAGAGGCACCTGCAGAGCCTATGTGGACAGCCGCACATCGACCGTCGGTCGAGTCATCGCCGCGGTCACGCCGCAGGAGCGGGCGGGTCGTCGGGTGGGTGATCCAGAGCGCGAGCCGGGCCTTCGGGGGGTTCCCGGGCTTGGGCGTCGAGGGCGCGGTCGTAGCTGCCGGGGGTGTTGTTCCATTCGACACCGTCGAGGGTGATCTGTGCGGTGATCCGGTCGCGGTGGACGACGTGGTGGTGCCGGTTGCACAACAATGTCCCGTTGGACAGGTCGGTGGGGCCGCCGTCGGCCCAGTGTCGGATGTGGTGGGCGTCGCACCACGTCGCGGGGGTGCGGCAGCCGGGGTAGGTGCAGTGCCGGTCCCGGAGCCACATCGCCTTGGTCTGCGCGGCGGTGAACGCCCGGGTGGTCGAGCCGAGCTGAAGGACCTGGCCGTTGCTGGCGAGCAGGACGGGGATGATCCCGGCGTCGCAGGCCAGCGTCCTGATCGTCTCGGGGCCGAGGACCGTCCCGCCGGTCATCCCACCGAGCAGCGTCCCGGGCCGGAGGCGGGTGACCAGGTCGTCGTAGCCGATGGTCACCAAAACGGTCGCCTTGACCCCCAACGGCGTGACAGACAGCGACCCGGGCGACATAACCGCTGCACCCGGGTCACCTGGGTCACCTGGGTCAGCTGGTCCGCCGGCGGCGGCCGTCTGAACCAAAGCCACACCCGGTCCGGCCTTAGCGGTGGCGGCGAGGCCGAGGGCGACGCCGCGGCGACACACGTCGACGAGGGCGTCGCCGCGGCGCTGCTCCACCGTCCGGGTGTCGCCCGGCGCCTGCGGGCCGATGCTCCCGGCGGGTCCGTCGAGCATCCCCACCGGGTGGGGCGCGGACAGGGTGTTGATCGCCGCCTCCACCACCGCCCGGCTCTCGGGGGTCAGCCGCATCCGGTACTCGGTGACCCCGCCGCCGATGTCCGACCCACACGCAGGTTCGTCAACCCGGACCGCTGGTCCTGCTGATCCTGGATGACCTGACCGTGCCCGTACGTAGCGAGCATCAGGTCCCGGAGCCCGCGGACCCCGTCACCCCCGAACCGGGCACCCACCTCGACCAGCCCGGTCAGCACCGACCCGTCGGTACCCGGCTGCAGCAGCGGCTTCAGGTCCGCCAGCTCGGCCGCCACCACGATCCCCGCCGGCACCGACAACCGGCCACCGGCGACCGCCGCCCGGGCCGGTTCCAGGGCGGGGGTGTTCAACCGGGTCACCGCCTTCACCAGCACCCCTGCGTCCCGGGCCTCCAGGCTCGGGCACCGGTCGGTGACCCACTGGCGGACCGTCCCCGACGCCGAACACCGGATATCACCGCGCTGGTCCGCCTCCGACACCAGCGTGAACCGGGCCGCCGCCGCCACCGCCGCCAACCGGTCCACCACCGCCAACACCTGCTCCAGCTCCCCGCTACCCAACCGGCACACCGTCACCGGCAGGTCCTCCAACACACCCGTGACCCCGGACAAGGCAGCGACCAGCTCCTCGCCACACCCCCACGTCCGAACGTCCATACCGACAACGCTAGACGCCACCACCGACACGCGACCGAAGCCAATCCCGTTTATCCCTAGGCGGACTCGACGAGATGCCCGACGCCCAGCCCTATGACCCGCATACCCGGACGAACCGGCTGAGCGCATCAGCCGGCCGGTCGACCCCATCACCGTGACTGAAGACCCCGCGGTGGGCCTGCGGGAAAGCGGCGAACGCTTGCGACCGCGGAGGGGCTACGACGTCCCAGCCGTGCCGTCGGCGTCCGTCGAGCTGGGGGCGTCGAGGCAGAGGCAGAACGGGTGACCGGCCGGGTCGAGGAGGACGCGGAAGGTCGTGCCCGGCTGGTGCTCGTGCGTGGTCGCTCCGAGCTCCAGGGCGGCCGCCTCCGCAGTGTCCAGGTCGTCCACCATCACGTCGATGTGCATCTGCTGAGGCCGGTCCTGACCCGGCCACTGCGGCGGCGCATAGGCGTCGACGGGGTGGAACCCGATGCTGTCGCCGTATTCGGCCCGGATCCGCGCGCCGCCCTCCCAGGTCGTGACCGGCCAGTCGAGCAGGGCGCCGTAGAAGGTGGCCAGGGCCACGGGGTCGGGACAGTCGACGACAAGGCTGGGGAATCGAGCGATGGCCATGACCGGCAGCGTAGTGACGGACCCGGACGGTAGGCGTCCGCTACGTCTTCCGCACGCTAGCCGCACCCGGCTGCGCGCCGACGGCATGGACGCTGTCGTGCGCGAGCAGGAACGCGCTCTGGATGACGATGGCAACGCCGGAACCGGCGACCCGGGGCCGAGAGTCGCGGGCCAGCACGGCCCCGAGGACCACGTAGCCCACGTCCGCGGCGGCGTTGACGAGCAGGATGCGGCGCAGCTTCACCCGCTCGGCTTCGTGAGCGGCATCGGCGTATGCGTCGGTGAGCGCGCGCATACGCCGCTGCTGCAGGCGCAGGCCCACGACGGCGATGCCGATGTCGACCGCGCCCCAACCCGCGGTCTGCAGACCGAGCGCCCGACGCCAGGGGTCCCGCCACCGGACCGCCGCGGCCAGGCCGACAACCCCACTGAGCGCGCCCCACCCGACGGTCGTCCAAGCTAACCTGTGCTCCCGCTCCCAGATGTCCACCCATCGATCAGAGCACACCGGGTGGTCCGTCCTGCAGCCGACCTGGGGCCGCCTGCGGACGCAGCAAATACGGCGAGAAAACCTCGACCCCATCGATCTCCCGACCTGGTGACCGTAGGCTGTTTCCAACGAACCGCAGCCGACGAACATGGGGTGGATCTCTTGAGCGGAGCACCTGCACCACCGTCTGGGTGGTACCCGCACGACAGTGGCCTGAGGTACTGGGACGGGCAGCGGTGGACCCAGCACACGGCGCCCAACTCAGGAGTGCGCCCGGCGCCCGGACCACCATCGCCGCCTCAGTTGTACGCCGCACCGCAGGACCGCACCGTGGTCGCGCCGAACAGGGCCGGCTACGGCTATCCGCCGATGGCGGTCGCAGCGAAGAGCCCCGGGCTGTCGCTGCTGGCCGCGTTCTTCGTGCCTGGGCTGGGGTCGATGATCAACGGGGAGGTCAGCAAGGGCGTCCTCATCCTCATCGGCTACGTCGTCAGCTGGTTCCTCACCCTGATCCTCATCGGGTTCCTCGGTGTCTTCGCCTTCTGGGTGTGGGGAATGGTCGACGGCTACCAGGGCGCCCAGCGCTGGAACGCGCGGTACGGCATCGTCAGCTGACGTCGCCGGCCGACCAGACGCGACCCAGACCGGAGCGGCCGGCTCAGGCGAGACCGAGCGCGATGCCGTCGAGGATGTCGTGTTCGCTCGACACCACGGTGAGCTCGTCGCCCAAGCCTGAGGCGGCTGCCACCTCGCGGATGACGACGTCCCAGATGAGCGCACCCGCGCCGATGACATCGACGCGTCCGGGGTGCATGAACGGCAGGAGGGACCGCCGCGCCCGGGTCATCCCGAGCAGCTCCCGTGCCGCGGCGCGCATCCGGACGACCGGCGTCACCGCGAGATGGATCCGGCGCGCGTCGTAGGTCGGCAGCGACCAGGCCTGCGCGGTCACGGTGGTGACGCTCCCGGCCAATCCCACCAGCGTGCGGATACCCGAGGCGGAGACCTCGTCCAGCGCCGACGCGACCGCGGCCTCGATGTCGGCCGTCGCACCCTCGATCTCGGCCGTGCTCGGCGGGTCGGAGTGCAGGTGACGTTCCGTCATTCGCACACAGCCGATGTCGACCGACCGAGCGGCCTCGACCGACCCGGTGCCCCGAACGAGCTCCGTCGAGCCGCCACCGAGGTCGACGACGAGGTAGGGGCCGTCGATCCCGGCCGCCCGGACGTCTCCGGTCGCCCCACGGAAGGACAGCAGTGCCTCCTCGCGGCCCGAGACGACCTCGGGCGCCGTACCGAAGGCGGCGAAGGCATCCCGCACTCCCGCAACGAAGTCCGCCGCGTTCGCGGCATCCCGGGAGGCCGACGTCGCCACGAACCTCACCGCGCTGACGTCGAACGCCGAGCACTGAGCGGCATACTCGCGGGCCATGCCCAGGGTGCGGGTCATCGCCTCGGGGTCGATGCGGCCGGTCCGGTCCACGCCGTAGCCGAGCCGGACCACCTCCATCCGGCGCAGCACGTCGGTCAGAGCGCCGGTGGCCCGGTCGATGTCGGCCACCAGCAGGCGGATCGAGTTGGTACCGCAGTCGATGGCCCCGACCCGCACGAGGTCAGTCATTGTCGACCGCCGCCGCGCAGCTCGTGGGCGTCCACCAGTCAGGGAGCAGCCCCAGGGCCTCGTCACCCAGTGGGTTCACACCGGGCCCCCGCGCGAGTGAGTGTGCGACGAGGACGTGCAGGCACTTGACCCGGTCGGGCATCCCGCCGGCGGAGATGCCGGCGACCTCCGCCACGTCGCCGAGCTCGTCCCGTCGAGCGAGGTAGTCCTCGTGTGCCAGCCGATACCTTTCCGCCAGAACGGGATCAGCCCGGAGCCGTGATTCCATGCCGCGCATGACCCCCTGCGTCTCCAACGTGCTGACCTGCCCGGTCAGCCGCGGGCAGGTGGCGTAGTAGGTGGTCGGGAAGGGCGTGCCGTCCGGGAGTCGGGGGGCGGTGCGCACGACGTCGGGCTCGCCGCACGGACACCGATGAGCCACCTCGACGACA
>JAABVA010005545.1_pt1 | contig 11408 bp, 19 predicted proteins | sample 5560331 | NCBI WGS metagenome assembly JAABVA01 (sample SAMN12812661, study PRJNA571458) | rock metagenome | isolation source: Antarctica rocks | place: Antarctica: Victoria Land, Mt New Zealand sud | collected 2016-01-07
CGTTTGGCAGTCTCTGCCCACACACTGAGCCTGATCTGTTGCACGGCCGCTAGGCCGCACCCCAGCACCGTGAAGTGGATGTCCGCGGCCGTGTAGACCATCACGCCCGTCAGCACGCCTGCGTGCACGGGCTCTCATTTGCTAATGAGAGCCCGAAAAATCCTGTTCGCTGGGAGGCCCATTGCTGATGTATCAATGCCCGGTAATGTGTTCGAAAGGTGTTTGGATGATTTGCTGTGCAGACATGCACAGCACGTGCTGCGCGGCGCAGCGCAGCTTGTTTCCGATCATGGGCATGGACGCGCGGGCTCCGCCAGCCTCGCGCCGGGCTGTCAGGGGCCGCACTCAGCATGGACGCCCAGGAGCGCGCGGAGGGCAGCTCGCGGTCCATGTACATCCACTCGATGACCGCAATGATCAGCGGCATTGAGGCGCGGAAGCAGATGATGGTGTCCACGGGGACGTACTGAACCGGCGGCACCCCAGTAGGTTAGATTATGGGCGGGCGGCACCGCAGCATGATCTCGACACAATGTCCTTGCGGCAGAGGGCAGCACAGCGGAGCTTGCATGGGCCCACGGGGACATGCTGCCGGCGGTACCCCCCCCAGCATGACCTCAGCACGGCGCCCCATGCAGAGGGCAGCCACAACGGAGCTTGCATGGGCGCAAAGTGTGCAACGGTCACATGAACGTGTGAACGCCGCGGATGCAGGCAGCAGCACTTGATCTTGTGGGACTGGTAATAGAGTCTCTGATGGGGCATGGGGCAGCCTGGCATGGGGCTCACCTTGAGGGCGGTGATGTTGCTGTACAGCGTGCCGATGAAGCCGAAGACGATGACGGCGAACGGGCGCGCTTTGCGCAGCGTGATGGGCTCCGCATCCACGACGCCGGCCGCCGACAGCGTGCGCACAAAGCCCGCGCAGGACAGCAGCTGCAGCGCCAGGATGAAGGACGGCGCCGGCACGTACGTCACCGCCACCTGCCGGCAACCGCCCGCGCTGCGTTGACTAGAGTCATTATTACATCCCGCACCACTTGCGAGCCTTCTGCAAGGCCTGGGCGGCTAGTGTTGGGGCTCTATGCCAGAGCAGGCGCTGGGGTTGGAAGCACTGTGCCCGGGAGCGGTGAGCGTCGCGTGTGTGGCACAGGGGGCGCTGCTGCAGCAGCGCGAGCGCGCGCCCGGGCAGCAGCTGGGCGCGGACCTTGTTCAGGATGAGGAGCATGCTGCTGCACAGGCTGTAGGCCAGGATGAGCATCATCACCGCGAAGATGCGCTTTGCCGACGCTGCAAAGTCGCTCCGAGTCAGCTGCCGCCCAAATTGCAAAGCAGTCAGCGCACGCTGCAGAGCAGCAGGCAGGCAGAGCCGCCGAGGGGCACCTGACTGGTTGCTCCTGCTCTTTGCCAGGCCCACGAAGAGCAGCGCGGCCAGCGCAAGCCCCGACATCCTGCGCCAGCATAGACCTCACGTGGTGTCTGCAAGGCCGCCTATGCTTAAAAACCGGCAGGTGAAGCCTCAACCGCTGATGCGTGCGGCAAGCAGTCAGCGTGCGCACCCCAGCCCCTGCGCGACTGTCTGCGGCGCGATGCCCAAGTGGTCCGCCAGAGCCTCACACACTGCAGCGACGTAGGAGTGCGACTTCTGCAGGGCGGCGCTGCCCATGTCTGGTGCCCAGCCTGCGGCATGCAGCTGGGGCGGCATCGCAGCCTCTAACTAATGAGAGCGTACGCCCTCCACAACCCACACCCTTTTCAGCGTGCGGTGGCCGTTGTATCACCTGTACCAACCGCCTGTACCAAGCTTGGGTTGCTAGCTGGGCCCAACCTAGCTTGACCACTCTGTGCCAAGTGAGGGAATGAAATACTCTAGGTCTGTACAGGCGAGGTGCGACAGTGAGCAGACTAAAGCCGAGACGCAGGCGATCGAGCGCCCGCGCCGATGAAGTTCGTTTCAATGTCGCGAACTGCGCAAAGCCAGGGTAATTTCAAAAATCAAGGTTAATAAATCGAGGTTTATGCTATTTGGCGCTGCTTTGGCAGCTCCATTCAATATATGGCCTATGCTGGCATGACGCGGGCTAGAGTAGGCCTCAGGCCTTCTGCTGAGCAGAAAGCACAATCTGCTTGCTTGACAAAGCACCTGGCAGACGCCGTCTGCTGCAGTCTGACAGGCTGCACGAAGAACCAATGTTGTCAGAGCCGGGCTAAGAGGATGGTGGTGTTTACATCACCCACACGGGGTTGATATGGCGTCCTGTCCCCACGCGGGAGCCCTATCAAGCCTCAGCAAGCATCACTGAGGCCTGCTGCGCGGTAGCGCAGGTGCGCCTCCAAGCTATGTTCGACAGCCCTGGCGCCATTGGCGCAGCACAGGCCAGCGTACTGGCCTTGTCATTTCACGTGCAACATTCCGATCAAGCGTTTCTGTAATGAACGCAGCCGGGGCACGCGCGCGGCCGTGCAAGGGCAGCGCCTACGCGGGCGCTCAGGCGCCGGCCTGCTGCTGGAACTCTAGCACTAGGGCCGCCATGCGCTCTGGCTCCTCAAGGTGCCCGCAGTGCCCGGACTCCTCCAGCCACTCCAGCCTGCGCGGAAAACCCTGGGGCATGACAGCTGACAATTACTACCTAGACAAAGCGCGCCGCGGTTGTGCAGCTGAGCGGCAGCATGTTGTGCAAGCCATAGTGAGCCAGCACTGAAACCCTCTGTATCATGTGGACATGTCCAGTTCTACAAGCTGCTGCACCTTGAGTATCATACAAATGCTCCTAGTAGCACGTTTTGCACAAGGCAGAGCTCCAGAGCACGAACAAATGTCTTACAGAGCTTGCCAGCACAACCGCATCGCCGCGCAGGCCTGCAGGCCGCCGCACCGGCAATCGGGGATGTCCTGCAGGTAGCGCTGCGCAAGCTTGGGCTCCACGATCTCGTCGTGGCGGCCCCAGAGCAGCAGCGTGCGCTGCGCCACCACGCGCACGCAGCCGGACAGGCTGTAGCCGCCGCTGCGCATGAACGCCACGTTGGCCTCGGCCCACCCTGCCGCGGCACATCGGGGTAGGGTCGGGTAGGGTCACACATCACGCGCGCGCGCTCGGCGGCGAGCGCGGCTGGGTGGCCGGCGGCGCTCGCCCGCGCGTCACGCTTGCGCATCGCGCAGCGGGGTGCGCGCATCCCAGCACCGTGATGTTGACTGTGCATCCATCGCCGCCACACTGACTGTATACCGGTGTGTTCATATGGCCAAAGAGACCCTGTGCGTAGTGCACCGTCGCTCCGCAAGACTTGCAGTGTTGAGCAGTCTTTGGCAGGGGCCGGAACCAGCCTCCGCGCTCGCTGCCTCGCGCGCGTCCCTGGCCGAGGGCGGCCTCTAGCTGCTTCGCAGTCACCGCCGCGCCGCCAGAGCGCAGCGGGCGGGGGGCCGCAGGTGCGCGCGCCGGGGCAGTGCGTGTGCAGGCGGCCGATGCGCATGGCGTCCTCCGTGGCCAGGCGCGCCTTGTCGCGGTAGGCCATGCGGTTGGCCATCTGGCGCAGCCCGCGCGTGCGCAGCACCTGCCGGCGCCCACACCCTATATTTACCCTCCGCTCTTACTCGCTCATCTGCCGCCCGTGGCTGCACGGCCATTGAAGTCACAGTCGGCGAGGTGGGACTCACGCCGGCGCTCCTCCAGAGCGGGAGCAGCCTTGCTGACTCAGCACCGGCGCTGCATGGTGCGAGAACGCGCGGCCTGACCTCGCAAGCCTGTCCACTGCCAGCCCTGCACAGGCAGGGCGGCATGGGGCGCCGCTCGCACACACCGCCACGCCCAGGCGCGCGAGCGCGCGCGGCAGCGCCGCCATGGGCCCGATGCCGTCGGTGTAGCACTGCGGCGACGACAGTACAAGCGCGGCCACGGCCTCCGGGTGCGCCAGCGCGAAGTCGACCGCGATCGCGCCCCCGAGGCTGGTCCCCAGCAGCACCATGGGCCGGCGCACCTGCGCGGGCCGCCCTGTCAGCTGCGCGTGTGCCACAGGCCGTCGCACGCTGCGGCGCGACTGCCATGCGGTGCTGCTGCAGTGTGCATGCAGAGGGGCCAGGACAGCATTGCGGTACGGCGTGGGTACTCACACACAGTGCAGCTATCGAAACGGTGGAGGCAGAGTGGCGCAAGCACGGGGATGCTCACTATGACAAGGGCCGATGGTGCGCGAGCCGGCACGCCCCGCCATCAGCATGCCCTTGCGCTCGCGCCCTGCATGCTCACGGTGCATGGTCACGGTGGAGCCAGGTCGGGCGCGCGCCTTGGCCTGCCAGAACGCGAACAGGTGCTCGCGCTTCTGCGCGGGGCCGAGCGGCGCGTCAGGCCGCTCGCCAAAGCCACAGTCGGTGAAGCCCCAGCCTGCGCCCGCAGGCTCCCTCTCGCCTCCCAGGCAGCTGGCGACAGCCGGCGCCAGGGTCGCCGTGCGCGCCTGACGCCTCCCCGTTGCAGCTCGCGAGCGGCGCGTCAACATATGATGTAGGCCTGAGGACGCAGCTGACTGGCGTGTGATGCGGCCAGGTGTGACAACAAGCTTCATCACGCGACCGCGCCTGTCCCAGTCCGCGAGACTTCCCTGTTCTTGAGCATGGGCTCCAAGAGCATGCCCAGCAGGCGTGGCAGCACGGCGCTCGGCGCTGTGTGCCGTGCGCATGTACGCCTGGAGCCAAGCGTGCTGCATGCGGCGCCAGCAGAGCGGCTACCAGGGCATGGTAGGGTAGGGTTGATGTCGCACCCGCCAGGTCTACCGCCCACGTCTCCGCCCCGCCGGCCGCCAGCCGCGGGAACAGGCGCCGGAACTCCAGCAGCGACGAGTCGAAGCCGTGCAGGAGCAGCAGCGGCGCGCCCGCGCCTGCATGCCGCGCCCCACCCGTGGCGCCGCGCTCTCGAGCATGCTGAGGGCGAGTCCGGCAAGCCCGCCTGCTGGGACCGAGCGGCGAGCGGCGAGTCGCCTGCGCTGTCACACAGCCAAGACCGACAAGCCGTGCCTCGCCTACTTCCTTATAATCTGCCAGGTCTATCAGCGCGTACATACTGCAACAGTGCAAGGCCGCAGGCGCACCACTGGCAGGGCCGTCCTCGGCGTTGGTGACATACGCTGTCTGCACGTGGGCGCCCATCGCCGGCACGTCGACCGCGCAGACCCGCATGGCTCGCAGCATCTCCAGCGCCGCGGGCTCCTCCACCTCGGCCGCCTCGGCGGGCACGGGCAGTGGGAAGGCGCCCAGCGCCGCGCCGCGGCCGTCAGCGGGCGCCTGGGCCGCCGGCGCTCCATTTTCCACATGTGTGCACCAGTCAGTGCTTCGTAGCGCAACGCATGGGTGTGTGCTAGAGCCACACAGCGGCGTGCGCGTGGCAGGCGGCCAGCACCAGTGAGGATAGCTCCCTTGCCTAGCTAAGACAGCACTGCCTGACACGGCAACGCTGGGAGCTCAGAGCGCGCTGCCACATGGCGTGCCTCAACACAGTCTGCCAGCACAGCGGGTCGCACCTGCACTGCGGCCGTGCAGACGGGCAACCGCCTATGTACATTGTGCAGCGGGCACCTGAGCTCAGTGCGCACGGGCTGATATACACCAGACGTCAAGGGCGCAGTGAGCCTTGCGTCTGCTTGCAATAGGCGCCCGCGCACGGCGGCATGCACATGCCCGCACGCCATGCCTGTGTTTCTAGCTAGTCACGACATGTAAAGGGGCAATTGTTGACAGGCCAGTTCTTTGCCTAGAGCTTAGTTTGTCCTCTCCTGCCTGACTCGGTCAGAGGAAAACCTCTGGGGTAGCCTTTATCTCCGCCACCACAGCGCCTGCTGTCTCATCAATAGTGTGGCCAGGGAGGGCCGCCAAGAGAGCTCCAGCGCTTGTTAGTGTGTTGTGTGGAGTGGCTGCTGTGGTGCTGTATTTGGAGGCGGGTACCTGCAAGTGGGGCGCGGGGTTGCAATGGGCAAGGCCAAGGCGGGCGCGCGGGGGACGTCCACGAGTCCAAAGCCCGTACCTCCGGTTGACGAGGTGCAGCCCCTCCTGGGTCGGGCAATGCCCGGGCTGGCACGCTCCATTAGCTAGCTCAGGCCTGGTGCCTGCGCGAACGGGTATTACGGTCGCCTGTGCAGACGCGCTGATAAGCACTTCCAGCCCCATGCCTTCACTGAGTGTATTGGCAGTGTCACGCGTCACTGCCAGCGCTTGGTGTGGCAGCGTGCGCTCAGAGCTTGCCCTGCTTGCCTGGCACAGCAAGCGCGGCGCCGAGCAATTGCAGAGGCTCGCAAGAGCTTTGGAGCTGTCTATTGTTCGTACCGAGCCGGGCAGCAGTCGTGGCCAAGGTGTCACGGGCATGTCGGCCGAGTCGAGCTGAGTAGCGGTTCCGAGGCGCAGGGCGCGCTGGAGCTGTCGAAGCTGAAGGACGAGGGCGACCGCCTGTTCGGGCGGAAGGAGTACCAGAAGGCTCTCGATGCCTATGACCGGGCATTGAAGCGGGCTGCGCCAGAGGGCAAGGAGGAGCGCGCGCTGCTGCACGCGAACAAGGCCGCCTGCTACCTCATGTTCCAGCGGCGCGCCGCCCTGCCAGCAATCCCAGCCCGCTGCGCGCTAGGGCCTGAGCTGTCCTTCTCGCGCTTTGTATGCATGCGCCGGCACGCTCAGCCGCGGCGTCCCACACCCGCCCCGCTGCACCGCTGTCAGGCCTGCTGAGCCCTCCCGCTGCTCCGCAGAAACAAGGAGGCCGTGAACGAGTGCTCGTCGGCGCTGGAGGCGGCGCCGGCGTATCACAAGGCGCTCGTGCGGCGCGCCAAGGCGTACGAGCAGATGGGGCACTACAAGCAGGCGCTGTCGGACATCCAGAAGGCGAACAAGGCGGAGACCGCCAACCCGGACACGCAGGCGCGACCCCCCTCGCCGCGCCTCTGGCCATGAACGCTCTGGCCGGGCCACGCGAACGTGCAGAGCGCACACTCCTCGTCTTGTGCCTCATCCATGCAGCACAGCTGCCCCCAGCAGAGCGTGCACATGCGCCAGGCAGAGGGCCAGAGCCGCCTGAGCGCGCGCCGCGCGCGGCGCAGGAGACGGAGAAGCGGCTGCGGGACATCGTGGCGGGCAAGCGCCAGGCGGGGCCGCTCGTGGCCAACGGCGGCGCGCGCAAGGGGCCCGCGGGGAAGCAGCGCCAGGCCATGCTCGTCTTCACGGTGCGGCCGGCCGGCGCCCGCCCTGCAGCCGCGCCCCGCTTGCAGAGGCACAGCTGCCCCCAGGCGGCCCTCAGGGGGGAGGGGTTCTGGACGGCGGGGCATGCATCGCCTCTGCTCTCTGTCATGGTAGTGCTGACAAGCCCTTGTCTCAGCGCGAGATGCATGCCGCAACATGCCCTCTTTCGAATTACCAGTGTGAGGCCCGGTCCATGCGCGGGCGGGAGCGCAAGCTGGAAATTTGGATGCGCGTGGTGCACCGCGGCGGCCCTGCCCAGATGCGCCTGGCGCAAGGCACCCTGACCCTAACCTTACCGAGCGCGCAGGCCAAGTGCGAGCTGGAGGATGAGATGCGCGGGGTGGCCCTCCTTGGAATTACCTGATGCAAGGCACCCTGACCCTAACCCTACCGAGCGAGCAGGCCAAATGCGAGCTGGAGGACGAGATGCGCGTGGTGCACCTGGTTAGCTCCATGGGCTATGCGGAGCTGCTGCAGCAGGCGCGCGCCAAGTTCCCCGGCGCGCCGCCGTTCGTCATCAAGTACCTGGACAGGCGCGCCGGCCCAGCCCGCCGCGGCCGCGCACCCGCATGGGCGTCGGCCGCCCGGCGGCGGTGACATGCGCGCGGGTCTGCTTAAGCGCCTGCTGGCAGCCACGGTGCTGGTCACGAGCTGGCGTTTGTGCCTGTGACGAAAGGCAGCAGAGGCTATGGCGTGGCGGCGACGAGGCACAGGTGGGGTATGAGCACTAGTACGCTGGCTGACCGTGCTGGATGACTAAGACGTGCGGCTCTAAGCACGTGTGCAGAGAGGAGCTAGCTTGCTGTTGTTCTTTGCGCACAGGGTGGCGTGCCTGGTGTCGCGGCGGGCGTGCAGAGCTCGCGGCATGTGCGGCTGGGTACTGCGTGCTCGGGCGGCAACTGCGAGGTGCCGCGCGCGCAGGGAGGGCGACCTGGTGACCGTGACGGAGAAGCAGGACCTGCAGCAGGCGATGGCGGAGGTGGTGGAGGCGGCCGAGCGCGGCGCGCCGCCGGGCGCCGCGCGCGCGCTGCCGCTGCAGCACCTCATCACCGCGACGCCGCTGCGGCTCAAGCTCATCCCGGTCGCCAGCGAGGCGCGCGCGCGCGCCGGGCAGCGGCGTGCGGGCGCCTTGTCGGGAAGCGAACGGGCCGGTGCTTGCATGCGGTCGCGAGTGCATGTCATGTCATCATGACCATTTGGTGATTGTTCGGCAGCGGGTGTGAGCGCCATGCCTGTGGTCGTCGCCGCCGTCAACTTCGTTGCGCAGCCGCTAGCGCGCACCGATGGCATGCGGCGCCCTAAAGCCGCGCCGCGCGCTGCCACGCAGGCCGACGTGCCGCCGGTGCCGGAGGACGAGGCGGCGCAGCTGGCGCACTTCATGGAGATGCGGCGGCATCTGGAGGCGCAGGCGGCTGCCGCGCAGCGTAAGGTGGCGCCCCAGCCCTTTCTAACACGCCTCCCGATCTGCGTGACTAGCGCGGGGTGCCTGCGCGGCTGTGGCGTGGCGCTCAGGCGCGTGTCAGTGCGGCGCCTGCAGGCACACTAAAACTGTTGGCGCGAGCACGCCTCTGTTTCCAGCCTGACACAAGCGGCCATGCCGCGCCGCTGCGGCTCTGGCGCGCGCGTGGGGTGACTGGTTGTGGAGCAGGCGCGCGGGGGCAAGCTCGATCGCGATTGTTTGGGGCCGCTGGGCCTCATGTTGGAGCACAGCTCTTGCACAGCTCCGCTGCCAGCGTTATGGCTGAGCATGCTCAAGCAGCCCCATGCGGAGGGGCTGAGGGCTTCTGCGCTGAGGCGCGCGCCGCCTCCTGCACAGGAGGCGGCAACGGCGGCGGCGGCCGAGCCGGCGCCGGCCGAGCACTACGAGCTGGACCCCTGGCTCATGGACTTTGCGCAGCTGTTCCGCGAGGTGCTCAACGTGGAGCCCGAGCGCCACCTGGACCTGACGCAGATCGGCTGGGAGCGGCTGCAGGCGCGGCCCCCGCGCGCGCTGTGCGGCCTAACCCCAAATGTGCCCTATATTCGGCACGCGCCGGCCGCGCGTGCCTGTGGCCTAGCCCTAATTATAAGCCTTGCTCTATGCCCGGCGTGTGACGGCCGCGCGCGCCTGCGGCCGCACGCGGCGCGCCCGGGAAGCCGCGCAGCACCCGGCATGCGGCGCAGACAGGCGCCACCGGGGAGGGCCTGCGCAGGCGCGCCCGCGCTCGCCTCGAGCCGACCAGGCCTGACCCAGGCCTGACCCGAACGCGGCGCCGACGGGGCCCCAACGCGCGCGTGCGCGCAGGCGGCGATGGACTCGGCGGTGCAGGACGAGCGCGCGCCGGCGCTCTTCCAGGCGGCCGCCGACAAGTTCCAGGAGGTGTCGGCGCACGGCGCGCGCCCACCCGCGCGCGCGCGCGCGCCGCGCCCGCCTTGCATCCTGCGCCGTGAAACCACTGCGCGTCGCAGCGAGCGCTCGCGCATGGCCGCCCGGCGTCGCGGCGCGCTGTGCTCACGCGCTTGGCGCTCCATAGCCAGCAACCAACTTTGTGTTTGGGGGTGTTTGTGAGGCGGCGCCTCCCCTGATCCCAACGGCTGTTTGCAGTGCTCGCTGGTAGGGTTGCAGGGTTGGGATCAGGCCCCGCCTGTGTGTTACGGGCGGCGCGCGGCGCGCAGGCATGCTGCAGTGGGGCAACGTGCACGTGTGCCTGGGCAAGCGCCTGGCGGACCGCGCGGCCGCGGGCGGCGCGGCGACGCCGGACATCGCCGCGGCCGCCGAGCCCGACTTTGAGAAGGCGGCCGGGCGCTTTGCGGAGGCGGCGCGCATCAAGCCGGACTTTGTGGACGGCGCCGCGAGCGAGGCCAACCTGGCGTTTGAGCGCGGCAAGCTGGCTGCCGGGCTCATCGTGCCCGCGCCCCCGTGCGGCCCCGGGTTCACTGCGTTGCGTCGACGCGAGGGCGGGGCAGCGGACGTGTCTGCTTTGCCGCGACGCGCGCCTGCGGCGCGTTTAGCCGTTTGGAGAGGCAGCCAGCGCACCAGTGTTTTGAGCGATCAGCGCTCAATATCGCTGGGCCGTCGCCGTCATGTGCCTCTGCATCGTTGCAAATGCGGCTGTGTTTGCATGCGGCAGGGCGCCTGCCGAGAGCGCGGAGGCGGGCGCGGGCGCGGGCGCGGGCGCGGAGGGCGACGCGGATGCGGAGGCGGGCGTGAGCAGCAAGGCCGGCGAGGCGGCGGGCAAGGAGCTGGTGAGCGCGGGGGGCGGCGCCGCTGCGGCGCCTGACGCCGCGAGCGCCGAGGAGCGGCAGGCGACCGCCAACGCCGCGCAGCGCGAGCTGCTGAAGACAGCGCTCGCCAAGCTCGCGGTGCGCGGCGCCGCCTGGCCGGGCCATCGACGCGAAACAGGATTACTACCTGTGCATGGTCATGCAGCCAGCATGGCGCTGCTTTCATGTGTTTCAGGGGTCTGCCATGGCCTGTTGCCGGGCGAGCTTGGCCGGCTTTCATTGGAGTGTCCGTGCCTAACACTTTTGCATCATATTAGCCGCCATGTAGGCTTCCACTGCTGCCGCTCCAGCATGTCCAGGGCAATTGATCCTGAAGGTCAGGGCGGCACGCGCGCAGCCAAAGGACATGGACGCAGCAGAGGCCTACTTCGACCTGGCTTGGAAGCGCTTCGAGGAGGCCGAGGCGCTCATCCCGGAGGCCGACCGAGGCAAGCCCATGAAGCCGATGCAGGTGCCCCCCCCAAGCTCCGCGCGCGAGCGCGCCTGCTCGCTCCCGTGAAGCATCCGGCTTTGCCTCAAAGAGATTGGGCATCCTCGGGCACCTGCGTGTCAGGCCGCACCCCGACCGCGCCTGGTCACCTCCCCCTGGTCTCTGACGCAGTGGCCGCAGCCGCCTGCGGCACGGCGGGCAGGGCCGGCGGGCTTGCCCAGGGTCAAGCGATGGGCGAGAGGGTCCGGGGTCGAGCGACGGGTAAGAGACTGAGGGTCGAGCGAAGAGCAAGAACATGGCTCGCTTGCGCGTCGCCAACCCTGACCTAACCGCAGGAGGGCGCGCCGGCGGACCCGGACGAGGTCAACCCCTGGGCCAACGTGGTGGTCATGTGGGGCAACCTGCTGTACGAGGCGAGCCAGATGCGCGCGGCGGTCGGGCGGCCCTGGCGGCCCGCGCTGGACGCGGCGGTGGCCAAATTCCGCGCGGCCGGCTGCCCCGAGCCGG
>JAABVA010005549.1_pt1 | contig 11404 bp, 9 predicted proteins | sample 5560331 | NCBI WGS metagenome assembly JAABVA01 (sample SAMN12812661, study PRJNA571458) | rock metagenome | isolation source: Antarctica rocks | place: Antarctica: Victoria Land, Mt New Zealand sud | collected 2016-01-07
ATGCCCAATAGTGCTACGTCTGAAGAATCGCGGTGGGCTGCTCTCGTGCAACGCCACCACAACCTGGTCGACCGCAAGTACGCAATCGGACTCACCGCGACAGAGGCGGAGGAGTTGAACAGGCTCAACAACCAACTCGATCAACTGGATGGCCCGCTGTACCAAACGATTATGGATCATGTGCGCGACATAACCGGGCAGCGCGAAGGTGTCGGGTAGCGCGCAGTGCCCTATTTCCGTCGCACCACGCCGGCGCCCGTGGTAACCGGCGGCTACCAAGCTTATCGCCCCTATGTCCGCGCCGATTTCCGGGAGCAGTGTGCGTACTGCCTCCTGCACGAACTATGGGCGGGCGGGGATAGCAACTTCGAGCTCGATCACTTCCGCCCCAAATCCCTGTTCCCGCGCGAGGAAAACGACTTCTACAATCTGTACTACGCTTGCCACCCGTGCAATCGGACTAAATGGGGCCACTGGCCGCCGACGGAATTACGCGCCAGAGGCATCCAACTCGTCGACCTATGCCGGGACGATTTCGTTACGCATTTTCGCGAGGAGCCAGATGGCACATGGACGGCTCTCACAGACTCTGCCGCGTATACGAGTGATCTTCTCCGCTTGAACAGGCGACACCTTGTCGAGTTACGACAGATATTGAAGCGTCACAATCTTCCAACTCATCGCTCTCCATAGACACAATAACTGGACAGCACAACTGTTCTGCCCCTCCAGGCCACAACAGTTTAACGACTGCCTTTGGAGTACGGCGCTACGGTGCGGGCATACATCTTGCTTAGACTGTGCCTGTTGTCATCTTCCTTCCCCTACAACGACCACGGAGGCTTAACACCGTCATGCTCCATTTCGCCACGAGCGACCTCTCACACCTGCTCTCGACGTACGGCTACTGGGCCGTGCTCGTCTTCGTCGCTATCGAAAGCACCGGCATCCCCTTCCCCGGCGAAACGATGCTGCTGGCCGCCGCCATTTATGCCGGTACGACGCACCATCTCGCGATCCCGTTCGTTATCGCCGCCGCCGCCGCGGGCGCTATACTCGGCGATAATATCGGCTTCTGGGTTGGACGCGAGGGCGGGTATCGCCTACTGCGGCGCTACGGCAAATATATACGCCTGGACGAACGCAAGCTCAAGCTCGGGCAGTATCTGTTCAAGAAGCACGGTGGAAAGGTCGTCTTCTTCGGACGCTTCGTCGCGGTGTTGCGCGCCTGGGCCGCCTTCCTGGCTGGGACCAACCGCATGCCCTGGGGGCGTTTCCTCATCTTCAACGTGGCGGGCGGCGCCCTGTGGGCTATACTCTATGGTATAGGCGGCTACCTCCTCGGCGACAACGTCCACCGACTCACTGGCCCCGTGGGCATCGCCTTCGTGGTGGTGGCGGCGCTGCTGATCATTGCTGGCTTCGTCTACCTGCGCCGCAACGAGAAACGGCTGGAAGACGAGGCGGAGCGCGACATGCCCGGTCCGCTGGACCAGTATCGTGAGCGCGAGGGGGGCCAGCGGCGCGCGCACGCCCACTAAAAGATGGAGATCTAACCGACGATGCGGGACACCGCCCTGGCCGCCTTATTGTTCGCGATCATTTGCCTGATCGGGCTAGTCAGCATCATCATCTGGCTCGTCACGAGGAGAAACCAGCAGCTCGAGGCCAAAGACCTCATCGCGCCGACCGCGTTCGCCCTGAGCGGCGTGATCAGTTCCCTCATCGCCGTCAACGCCAACTCCAATGCCCGCTCGACCCCCGCCGGCCCCACACCTACCATCGGCGTGAGCCCGACGGCTCTAGCGGCCACGCCCGGGACGGCGATCCCGACGCTTCCGGCGTCGACCGCGACAATGCCCTCAGCGCCAACACCAACGACCACGCCCGTCGCGAAACCCACTAACGCGCCGGCGACCGCCACCGCGATCGCGACGCCAAGCGCCACGAAAACAGCTATCCCGACCGCGACCGCGACCGCTGCGGCCACCAGCACGCCCACGCTCACGCCGACCGCGTTGCCCGCCGCCAGCGCCACGCCGCGAGCCACCGTGGACCCCACCCCGACCATAACTATCACCCCCACCGTCGGGACAACCCCGACCCCGACGGAGACTATCGCGCCCACGACCACGCCCCCCACGCCTACCGAGGACCCGACACCAGGGTAACCAGCTACATTGTGTCACGGGTATACGTTGTACCCGCCTGTTTGACTTTCAGCTTTGATGCCGGTAAAATCTCGGCATGATACCACACGCTCCCAATTGACCTTGCTTCCGGCTACCGCGCTGGTTGGTTGCTCCACTCGCACTCTTCTTGACCATCGAGTTCATCGATGAGGTGGTGTTTGGGGTGCGTGAGGCGGCATGGCCGTCGATTCGCGCTGAACTGGGCCTCAGCTATGCGTCTATCGGGCTTCTACTGACACTTCCGAGCCTGGTGGCCGACGTTCTCGAGCCCGTCTTGGCTCTCGCCAGCGGCTCTGGTCGACGCCCGGCTATCATCGCGGTTGGCGGCGCCGCGTTCGCCGTGGCGCTGGTCCTGTGCGCGGCCGCCGGAAACGTCGGTTTCTTGCTCATCGCCTTCGTGCTGCTGTACCCCGCCTCCGGAGCCTTTGTCAGCCTCACTCAGGCGACACTCATGGACACGGACCCCGCCCGCCATGAAACGAACATGGCGCGGTGGGTACTCGCTGGATCGGTGGGCGTCGTTGTTGGCCCGCTCCTGCTCGCCGGCGCGATAAAGGCCGGCTTGGGGTGGCGGCCTCTATTCCTGGCGTGCGCGATCGTCAGCGTGCCCCTCGCCTTCCGTTCCCGCTTCAATCGCGCGGTTCCAACGCAGGGGCACGCCACATTCCGGGCCTCTGTGCGCTCGGCCTGTGCGGCGTTGCGGCATCGCGAGGTCATCCGCTGGCTCGTCCTCTTGGAGCTGACTGACCTGCTCGGAGATGTCTTCGCGGGTTTCCTTGCGCTCTACTTTGTCGACGTCGTCCACGTTCATGTGAGCGGCGCCGCATTCGCTGTGGTGCTATGGACCCTCGCTGGCTTGGCCGGTGACGCGCTGCTCGTCCCTCTGCTTAACCGCATGTCGGGATTGACGTATCTGCGGATCAGCGGTCTGGCGATGATCGTTGCCTACCCAGCTTTCTTGCTCGTCCCAGCGCTGCCGCTGAAGCTGGCGCTCCTGGGCATTATTGGTCTCCTCCATGCCGGTTGGTATGCCATTCCCCAGGGCCGCCTCTACAGTGAGCTCCATGACGACAGCAACGTGGCGCTGGCCGTGTCCAACGTCGCCGGCTTGATAGGCGGCGCCTTCCCGCTGCTCCTTGGCGTCACCGCGGCGCACTGGGGTCTGCCGTCGGCGATGTGGTTGTGTGCGGCCGCGCCAGTAGTGATCCTCATCGGGCTGCCTGGAAGCGATCATCCGCGGCTGTAGTCGTGGGCGTGTCAAGGCAGCGCGGTCAGCATACGCACGCTACTTGGGTTGATGTAGAAGGATGATGACGGCGGCGGGGGAACGAAAGGTATCCGCCGCCGGAGGGCGGATGGGATCCAGCCCCACGTATCGGATGGCGGCGCCGCATCGCCGCCCAGGATCACGAAGACATGGCCTGTCGCTGCGTCGATGAGCAAGGCGGCGGGGCGCGGGTTGAGCGCGATCGTGCGCACGAGCCGCCCATCACGGGCATCCAACACCATCAGACTGCCCGGGCCGATAGGTATACCTCGTTGATCGGTCGCGCCCCTGCTCGCGATGAGAACCCGTTGGTCATGCGCCGCGAGCGCCATGTCGACCGGGTTTGGAGCGGCCATGGTGGTTTGGATGGTAACGCCGCTGCGCGCGTCAAGCACCCACAGGCGCCCTGCCCCCAGCGAGCCGCTCGCCGCGATGATATGCCCATGCTGTGGGTCCAGAAGCGGCGGGGCCGCGTACAGCCCCAGAGTAAGCGTGCGCACGAGACGCCCGGTCCGCTCGTCGAGGAGGGCGAGGTATTGGCCGCTGGTGAGCAGGATGCGGCCAGAGGTTTCGCCCACGATCTGTGGCCCGAAGGGCAGCGGGAGCGTACGCCGCACCCGGCCGGTCCGCCCGTCGAGGAGCATGATGGCCGTGTAGCCAGCGACGGCCACCTGCCCGGCGCCGGGCAAGGGGATCACCTGTTGCGGCGGCTGACTCAGTGCGACGGTGCGCAGCAGCGCGCCGCTGCGCGCATCAAGCACGGCCACTGGGTTCGTCGCGCCGCCGTTGTTGGCGATGAAAGCGAACACGCGCCCCGTCCGCGCGTCCACCGTCAGGACGTCACCGGCGCCGCGGACCGTGCGCAGCAGCCTGCCCGAACGCGCGTCCAGCGTGACCACGGCATTGGAGAGCGTAGACGCGACGAAGACGCGGTCGGTGTGGGAATCAAGAGCGATGGCATTGGCGGCCAGCGGGCTGAGGGATACGGCGCCGCGCGCCGCGCCAGTGCGAGCATCGAACAGCCGTATGGTCCCATCCAGCAGGTCGGCCACAAACACACGCGCGGTCCGCGTGTCAACCACCACACCGAAGGGCGCCGGACCCAACGGGACCGCGCGCACGAGCGCGCCCGTTGTTGTATCCAGGACATCGAGGTAGGTTGGCGCGCCGTGGGGTGGGAGTTGGCCCGGCCCGGCTTCACCTGTAAGAATGAAGGCGCGATGCGTCTGTGGATCGAGACCCATCGATGCCGCGCCGCCCGCCACGGGGCCGCTCAAGGCCGTCGTGCGCGGGCCGGAGGTTAGAGCCGCGCGGAGAGCCAAAAGACTGGCCGCGCCCGCAACCAGCAAAGCCAGCGCCACCAAGCGCCGGCGGCTCAGGCCGGTCGCCTTACCGCCCGTTGGACGGCGCGCGGCGAGGGCTTGTCCCCGCCTGCGACCCATGGCTGTTGGCCCCGAACGCTCCATCTTCAGCCTCGATTCTCTCCTCACTACTATACAACGTCGCGATTGTACCGGTTCTCAACCGGATCGAGAAGGCCGCTTAAGGGTCCGATACGCGTGACCTGCCCTCAAGGTCCCTATCACGCGCGTTGTCTAACCGTTTTTGGGCGTCATCGCGTCGAAGATAGCCTCCCGTATCTCGCCGCGCCATCGTCCGAACGCATCGACGATACGTTGGATATGGCCGGGGTCGATCTCAAGGGCCGCCAACCGCGGCTGGTCGAACCAGCCGGCATCCATCGTTTCATTGCTGATCTGTGGACGTTGCCCGGGGACGGGCGGGCGGCACAGATACACGAACATATAGAGATGGTCCGGTGTGAGGCTACCGCACAAGCGGGAGTCATAGACACCGCTCAGGGCCACCGGCTCTACCTCCACGCCCGTCTCCTCCCACGCTTCCCGGCATGCTCCTTCAGCCGGCGTTTCCCCGACCTCGAAAGCGCCGCCGGGCATAGCCCACAGACCATTGTCCCGGCGGCGGATGAGCAGGATGCGGCCGGCTTCATCGAAGACAGCGGCATCGCCGACGGGATAGGGCGCGACGTGGCCGACGTCGGCGTGATACAGGCGCTCAATGTCGTCGACGGCGCGCGTATCCTGCGTCACGAACAACTCAGCGGCGATGCGCAGGATGCGCTGGAAGCGCCGCGCGTTGTAGGGATTGTCCGCGGACCAGTGCAACCCCTCGTTGGCAATCGCGCGCAACTCGTCGGCCCACAGACGCAACCGCTGCTCGACGGTCCTATCGTTCATCATCCTCGGCCCCCTGACCATTCAGCGCGGCGCGGAGCCGGTCCACCACCACGCGCGCGTCCGCCTCCGTGCACGAGCGGTCCTTGGTGATGAAGGCCCAGCCGCGTTCCACCGCATCGGCGCCGCGCGGGATCAACCACACATGGAAATGGGCAACGCCCTCCAGGCCGACGTGGGCGTACACGCGCTCCGCCCGAACCACCTGCTTCAGGGCGGCGTACAGCGTGCGCAACACGAGGCCGTAGCTCGCCGCCTCGGTGGGGGTCATCTCCGCGAAATCGAGGAAATGGCGCTTCGAGATGAGGAACAACTGGCCTAACGTCGCGCTCTGCACGGGGGCATGGTAGGCGTACCAGTGCTCGTCGTCATACACGTAGCCGCCCACCGACCCGTTTTGTGGCCTCCCATCGCGGAGCCGGGCGCAAATCACACACTCCGTGTCTGCTTGCGGCACAATCTCACTCTCCTCACTGATCTCGTTAAGGGCATGGCGCTTCTACCTTGTCGTTCGATCGTACCGTTCTCCGATGCTATTGACGCGGACGAAAGGCTCTTCCACATGAGGGTGCGTCAGGATAGTGTATCGCTGCGGCTGCCGGAACGCACTACCCCACGTTTCGCGGGCACGGTAAGCCCGGAGTGTGTCGAGGTCAAACGGGGCGAGGTACACTCCCTCACTTGCGCCGGCCTCAACGACAAGGGTGTCTCGCGAGTGGCCGTCGGCGGTGAAGCCGATAGGATCGTACGCCACGGAATGCCCTTCCCCACCAGGACCGGCGTAGTTGGCCATCGCCACGCCGACCATATTCTCATACGCCCGAGCACGGAACTGGCCGAGACGATTTGTCTCCAACGCGCAGGCGTTCGGCGTCAGGATAATCTCGGCCCCTTTAAGCATCAGGATGCGGGCACTCTCGGGGAACTCGCGGTCGTAGCAGATCATCGCGCCCGCTTTGACGGGGCCGTGGACCGTATCGAGCGTGCAAACATGGAAATCATCGCCGGGTGTGAGGGCACACTCGACGCTGAAAACGCATGTGTGGACCTTGGCATACGTCATCACGATCTCACCGTGCCGGTCGATGAGAGACACCGTGTTGCGCGGCACCCCAACCCATCTCTCGAGGTAGGTGATGGCGATAGCCATATGTAGCTCTCTGGCGAGCCGGCGGAAGTGGAGAATAAAAGGGTCATCTTGCCCAATGGCCTGGGCTTGCCAGCGCGCGACGGCCTCCTGGGGGAAGGGCCGAGCGGCGTCCTCCGCCGTCCACAATTCCGGCGCTCGCCACACCTCGTCGGCCCGTGTTAGCTGGTCCCACGGCACGTAGAACCGATAGCCAATGCTCCACATCTCAGGGAAAAGGGCGATGTCCGCCCCCATGTCGCGGGCGCGCCGACAAAAGGTCTCGCCCTTGATGCGAGCCGCCTCTACATCGTCCGCGGCGATCATCTGCAGCAGCGCGATCGTCAACTGATTCATAGTCCTATCTCCTTGCATACCAATGTCCATCATATCTTAGCGACAGGCCTATACTAACTCCTCTGGGACAACAACGCGTGATTTTTTGTGTTGAGGCAAATGGTCGAGGGTGTCGCGCCCCCTCAAGTGCGGCGTCGGCGACCGCGTCCGGACGGCGCGACGGCTAGCGCGGCGCTGGTGGCGTCCTCCGCCTCGGCGCCGGGACGGTAGACCCGCGCCTCCCCGAACAGGCCGGCGCGCACCACGATCCCGCCCAGTTCCGCGATGAGCGCGTCGTCCGGCCTCGCCAGCCCGGCCTGCTCACACCATGCAAGCGCCTCGTCCAGCGGCACACTCCCGCCCGCCTCGTCGAGTAGCTGTGTGAATGCCGCGTGCGCCTCAGTGAGTACAGCGGCGGAGACCAAGCCGTACCCAGGCACGTAGCGCCGCGCCATAGCTCGGGGCTCGATGTCGGTGGCGGCGGAGCCGCTCGTCGACGGGCTGCTCCCCTCTCCCGCGCACGGGAGAGCCGGTTCGGGGTCCCCTCTGGGGCGCGGCTCCGCGGAGCCGAGAGCCCAATCCGCATGGGGCGGGGGTGAGGGCCGCGCCTTCGTAGCCGCGACGAGGTCGGACCACACGGTCGCTAGCTCGGTGCGGCCCGCGCATCCGATCGCGTCGCACATCTCCTCCTCATTAAGCGGCGGCCCTTCTACAGCGCACAACGCCGCCAGATCGCGGACCGCCCGCGCGCGGCGGCGCTCGAACGGGTCGAAAAAAGCGTCCAGCGCCTGTACCACGTCGGTCACGCTGATCTGACGCCCCGCCTGATAGGTCACGATCGGGAAACCGCTGGCGGCGAACAGTGGCTCGCGTTCACGGTCCACCACGAGGAGCAGCGAGATTCGCCCGCGCAGGTGGGCCAGCTTGCGCTGCTTGCGCGTCAGGTAGTCATCGGTGTAGAACCCGATCACCTCGCAGAGTACCTCCACGGCGCCGCGCCGGAAGGAGAAATCGGGCAGGAAGACGGCGTCGCCGGCGATGACCGCGCGCGGCTCGCGTTCCATGGTCCAGCCCCGCGCGACGCCCAGGCGGCCACCCGCTTCGGCGGCGAGAAAGGCGCGCGCGACGCCGGCTTCGACGCCGCTGTCATACTGAATGACACCCCCATCGTCCCCCTCCGCGAGGTCATCTACCGCGCCGGACAACGCGGCCAGCGCCGCCGCGTCCAGCGGCACATGGAACAGGCGGTGGTCTGGCCCCAGCAAACGCGTCCAGCCCTCTCGCACGGCGCCGGGGTAGCGCCGTGCGAGACGCGCCACGGCCGCCGCGACCGGAGCCCCTCCCGGCGCCGGCACGGAGAGTTCGCCGCGCGCGCTATCATCGGGCGGCTCCGCGCCCCCGCCGGATGTTAGGCTTGTATCGCTCGCGCCGGCAAGCATACCGGCCGCGTCACCCTCAGGCGTAGTGCGTGCGACAGGCCGATCGCCGGTGTCACGCACCCGTCGGCCACGCACCAAGGCCCGGCTGCCGGGGCCATATAGCGTGAGCAGGAGTTGATCGCCCTCCCCTTCGGGTGTGGATGCGCGGAGTGCTACGTCGATCCCGACGTAACGGCCTTTGGCGTAGCGGTACAGGTCTTTGAGCGCGTCCGTCTCCGTCGCGGGCAGCGCCAATGTTACCCAGGACGACGCGGCCAGGATCGTCGACACCACGGCCGCGTTGTACCCCGCGGTCACGCTGGCCGGGGTCAGCGACTCCACCGTCGGCGCTGTGTCGGGGGTGTCCTTCGATACAGGTGCGGGCGCGGGTCCCGCGCGCAGCAGCGCGGTGCCCGGACGGTCGGCCCACAGGTCCGCCTCTACCTCCTGCGGCGTCGCTCCCAACTCGGCGGCGAGATCGGCCAGGAACGCGGCGCGGCGGGCGCGAGGCACGTAGCCCGCGTGACGCTCTTGCGCGCGCTGGTAGCATAGGGCGCGCAGCGCGGCCGGTTCCAGCGCCAGTGCGCGCGGCGGCGAAACAAAATGATAGCCTATGCTCTCGACCGTGCGCGCTATGCAGCGCGCCAGCCGGTAGTCTTCGAGCAGGTCTTCGATGCGCGGCGTCAGCGCCTCCACGGCCGCGCGCGGCCGCCCTTCCATCCCCGCATAGAGCGCGATGACTTGCGCGATGTGAGCCCGCATGGGCGCGCTACCGGCCTTCAGCAGCGTGGGACGCAATGTCCAGTGCACCAGCGTATCAGGCGTCGCGCCATCTTCGTCTGGCGCGACAACAGGGTCTGTGAAAAGTCCTGGGACCGCAGGCGTCTCGCCCGCCCCCGTCGGCTCTGGGAGCGCGGACGTCTCGTCCGCCCCGGTGGCCGGTGAGATGAGCGCGTGACGGGAGGGGACGCGCCGGCCCTGCGGGGATGGCGGGCCCACGCCCGCGGATGTCGGGGCGGACGAGACGTCCGCGCTCCCAGTGGGAGGCGCCGACTTTTCACAGACCCTGGGCGCGACAACCTCAGGCATGAGCGGAACGGGCGGCGTGAGTCGGCGCGCCGTCCGCGGCACATCGGCCAGACGGAACACGAGCACCGTTACGACTCCTCCCCGCGCGGCCGAAGATGCGCGGGCAGGATCGCCTTCCGCGGCTGCGCGCCGTCCCCGTTGTCGGGCGCGGGCCGCAGCCGACGGCGCGCCGCGATGCCTTCGTCGGCCGTGTCGCGCGTGACCACTTCATAGAGGACGGCCTTCTTATCGGGTCCGGGCCGCAAGACACGGCCCAGGCGCTGCACCGCGTCGCGCTCCATGCCCGTCCCCGCGATCACGATGGCCACCGCCGCCTCGGGCACATCCACACCCTCGTTCCACACCCGCGAGGTCGCGATCTTGGTGAGCCGCCCCGCCCGGAAGTCCGCCGTGAGCGCCGCGCGCTCGGCCGCCGGCGTCTGCCCCGTGATCGTGGGCACCAAGTAGGCGCGCCCGACGGCCTCGACCGCCGCGACGTGCTCCGCGAAGACGATGCAACGCTCGCCGGCGTGCCGCTCGAGCAGGGGCTCCAGCGCGTCGATCTTGGCCTGGCTGGTCAGCGCCAGCGTCCGCGCGCGCCCATAGGCGAGCAGGGCCGCGCGGGCAGCGCGATCGACGACGGAGCGACGGCGGATGCGCTCCAGGGCGAACAGCGCGGGCTCGCCGCGCCGGCCCGTGCGCTGGCGGTAGTCCTGGAACACAGCCATGTCGCGGTCGTAAGCCGCGCGGTCGTCCGCGCCAAGCTCGACGGTCAGCCGTACCACCTCGAAGGGCGCCAGGTAGCCCTCCTGCGATAGCGGCTCGGGGCGCGCCGTGTAGACGACATCGCCGAGCAGCGCGTCCAGATCGCGCTCCCGCCCGTCGCTGCGCGCAAGGGTAGCCGACAAGCCCAGCCGGAACGGCGCCACCGCCGCCTCGGCGATCGCGCGGTAGGTGTCGGCCGGGAGGTGGTGGACTTCATCGGCGATGAGCAGCCCGAAAGAGGAGATATGCGCTAGGGCGCGCGCCGCCCCATCGTAGGTCGCCACGACCACCGGACGATCCCACTCACGCCGCCCGCCTCCCACCATGCCGACCGCCGTGGCGGGGAGGCCGAGCAGACTGACCAACGCGCCCAACCACTGCTCGCATAAGACGATCGTCGGGACCAGCGCGAGGGCGCGCGTGCCCGCGCGCGCGATCGCCAGCGCCCCCACTAGCGTCTTGCCCGCGCCCGTAGGCAGCACGACCACGCCGCGCCGTCCGGCCGCCTCCCAGGCGTCCAGCGCCTCAACTTGATAGGGGCGCGGCGACACGGTGAGCCGCGGCTCGACGCCCAGGGGCGGGGCCGGGTCGAACGTCAAGTAGACGGGGTGACGCTCTTTGATGACGGACGAAATCGCGGCGAGGTCGGTCGGGCGCGCGCGGTAGAGGTGCGGCCGGCGCCGATCCGGCACGACCAGCCCCTGTAGCGCGGGAACCGCCGCGAGGCCCAGCCGCGTGCGCAGCACCAACTCGGGTCCCTGCAGCGTGATCTCCGTGTCGTCCTCAGCCCCCGGCTCTGCCGGCGGCATGTCCGTTGGGTTATCCACGCGCGCGCCTTCCATTATGGTTGTTCCTGCCAGACCGCTGTCCATGTCCAGTATGCCAGATGGAATGGCAGTCTCATGCCGTCTTGCACTACTAGTGCGTCACGGCTGGAATGGACGGTATACGTTCCCACTGGGAGCGCCGCGGTCCCC
>JAABVA010005552.1_pt1 | contig 11400 bp, 8 predicted proteins | sample 5560331 | NCBI WGS metagenome assembly JAABVA01 (sample SAMN12812661, study PRJNA571458) | rock metagenome | isolation source: Antarctica rocks | place: Antarctica: Victoria Land, Mt New Zealand sud | collected 2016-01-07
TTCCCGCCGTCTCGGATGATCCACTTCTTCGACCCGAGCAACGAGAAGATGGCCGCGAAGGCGCCGCAGATGGCCGCGAAAGTCGACATTCTGCTCGGCAACCTCGAGGACGCCGTCAAGGCCGACAACAAGGAGGCGGCCCGCAACGGGCTGGTCACCATCGCCAAGGCCAACGACTTCGGCGACACCCAGCTGTGGACTCGGGTCAACGCCCTGGAGTCTCCGTGGTTCCTCGACGACGTCACCACCCTGGTCACCGAGATCGGCGACAAGCTCGACGTCATCATGATCCCCAAGGTCGAAGGCGCGGAAGACATCCACTACGTGGATCGGCTGCTCGCGCAGCTGGAGGCCAAGGCCGGGGTGCAGCGGCCGATCATGGTGCATGCGCTGCTGGAGACCGCCCGTGGCGTGGCGAACGTCGAGGAGATCTGTGCGGCGAGCCCGCGGATGCAGGGCCTGTCGCTCGGCCCCGCCGACCTGGCCGCCAACCGACGGATGAAGACCACCCGCGTCGGCGGTGGCCACCCCGGATACCTGGTGCGCCAGGACCCCACCGACGGCGACATCGAGGGTTCGCGTCCGACGTACCAGCAAGACCTCTGGCACTACACGCTCGCCCGTATGGTGGACGCCTGCGCGGCGAACGGCATCCTGCCCTTCTACGGGCCCTTCGGCGACATCAAAGACACCGTGGCCTGCGAGGACCAATTCCGCAACGCCTTCCTACTCGGCTGCGTCGGGGCATGGAGCCTGCATCCGGTACAGATCGACATCGCCAAGAAGGTCTTCTCCCCCGATCCCGCAGACGTCAAGCACGCCCAGGAGGTCATCGAGGCCATGGGTGACGGCACCGGCGCGGTGATGCTCAACGGGAAGATGGAGGACGACGCGTCGGTCAAGCAGTGCCGGGTGATGGTGGAGCTCGCCCAGCAGCTCGCCGAGCGTGATCCCGAGCTCGGTGAGCTCTACGGCTTCGCGACGCAGAAGGGCTGAGCGCATGGTGGAGAAGAAGATGAGCCCACGGCGGTCGGTGCTGTACATGCCCGGAGCCAACGAACGGGCCCTGGAGAAGGCCAAGACCCTGCCGACCGATGCCTTGATCCTCGACTTGGAGGACGCCGTGGCGCCGGACGCCAAGGTGCAGGCGCGTTCCCGGGTGTGCGCGGCCGCCGGCTCGGACGAGTACGGCAAGCGCGAGGTGACCATCCGGGTCAACGGCATCGGCACCCAATGGCACGCCGATGACCTCCGCGCCGTCGCCAAGGCAGGACCGGCCGCCGTCGTCGTGCCGAAGATCAACTCAGCCGCGGACGTCCATTCCATCGAGCGGGCGCTGGAGGTGGGCGGCGCCCCGGAGCACACCCTGATCTGGGCCATGGTCGAGACGCCGATCGCCATGCTGCACATCGAGGAGATCGCCGGTGCCTCGGAACGGCTGAGCGTGTTGGTGCTCGGCACCAACGACCTGGCCAAGGAACTGCACGCCGAGCATGTTCCTGGCCGGGCTCCGTTGCTGGGTGGCTTGTCCCTCGCTCTGCTCGGAGCGCGTGCCGCAGGCAAGGACATCTTGGACGGCGTCTACAACGACGTGTCCGACCTGGACGGCTTCGAGGCGGAATGCCGCCAGGGCCAGCAGATGGGCTTCGACGGCAAGACGCTGATCCACCCCAAGCAGATCGAGCCGTGCAACGCCGTATTCGCGCCCAGCGAGGAGGAGGTCAGCCGGTCCCGACGCATTATCGAGGCCTTCCAGGAGGCCCAGCGCGAGGGCCGCGGCGTGGTGACGGTGGACGGTCGAATGATCGAGAACCTGCACGTGGCCAACGCCGAGCGGGTGCTGTCGGTGGCTGTGGCCATCGAGGCGCTGCAGGCCTGAGCCCACCGGCCGCAGTTACCGGGTGGAGAGACGTCGGAAGGCGTCCTTGACGACGTCGGCGTAGAGGTAGCCGCCCTGGGTCCCCGGGTGCACGCCGTCGGACTGCAGGAGTTCGGGATGCGCGGAGATGGCCGCGTACCAGTCGGCGATGATGACGTTCGGGTGGGTGGCCGCGACCGAGGCCAGCGCGGGGTTGCTCTCCTCCCACGAGCCGTAGAGGTTGACCAGCACGATCATCCGCCGAGGCCCGAGCGCGTCGATGACCTCGTGCACCAATTGCTGATCGTGCACGCCGCCGTTGGTGCCGAAGTGCAGGATGACGGCTCGCCGTACGGTGCCGGCAGCAAGTTGGGTCGTCACCGCGCCTCTGGCCGCAGGCCACTGCCGGTTCGACTGCGCGTCGATCATGATGCCCGGGAACCGGTCCTTGAGTCCGTGAGCGCTGGTCACGACCAGGGAGTCCCCGAAGGCGGTGATGTCCTCGCCGTTCGGCATGGCGAAGTCCGCGCCGGGGGCCTTCGCCGGATGCCCGGCAGTGACCACGGATTCGTCGACGACGGCCTGGGCCGCCTCGATCTGTCGCTGCACCGCGGACTTGTCCGGCGCGGAGACGATGGCGACCGCGCTCAGCAGGATCAGGGCCACCAGCGAGGCACCGGTGATGCGGGGCAGCCGAGTCGCTGTCCACGGTTGGGCGGCCCACCGGGAGAACCGCTGGGCGGCCCCACGGAATCCGAGGCGGCGCACCGGCACCTCGAGCCAGCGAAAGGAGGCCCAGGACAGCACGAGCGTCAGGCCCAGCGCGAGCGCACTCGTGAACCAGCTGAGCGCGGAGTCGGCGGTCGATGCCGGCAGCGCCGCCGTCACGATGAGGATCATCGGCCAGTGCCAGAGGTAGATGCCGTAGGAGCGTTGACCCACCCAGACCAGCGGCGGCCACTGCAGACCGCGGCGCAGCGCCCCGTCCGGGCCCAGAAGTGCGGCGATGACCACGGCGGTGAGCAGGCTGGCGACGATGATCCCGCCGCGGAAGGTCAGTGCCGAACTCTGCGCCATCGTCAGCATCGACACAAGCAAGAGCAGCAGCGCGGTGTGCGCGGCCGGGGCGCGCATCCGTTGCCACCAGGGTGTCTCCAGTGGCCGCGCCGCCGACGCCCCGGCGAACGCGAGCGCGGCACCGATCATCAGTCCGAACAGATGCGTGTCCGTGCCGTAGTAGACGCGTGAGCCGTTCTGTCCCAGCTCGAGCAGTACGATCATTCCCAGCGCCGATGCGGCGGCGATTCCGAGCGCCGCGAGCACCCGGCCGCGGCCACTCCGGGTATAGGCCATGATAAATGCCAGCAAAACGGGCCAGCAGAGATAGAACTGCTCCTCCACGGCCAACGACCAGAAGTTCATGAACAACAACGGCGAAGTGTGGACGAAGTAATTCGACCCGGCGCCGATCTCCAGCCAGTTGTTGCTGAATGTCAGTGCCCCCAGCGTCTGCCGTCTGATGTTCACCAGGAGGTCGCCGCCGACGATGAATCCCAGCGAGATGCTGACCAGGACGACGAGGACCAGGGCCGGAAGCAGGCGGCGCGCGCGGTGCCGCCAGAACCGCGGCAGATCGAGAGCGTGACGAGTCTGCATCTCACGGAGGAGCAGGGTCGTGATGAGGAAACCACTGATAACGAAGAAGACATCGACACCGAGGAAACCTCCGGGCATTGCCGCAGGTCGCATGTGGTAAAGCAGGACGGCGAGCACCGCGATGGCCCGCAATCCGTCGAGCCCTTCGATCCGGGACGGCGCGGCTTGGCGGTCATGCGCCGTTTCCACGACCGACTCTGAACCGTTCAGCATTTCTGGATTATGCGATTGCCCGGTCATTTTCTCGGTAGGCGCACCGAGATGTCATCCGTCAGGCTCGATCATTCCTTTCCCTGGTGTGTTGACCTGCGCGTCCGGTGGCGGGGCCGCCCAGTCGGCAGTCGCGGCGAGCACACGGGCGAACCGCTCCGTATCGGCGAGCTGCGGGAAGTGCGCGTGCCCAGGCCAGATCTCGACGCGGGCCTGGGGTAGTTGGGAGGCCAACCAGGGGAGATAGCCGGGTGGCGGTTCGTCGCCGAACACAGTGACGTATGGCGTTCCCGACTCCCGCAGCCGGGCGAGCGCCGACTGCATCCGCTGGGCGAGCTCGGCCACCGGCCGGTCGAGTACCTCGTCCCAGCCTGCGGCGAGAACGTCTCGAGTCGGTGTGCTGTGCGCGGCGAGCAGACGCTGGGCCGGTTCGGGCAACTGCGCGATCCGCAGCGAGGGCACCAGCACGTCGTGCCATATGGCCGGGTAGTCGCGGTCGTAGCGTGCGGCGAGCTGACGCAGCACCGTCGCGAAGCCCTCGACCTGCAGCGGGGTATCGACGTTCACAATGCCGCTGACCGGGTACTCCGCGCTGTAGAACGTCGCGTCGACGGCGGCCGCCGAGTGCCCGACCAGCACCGGCGCCACGATTCCGCGCAGCTGCAATCCGTCCGCGATCGCCCGGCCGCCGTCGCCGAGTCGCGGATTGATCGATGCGGCGGACTCACCGTGGCCGGGCAGATCGACGGCCAGCACGTGCCGGCCGGGGTCGATCTCCTGCAGGACAGCCACCGTGGCGTGCCACATCTGGCGGTCGAAGGTGAGGCCGTGCATGAGGACGAGAGTCGGCCGGTGATCGGGGGCGCCCCATTCATCCGCGGCGAGCTCACCGAACCGGGCGGTCGGGCGGGTGGTTTGCATCGGTGCTCCTGGTGATTGCCGTCGAATTGTTGCTGTCGATCTGTAGGCGTAACTCGCCGTGGAACGAGTTGTTCCGTACGATTTTCCGTATGCCGCTGAACGGGCGGGATGCAGAACTTGCGGAAATCGACGACCTGTTTGGCCGCGTCGAGGCCGGTGCTGGCGGCACCCTGGTGATCACCGGCCCAGCGGGTGTCGGCAAGACGGCGCTCGCGCACTGGGCAGTCGATCGGGCCGCCGCCCGCGGATGGCAGGTGCTGAACACCGCCGCGCCGCGACGGCAAACCGGCCTGCTCGTCTGGGCCCGATTGCTGCGTGCCACCGGCGACTCCGAGAGTTCGGTGCGGCAGCTGCTTGACACCACCGATCCGGTGAAGCTCGACGACGCCGCGGCCACCCTGGCGCGAGGGCGTGGTCCGCGGCTACTCGTCGTAGACGACATCGATCGTGCCGGGGGCGGCGCGCTCGATCTGCTCAGCCTCCTCGATACCCGGCTGGTGTCTACGTCGACGGCAGCGATCGTCATCTCGGGGACATCGCTCGGCATCGGGCAGGAGCTTCGGCTCGGCGGACTGGATCGGCAGGGTTTCGCGATGTTGACCGGGATAGCGGACGGCGAGACGCTCGACGCCGCGTGGCTCGCCACGCGCGGGCTTCCGCAGCAGGTCCACGGCCTGCTGCGTGATCTCCGGGGCCTGCCGGGCGGAACGGATCCGCTCGTCCACCTCGCGCTGCGCGCCGTCTCGAACACGTTCTTCCTCGAGGCCGACGCCGAGCTCGTCCGGCTGCTCGAGATGGCCCTCGATCGTGCCGACGCTCCCGAGCAGCGGGCGCTGCTGCTCGCGGGCCTAGCCCGTGAACTGCTCGGCGACCCCTCGGCACTGTCCCGCCGCCGCGAGTTGATCGACGAGGCGCTGAAACTGGCGCGCGCGTGCGGTAACCCACGAGTATTGGCCGAGGTCCTCGACGCGAGGTTGCACGCGCTGTGGGACCCGGCGAGTGCCGAGGACCGGCTGACCTCCGGCGCGGAGATTCACGCACTCGCCGTGACGGTCGGCGACGCGCAGCGCGAGCGGCAGGGTGTGTTCTGGCGGTTCATCGCGCTGATGCAGCTCGGCCGGCTCAGCGAGGCCGAATCGGTGCTGGCACGGTACCTGCAACTGGCGCGCGCGGCCGGCGACGCCGCAGCGACGACCATGGGCGTCGCACGCCAGGCAATGCTCGCGATCCTGCGCGGCCGCTTCGATGAGGCGCGCGCTCACATCGAGGAGGTGACCGACCTCGGCCGGCGCGCACGAGTTGCTGACCTCGACGCGCTCGTCGGCACCCTGCGCGGCGGCATCATGCGCGACTGCGGTTCGGCTGCTGATGCGGAGGCGGGCGTCGACGAGTTGCTCCTCGCCGCCCGCAGGGCACCGGGGCACTTCTACGAGGCGACGGCGGCGGGCATCCTCGTCCGGCTGGGCAAGCTTGACGCCGCCGAGGTGGAGCTCGACCGGATGCTGCCGCGGCTGTTGGCCGGCACAGGACCGCGCTGGCTGGCCGCCACCGCTGACCTGGCGGTGGTGGCCGCGGCAGTCGGTGACCAAGCTGCGGCCGAGCGCCTCTACGCCGCGTTGTTGCCCTTCGACGGGCAGCTGGTCGTGCAAGGCGGGGCCAATCTGGCCGGTGACCCCGTCGCGCTCGACCTCGGTCTCGCCGCGGTGGCGCTTGGCCAGAACGACGTGGCCATCCTGCACCTGTCCGAGGCGTACCGGTTCGCCGAGTCGATCGGCGCGCTACCCGCCGCGGTCTACAGCGCGCGGGCTCTCGCGGCTGCGTTGTGCACGCGTGGCGGTTCGGCCGATGTCGTGCGGGCGCACGAGCTCGCCCGCCATGCCGAGGCGCTGGCCGAGCGCCTCGGCATGGTGGGCGTCATGACGTCCGCCGACCAGTGGTTCCTCACCACTCAGGGCGAGGACTGGCTGCTGGTCGCCGGCACGGAACGGGCCCGGATGCGGGACAGTCGCGGCCTGCACCACCTGCGGCTGCTGCTCTCCGCGCCCGGGCAGGAGGTCGCCGCTCTCGATCTCGTCTCCGACGGCCTCGCCGCACCGGCCAGGCACGCCGCACCGATGCTGGACGACACCGCCCGGTTGCGATATCGCGCTCGGCTGGTCGAACTCACCGCCGAGCTGGACGAAGCGGACCAGATCGGCGACGTGGGGCGTGCCGTGCGCGCGAGTGCAGAGCGGGACGCGCTCGTCGAGCAGCTACGGCGCGGCGTCGGGCTCGGCGGCCGGCCGAGGGCAATTGGTGACGAGGCAGAGCGAGCGCGGGTGAACGTCACCCGGGCGCTGCGCCGCGCGATCGATGCGATCAGCGCCGTCGCTCCGCTGTGTGGGGCACATCTGGAGTCGACGATCCGCACCGGCCGGATGTGCCGCTATGTGCCGGCCGGCAGCGGGCCCCGGCGCTGGCGGGTTTGACCTCACACCCGTCCCCCTCGCCTCCCGAGCCGGCTGGCTAGATCAGCGGCGAGCGCGCGGCGCGGATGCCCGGTACACGGACACGGTGGGATCGCCGGCGATCCAGAAGCGCCACGGATAGCGCCGCGCGTCGCCGCCGTCCCCGCTGATGCCCACCCGTGGGCCTTGAGCGACGGTGAACTCTGCGGGTTCGGCAGGCTGGGACAAGGTCAACCGGCCACCGGCGAAGCACAGTGGTTCGCCGCCGTCGGACAGATCGATGCCCAGAGCCACGGTGAGCCGCGCGGGTCCCTGCGCGAGTTGGCTCGGCGTGCGGCACACCCCTCGTGCGGTGCGGCGAGCCAACGCGATGTCCGCCCCCTCGATCACCTCACCGGCACGAATCAGCACACCGGAGGCAACCCCGTCAGGTCCGCAGACGATGTTGACGCAGTGGTGCAGGCCCATGTGGAAGTAGACGTAGGCCCGGCCGGGTGGGCCATACATCACGTCGTTGCGCCTGGTGCGGCCGCGGTAGGCGTGCGACCCCGGGTCGTCCTCGCCCAGGTATGCCTCGACCTCGGTGATCCGCAAGGCGACGTCCTTATGTCGCACAATCGTTCCCAGCATCAGCGGGGCCCGATCCAGCGCGAGGGGAAGAAACCACGGCTCCGGCAGGACCGAACTCATCCGATGTCGGCCCACCGGCGGTGCTCGGCCTCGACAGCGCGGACGCCATGGAGCTGTTCGGTCACCCGAACCCCCGCGGTACCACCGTGGGCATCGCGGGAGGCGATGGAACCGGACACGGTGAGGACCTCCCGCACCCGCGGCGTGAGGTGCTCGTTAACCCGCGCCAGCTCCGCGTCAGTGAGCTCATCCAGCCCCACGCCCCGGGCCTCGGCGGCCCGCACACAACCACCCGCCGCTTCGTGCGCCACCCGGAACGGCACTCCCTGGCGCACCAGCCACTCGGCGATGTCGGTGGCGAGGGTGAATCCGGCCGGCGCGAGCTCGGCCATCCGTTCGGTGTGGAACTCAACGGTCGCCACGAGTCCGGTGATGGCGGGTAGCAGCAGCTCCAGCTGAGCCACGGAGTCCAGTAGCGGCTCCTTGTCCTCCTGCAGGTCCCGGTTGTAGGCCAGCGGCTGGGCCTTGAGCGTGGCCAGCAGCCCGGTCAGGTTGCCGATGAGCCGGCCGGACTTGCCGCGGGTCAGCTCGGCGACGTCGGGATTCTTCTTCTGCGGCATGATCGAGGAGCCCGTGGACCAGGCGTCGGCCAGCGTGATGTAGCTGAACTCCGCTGTGCTCCAGAGGATCACCTCTTCGGCCAGCCGGGACAGGTCGACGCCGATCATCGCCAGCACGAACGCCGCCTCCGCCGCGAAGTCGCGGGAGGAGGTGGCGTCGATGGAGTTCTCCGCCGCCGCGTCGAAGCCGAGCTCGGCGGCCACGGCGTCGGGGTCCAGGCCCAGTGACGATCCGGCCAGCGCGCCGGAACCGTAGGGCGACACCGCGGCACGCCTGTCGAAGTCCCGCAGCCGCGCCACGTCGCGCAGTAGCGGGTGGGCGTGCGCAAGCAGGTGATGGGCCAGCAGCACCGGCTGCGCGTGCTGGAGGTGGGTGCGTCCCGGCATCACCGCGTCGGAGTGCCGCTCTGCCTGTCCGGCGAGCGCGTCGACGACGTCGAGTACGCCGGCGCTCACCCGGCGGACAGCGTCGCGCAACCACATCCGGAACAGCGTCGCCACCTGGTCGTTGCGGGAGCGCCCGGCCCGCAGCCGTCCGCCCACCTCGGGACCGACCCGCTCGATGAGCCCCCGCTCCAGGGCACTGTGCACGTCCTCGTCGTCGAGTGCGGGCGTGAAGGCGCCGCTGTCCACGTCCCGCGCCAGCTGCCGGAGCCCATCGAGCATGGTGTCCAGGTCGGCGTCGGTGAGCAGCCCCGCGGCGTGCAGCACCTTGGCGTGCGCCTGGGAGGCCCGCACGTCATAGGGGGCGAGCACCCAGTCGAAGTGGGTGGACTTGCTCAGCGCCGCCATCGCCGCCGCGGGGCCGCTGGCGAAGCGGCCGCCCCACAGGCTCGAACCACTCACTGCGGACCCGCTCACAAGCCGCGATCGCGCTTGCCGGCGATCTTCGACGAGAGCCCGTGCAGCTGCACGAAGCCCTTGGCCGAGGACTGGTCGAAGGTGTCGCCCTCGTCGTAGGTGGCCAGGTTGAAGTCGTACAGCGACTCGTTGCTGCGGCGGCCGTTGATGGCGACCGCACCGCCGTGCATGACCAGGCGGATGTCGCCGCTGACGTGCTCCTGAGTCTTGGCGACGAAAACGTCCAGCGCCTCCTTGAGCGGGGAGAACCAGAGGCCGTCGTAAACCAGTTCGCTCCAGCGCTGCTCCATCTGCCGCTTGTACCGACCGAGCTCCCGTTCCAGGGTGACGTGCTCCAGCTCCTGGTGAGCGTTGATGAGCACCATGGCACCCGGGGCCTCGTAGATCTCCCGGCTCTTGATGCCCACGAGGCGGTCCTCCACGACGTCGAGGCGGCCGACCCCCTGCGCACCGGCGCGGGTATTGAGCTCCTGGATCGCCTGCAGCACGGACACCGGGCGGCCGTCGATGGCCACCGGACGGCCCTTGTCGAAGGTGATGATGAGCTCGTCGGGGGCCTGCCAGTTGACGGTGGGGTCCTCGGTGTAGGAGTAGACGTCCTTGGTCGGGGCGTTCCACAGGTCCTCGAGGAAGCCGGTCTCCACGGCCCGACCCCAGACGTTCTGGTCGATGGAGAACGGCGACTTCTTGGTGACGCTGATGGGTATCTCGTTCTCCTCGGCGAAGGCGATGGCCTTCTCCCTCGTCCAGGCGTAGTCGCGGACCGGGGCGAGGACCTGCAGGTCCGGCGCCAGGGAGTTGAAGCCGACCTCGAAGCGCACCTGGTCGTTGCCCTTGCCGGTGCAGCCGTGGGCGACGATGGTGCCGCCGTGCGCTCGCGCGGCGGTGACCAGGTGCTTGACGATGAGCGGGCGGCTGATCGCGGAGACCAAGGGATACCGGTCCATGTACAGGGCGTTGGTCTGGATGGTCGGCAGGCAGTACTCGTCGGCGAACTCGTCGCGCGCATCGATGACGACGGACTCCACCGCGCCGCAGTCCAAGGCGCGCTGGTGGATGTCGTTCATGTCCTCGCCGCCCTGGCCGAGGTCGATGGCCACCGCGACGACCTCGGCGCCGGTCTCCTGGCCGATCCAGCTGATGGCGACGGAGGTGTCCAGCCCGCCGGAGTAGGCGAGTACGACGCGGTCAGCCATGAGATGTGGTCTCCTTCGAATCAGTTTCGGTGGCAAGGGTCTTGTCGGTTCGCGCGAGTGCATGCAGCCTGCTGGCCAGCTGGGCGCCGGTGAGCGGCTCCCTGGCGACGACCATGATGGTGTCATCCCCGGCGATGGTGCCCACCACGTCCGCTAAGGCCGCCCGATCGAGCGCGCTCGCCAGGAACTGCGCCGCACCCGGCGGTGTGCGCAGGACCGCGAGGTTGCCGCTGCAGTCGGTGGACACCAACAGCTCGCTGAGCATCCGGGACAGTCTGTCGGTACCGCCCTGCACGCCCCGCAGGGGGCTGCCGTCCTCGGGGATCACGTAGACCCCCGCTCCCCCGTCGACGCCACGCAGCTTTACCGCACCCAGTTCGTCAAGGTCGCGGGAGAGGGTCGCCTGGGTGGCCTCGATCCCTTCGGCCAGCAGCAGGGTGGCCAGCTCCTTGTGGCTGCGCACGGGGTGGGCAGCTAGCAGGGCCATAATGCGGGCCTGACGCGCCACCCGGCTCACGGCGATCATCGGCACCGCCCGCTCACTGGTGCTCCAGCAGCCAGGCGAGCAAGGCCTTCTGGGCGTGCAAGCGGTTCTCGGCCTCGTCCCACACGGCGCTGCACGGACCGTCGAGCACCTCGTCGGTGATCTCCATGCCCCGGTGCGCGGGCAGACAGTGCAGCACCACCGGGTCTGCCGCTGCCCGGCTGAGCATCCGCGCGTTGACCTGGAAGGGGCGGAACGGGCGCACCCGGTCGAGGCCGTCGTCCTCCTGGCCCATCGACGTCCAGGTGTCGGTGACAAGCACGTCTGCCCCGTCGGCACCCTCGTCGGCACTCGTGGTGGTGTGCACGCTGGCGCCGGTCTCCGCCGCCCGCGCGCGCGCGGCCGCAAGGACGGCCCCGTCGGGGACGAAGCCCTCCGGCGCGGCGATGGTGATGTGCATGCCGGCGGTCGCGCCGCCGAGCAGCAACGAGTGCGCCATGTTGTTGGCCCCGTCCCC
>JAABVA010005554.1_pt1 | contig 11398 bp, 11 predicted proteins | sample 5560331 | NCBI WGS metagenome assembly JAABVA01 (sample SAMN12812661, study PRJNA571458) | rock metagenome | isolation source: Antarctica rocks | place: Antarctica: Victoria Land, Mt New Zealand sud | collected 2016-01-07
ACAAGGCCCAACGCATGTACGACGCCCGCCAGTTCACCATGGCCGAGATCGCCCAGTCCTGCGGCGTCACCCCCATGACGATCTACCGCAACATCACCACCGGCGAGACCACCGCGAACTGAACCCCCACCCAGGGCCGCCAGGCAGGACCAGTCGTCCCAGATCGATCTTCGCTAGCGCTAACGGCTGCGCGGATCATCCTCGACCCCCGAGCTACCGGGACGTGAGCGGTTGGGCCGTGTCGCGGTTCGGTCACGCGCTGTTATGTGTGCTGCCTGCGCTCTGGAAGCAGCGTTGCGAGCCCTGAGGCGCCTCGCGCTCGCGTCGCCGCGGGGGCGTACGACGCATCAGGTCGCGATGAGCGGCGGGTAACTGGCAGGTAACGATTGCGTGTCGACTGCTCGCGGCCTGTGCTGAGGCGCGTTACGTTCCGGCGCAATACCTCGGCAGAACCCGGCGGCGTCGACAGGACGCTCTGGACCCCCCCAAGGAAGGCGTGTGCCCATGCGCAACCGCGCAGTCGGCCTAGTGACGGTCGGCGTCTCCGCAGTGCTCGCCCTGAGCGCCTGCGGCTCTAACAGCAAGAGCAACGGCTCCTCCAGCGCGTCGTCGCCGAGCTCGGGCAGCTCGGGCAGCTCGGGCAGCTCGGGCAGCTCGGGCAGCTCGGGCAGCTCGAGTGCCGGGGTCGTCAGCGCGGCCTGCAAGCTGACCAACCCGCCCACCAGCCAGGCCAAGGCTCCGTCGCAGTCCAGTTCGACCGCGAAGGCCAGTGGCAAGGTCGGCGTGATCCTGCCTGACACCACGTCTTCGACGCGCTACACGCTGTACGACAAGCCGCTGCTGCAGGCCGCGCTGACCTCGGCCGGCGTCACCCCCGACATCCAGAACGCTGGTGGCAGCACCGCGCGGTTCTCCCAAATCGCCCAGAGCATGATCGGTGAGGGTGTCAAAGTCCTCATCGTCGACTCGATCGACGCGACCTCGGGCGCGGCGGTCGAGCAGCAGGCGTCCGCAGCTGGGATCAAGGTGATCGACTACGACCGGGTCAACCTTGGGGGGACCGCGCAGTACTACGTCTCCTTTGACAACGAGGACGTCGGCCGCCTGCAGGGCCAGAGCCTGGTCGACTGCCTCAACGCCAGCGGTGTCAAGACCCCGCAGATCATCGTGATGAACGGCGGCACGGACACGGACAACAACGCGGTGCTGTTTGCCAGCGGCGCGCAGTCGGTGCTCAAGCCTCTGCAGAGCGCCGGCAAGCTGAAGATCGTCTCTGAGTCTGTCGTCAAGGGCTGGACCGTCTCCCTCGCCGCGCCGACGTTCACCCAGGCCCTGACCGCTGCCGGCGGCAAGGCCGACGGTGTGCTGGCCGCCAACGACGACATCGCCAACGCCGTTGTCGGCGTGCTCAAGCAGAGCGGCCTCAACGGCCACGTCGCGGTAACCGGTCAGGACGCCGGCGTCAGCGGGCTGCAGAACATCATCAACGGCCAGCAGAGCATGACCATCTTCAAGAACGTCAAGGTGGAGGCTAAGGCTGCGGCGCAGCTGGCTGTCGCCCTCGTCGCGGGGACCGATCCGTCGGCGGCTGGCCTGACGCTGACCAAGTTCGACGACCCGAAGGCGCCGAGCCACAACCTGAAGGCGCTGCTGCTACCGGCGCAGGTCATCACCCAGGCCAACGTCACCGATGTCACCAAGGCCGGCGCGCTGACGGCGGCGCAGATCTGCAAGGGCATCGAGAGCGCCTGCAGCACTCTGGGCGTCAAGTAGTTCGCAGCCATCAAGCAGACGGGGAGGTGGCCGGGCGCGTCCGGTGCGCCCGGCCACCACTCGTCCCCCAACGGCACGGCGCCGGGTACGACGTGATGTCCGTTCCCGAAGGAGGAAGAAGGTCGTGGTGCCCGAGCCGATCTTGAAGATCACCGGTCTGAACAAGAGCTTCGGGGTGGCTCACGTCCTTAAGGACATCGACTTCGCGGTCTACCCGGGACAGGTCACCGCCCTGGTCGGTGACAACGGGGCGGGCAAGTCGACCCTGGTCAAGTGCATCGCCGGCATCAACACGATCGACAGCGGCACCGTCGAGTTCGAGGGGCGGCCGGTACGTCTGGACGACCCGCGGGCCGCCGCCGCGCTCGGCATCGAGTTCGTGTACCAGGACCTCGCGCTCGCCGACAACCTCGACATCACGCAGAACATGTTCCTCGGCCGGGAGATCCGCCGGTTCGGGTTCATGGCGGACGGACAGATGGAGCGCAAGGCCCGGGAGAGCCTGTCCTCGCTGTCGGTGCGAACCGTCTCCTCGGTCCGGCAGTCCGTGGCCAGCCTGTCGGGCGGTCAGCGCCAGACCGTGGCGATCGCCAAGGCGGTGCTCTGGAACAGCAAGGTCGTATTCCTCGACGAGCCGACCGCGGCGCTCGGCGTGGCGCAGACCCGCCAGGTGCTCGACCTGGTGCGACGGCTCGCCGACCAGGGCCGCGGCGTCGTTCTCATCTCGCACAACATGAACGACGTGATGGAGGTCGCCGACCGCGTGGCGGCCCTCTATCTCGGGCGGATCGCCGCGGAGGTCTTCACCAACGACAGCAGCACCACTCAGATCGTCGAGCTGATCACGGCCGGTCGCAGCGGCGACGTCGGCCTCGCGCCCGCGACCGCCAACGAGAGCATCTAAGGACCGCGATGACGTCACAGCAGGCCGGTTCCGGGACCGGCAGCACCGGCAGCACCGGCGTCCCGGACAGTAGCGGGGGCGACAGCGTCACCCCGGCCGGCGACTCTCGCGCAGCCGTGCGAACCGGCACCGCGCCCGCCGCCGGCGGCACCACTGCCGGCCCAAGCACCACGACCGGCGCGCTGGCCACCGACGCCGGCTACCGCCCCGCCGGCGACTTCTCGCTGGACGTCGAGCGGCGGTCTGTGCCGAACGCGGTGCAGGGCTGGTTCGTCCGCCTGCGCTCGGGAGAACCCGGAGCGCTGCCCTCCATCCTCGGCCTGGTCGTGCTCGCTGCGATCTTCAGCCAGGTCAGCGACCGTTTCCTCAGCCGCAACAACATCGGTAACCTGCCCGGCCAGGGCGCGTACATCGCGATCATCGCGATGGGGCTGGTCTTCGTCCTGCTGCTCGGCGAGATCGACCTGTCCGCCGGCACGACCGGCGGCGTGTGCGCCGGCTTCGCCGCCCAGGCGATCTTCCAACGGGCTCGACAAGGGAACCTCCGGCGTCCTGTACTGGTCGCTGATCGTCGCCATGCTCGCGATGGTGGCGCTCGGTGCCTATCTCAGATCGATCACCGGACCGGTCGTCGTGGCGCTCGGTGTCGTCGACGCGCTCACCGGCGTGGACAAGAACGTCCTGGGGGCGCTGTTCCTCGCGATCGCGATCGGCTGTGCCATCGGCATCTTCGTCGGATGGCTGGTCGCCGCCGTCGGCATCCCGAGCTTCATCGTCACCCTCGCGCTGTTCCTAGCGTTTCAGGGCGTCCTGCTGTTCGCCCTGAAGTCCCAGCCGATCGGCATCAACAGCTACCCGTTCTGGTACGGCCTCGCACACAACAACATCTCGCCGTTCTGGAGCTGGGTCTTCACCATTTCCCTGGTGCTCGGCTACTTCGCGTTCACCCTGGTCAAGTCCCTGGGGGCGCAGGCCAAGGGCCTGGCCGCCGACACGCTGCAACTGGTGGTCGTGCGCGCCGGGGTCCTGGCGGTAGTCGGCCTGGTCATCACCTACTTGGCCAACCAGAACCGCAACACCAACGCGTACAAACTGATCGAAGGCCTGCCCTGGGCAGCGGCCGTGCCAATAACCCTGATGATCGTGTGCACGCTGGCACTCACCAAAACGACGTGGGGCAGGCACCTGTTCGCCACCGGCGGCAACGAGGAGGCCGCCCGGCGCGCCGGCATCGACGTACGCCACATCAAGGTGACCGCCTTCACGGTGAACTCCGGGTTCGCCGCGCTCGGCGGGATCTTCCTGGCGTCCAACACCGGTGGCGCCCAGCTCGACCTCGGCGCGGGCAACATCCTGCTGTTCGCGGTCGCCGCGGCGGTCATCGGCGGTACCTCACTGTTCGGCGGCCGCGGCAAGCCGCGCGACGCGATCCTCGGCGCGCTCGTCATCGTGATGATCCCGAACGGCATCGGGCTCAAGCCCAACCTCGGCGTCCAGCACCAGGAGGTCATCACCGGCCTGGTCCTGCTGATCGCCGCGTCGGTCGATGCCCTGTCGCGCCGGCGGTCGGCGCGCTCGCGCTGACGTACGCCCAGGACAACGGGTCGGGAGCCAGCAGGACCGTCGACCAGCAGCACGTGCCGTGCGGCTGAGTGCCAGCGCCGCTTGCCCGGTGTAGAGCGGACGCTGCCGCTTATGGGACTCGGGCCTGAACCTGCGCCGAACCCCTAGCCCTCGGCCTGAATCGCGGCACCCTTGCGCCCTGTCGTTGGTCGACGGCGACGCCCAACCTGATGATCTCTACCGGTCTGGGCGAGCGCCCGCTGCACCCACACCGTCCCGGCCGCGGCCCCCCGACGGCAAGGTTCATCGCGGGGGAAAGGCTGCCACCACACCGCACGGACTCGGCAGACGCGATCGACGGGAGCAGCCCTTTCGGACGTGCGCGGCGTCTGAACTCGAAACGACCACCCAGAGGCCCACAGCCACCGAAGTAGCGCGTGTGCCGATGCCTTTCCTTCTGTTTCCGACGAGCGATATGCGGCCGCTTGCAGGCAAGGCACCCGGTCTAGGCAGGTAGGACGAGGCGCTTACCGATGGTCTGTGCGCTTCCTCGGCCGCCGGCCACGCCGACCCGGTCGCCGCGGGCGCCCCCTCAGCCTGCCGCCGCCTCGATGACCAGGTCTGCCGCTCACGCGGACGTCACGCTGCGCGCCGGCTATGCGTCCGGGAAGTTCCGCCTTCGGGTTGAGCCGGCGGGCGTGGGCTGGGCGTCAGCACCCAGTCCAGCCCTTGACGCAGCGCTGGTCGCCACACCCGGTAGGTGTGAGCTCCGGGACGGACGGCGAGCCGCACCGGGATGCCCTTTGCCGCGAGAACACCGTTGATGTGCCGCAGGGCCGCCAGCACCTCGGTGTCGGAGCGCCCGCTGTCCAGCCAGATCCGCACTGCCAGCCCGGCCGGGAGGCGGGCAGCGTACTGGCCGGGACTGTTGGCGGCCGCAGCAGCCAGGGCGGCGGGACCCTTGCCGAACAGGGCCGCGGCGCCGCCGCTGTGGGTCGGGCGGTCCAGGCCAGACAGGTCGACGATGGCGCCGAACAGGTCCACGTGCCGCAGACCCAGGTTCAGGGCGCAGTAGCCGCCGGCGGACATGCCCGCCACCACCCGGCCAGCGGGGGCTGGCAGCGTCCTGAAGGTGCTGTCGACGGTGGGCAGCACGTCGCGCAGCAGGTGGGTCTCGGCTTTGAGCCGCAGGCTGTCCACGCATTCGCTGTCATCGAGCCAGTGGTGGCTCATCGCCGGCATGACGATCAGCGTGGGATGGCCCGTGGCGGCCAGGTGTGCCCCGGTCTGCTCGGCGCCGCCGGCCCGCAGCCAGTCGGCCGGCATACCCGGCGAGCCGTGCAGCAGGTAGACGACCGGGAAGCGGCGCAGCGGCTCGGTGAAGTACTGCCGCGGCAGGTAGGCCAGCGCGCTCGACCGGCCGAAGCCGCTGCCCCGATCCGGCACCGCCAGGCGCAGCACCCCGCCGTGCGGGGCCTCGTGCAACACCTCGGCGTAGTCCACCGGCCGCAGGTCCTGGCGCTGCAGCGCAGTCCAGCTGTCAGTACCGGTGATGACAGAGGCGACGTCCGCCACCCGCGGCAGGTAGGAAAAATAGCTGTTCACGCCGTCGCCGGCGAGCAGCACGGTCAGTATCGCCGCCGCGACCAGGTTCAGCCGCCGGTGACGCCCCCGGATCCCACCAGCCCGCCGGGGCTGCGCCGCCCGCCACCACAGCAGCCCCGTCACCGCCGCCAGGACAGCAACAAAGCCCCAGCCGGTGACGTCGAGCTGTCCCACAGCAAACCGCGTCCTTCATCGCCCGCGGCACCACGCTTGCACCACCTTGCGCACCGCTCAGTGCCAGGTACAACGACCGCACGCCCCAAGCCTGTTCCGGCACGCACCGGTGCTGCGCCGCGCGGCTCAGCACCTCGCCACCAGCAGCCCAGAACGCGCCGTTGCGGTCCGGCTCGTGCCGCGGTCAACGTCCTGCCAGGTCTAGCCCAGCAAGATGCGGCAGGCTGGGCGGGTGCATGCCACCGGCGTCCGGCGCCGGCTGCTGGCCGTCGGGGTGCTGCTAACAGGCGCCGCGTTCAGCGGCAGTGCCCAGCCCTCAGCGGGCCGCCACATCACCCTCGCTCCCCCTGACAGCCGCGGTCCCTCGCCCGGCCCTCCGCTGGACGTTGTGGCTCTGGGGGACTCGGTTCCCGCCGGCAGCGGTTGCGGCTGCACGCCGTTCCCGGTGCGCTACGCCGCCAGCCTGGCCTCCCGGTCCGGGCGCCCGGTGACGGTGAGCAACGACGGGACGCCCGGGCTGACCAGCACCGAGTTGACGGCCGAGCTGCGAGACGGCGAGCCCGCCGCGGCCGACGTCGCCGCCGCCGACTTCGTCAGCATCACCATCGGCGCCAACGACTTCGACTACGCCCAGGCCAGCCCATCGTGCCCGGGCGGGGCCGCCGGCTGCTTCGACGGCCAGCTGGCGGGCATGTCCGGTCAGCTCGATGGGATCCTGGCCCGGATAGCCGTTCTGCGTCACCATGCACCCACCACCGTGCTGCTGACCGGGTATTGGGATATCTGGGAAGACGGGCAGGTCGCAGCCGCCGCCGGTCCGTCTTATGTAACGACGGGCGACCTGCTGACCCGGGGGGTCAACCAGCGGCTGCAGCACGCCGCTGCCCTCAGGGGAGCGACGTATGTCGACCTCGCACGAGCGTTCCGCGGAGCTGCGCGTGGCGACGACGACACCGGGCTGCTGGCCGACGACGGAGACCACCCCAACTCAGCCGGGCACGAGCTCATCGCGGGCGCGCTGCTCCAAGCGACCCCGTCGGGGGTTCTAGCCACTGGCACGGCATCGCGTGCTGTGCCCGCTGCACGCCCATGAACCAGGGCTCGCTGTGGCTTTCTGCCGACAGACGTCGCCCTGGGCACGGCCGCTCACCCGTCCCACCTCAGCGACTGACAGCCGGGTAGGTAGGCAGCCAGGTTCATGCTGCTCAGGCATGCCAGCCCGGGCTCGGCGAGCCGGCTGCGCGCGGCCAGTCGCTGCCGCCGAGGCGCAGCCGCGACGGCCGGCCAAGCTGCCCTGGTAGGGCTGGCGAGGAGAGCGCCGGTCAATGTTGGTCGGCGATGCCGGCGTCGGCGCCCGCCGGGACGCGGCCCAGTGCCGGGCATTGAGAACTGCCTCACCCGGAAGGACCGCTCAGAGGCCGGCCGGGTCAGCGGCGCCGCACGAGCAGCCAACCCGCCGTGATGACCGCTACCACGGACGGCAGGTCACCCAGGGTCAACCCATGCCGAGAACTGACTACAGCAGCGTCGGTCCCTCGACCGGCCCGTTGACCGCCGCCCAGAGCACTGCAGCCAGGACAAGCAGGCCCGCCGTAGCGCGACGCAGGGTGACAGCCACATGATGGTGACGAAGGCCAAACCCGCCGAGTTCCTCGCCGGCCGGTGACCTACCGGTCAGCTCGGTCCCGCTGACAGCCCCGGTTCAGGGACTGCCGTGGGGACGCCTCCCGGATGCTGCAGACTCTGTTTGCTGTCCTCTACGCCCAGCAGTGCACTCTCGGGCCGCACAGCGCCCGGCAGCCGCACGACCTGCTGCGCCGCCTGGCACCTGGCGGCCACACAGTCGATGACTCCCACAGCTACCAGCGTCCCGGCCAGCACATCCCCACACTGCGGCAGACATGCGGCGGGCCAACGTTCTCCCCTACAGGCACTCACCCACTATGCTGCTACCCCGAGTCGCTCATCGCAACGAACGCCGTGTACTACGCCTGTGTACTGAGGCGCCGGAAAAGTCCACACCACTGCCGGCTCGCACCGGGTTGGTCATCCGGGCATCCGGTTCCAAGCGACGACCAGCCCGACTGGGGCCTCTGGCAGCCCCTACCGGACGTGACCAGCAGGGATCGGGCGCAACTGCTGCAACGGCGACCGTTCAGTAACTCTGCTGCTGCTCGCCGTAGCCCTGCTCGCCGCCGCCCTGGCCGTAACCCTGGCCGCCTTGCTGCTGCTCGCCGTAGCCCTGCTCGCCGCCGCCCTGGCCGTAACCCTGGCCGCCTTGCTGCTGCTCGCCGTAGCCCTGCTCGCTCCCGCCCTGGCCGTAACCCTGGCCGCCCTGCTGCTGCTCGCCGCCGCCCTGCTCGCCGCCGCCCTGGCCGTAACCCTGGCCGCCCTGCTGCTGCTCGCCGCCGCCCTGGCCGTAACCCTGCTGGCCGGAGCTCTGCTGGCTGGAGGTGTCAAAGGTGGGCTGCTGGTCGCCGTAGTTCCCGCCGGGCTGGTAGCCGCCGAACCCGGGCTGCTGCTGGGCGTCGAAGTGCTGCTGGTAACCCCCGCTCTGCAGCTGCTGCGGGTCGACCCCCAGGCCACTGAGCAGCCCGGCGTGCTGCTCGGAGTCGACCTGGCCCATGCCCTGCAGCTGCTGTGCGGCCTGCTGGTGGTCACCACCAAGCTGACCGACCAGATTCATGATCGTAGACGGGTCGAAGTTCACGGCGCATTCCCTTCTATCGGTTGCCGGTCGGCTGCTGCACTGACCGACCATCCCCTGCCCCTGCTTGAGTCGACCCGAACGTCCTGGCCGCCAGCGAGGATCAGCCGCTGCAGGGCGCCAGGGTCAACCCGGCCCGCCATCCGCCCGTCGGTGAACAAGGTGCACTCCCGCATTCAGCACGCGTGGTCGACGAGCTGGGAGCAGACCAGCGCGTGCTGGCGTCCACGACCCGCTCCAGCCACCGCTGGCGCACCCCCAGGCCGGCCAAGCCGAGCGCGGCGATGTCGACAAACCCGTAGGCGTGCCGAGCAGCTTGAGCGCTGCCGCGGCGACGTCGGCCCCGACGCTGGGGCGTCGCCGATCCAGCTCGGCCAGCAGCCTGGTGCCATAAAGGGCCGGTGTGTTCGCGTCCGGTGATCGCACCGCGCATTCTCGCCTCGATAGTGCCGCCGCCGAAGCACACCCCGGCATGGTTGACAGCCCCGACGTCGGCCAGCGGCTCGTCCCATAGGCCAGCAGCCGCATTGCCCTGGCGGCACGCACAGCCCAGCGGTCCCGCATGTCGAGATCGGCGGCGCCAGCCGTACGCCGCCACCGGACGATGCCGAGCATCCCTCCGGGCCACGCCAGGCAGTCCAACGTTTGCGCCGTCGCCCCGGATCGGCGTCCCTCGACCGTGAGACTGCGACGGTCCCGCGCCGCCGAGCGCTCGAAGGCCGGCTACTCCTTGGTGACCACGTAGATGCCGTAGACGACACCGGGGAAGTGTCCGCATAGCTGCAATACGGCGGCGATCAGGACCTTGCCGCTCAGCCCTTTCTTCATCGCCACCGACAGCGGTGGCAGGAACAGGGCGATGAGCACTTCAAGGACTGTCACGGTGACACCTTCCCGGTGGCGGGTGCTGTGCGGGCATCATGCGCCCTGACTGCTCATGGCGGCGCCCTGATCGCCACGCGAAACGCTCGCTCATGCCGCCTAGCGGATGGACGCGTCAGCCCGCTCGAGCAACGCCTGCAGCTCGTCGCGGTCGGCGCGCTTGGGCTTGTCGAAGTCGCCGCCCTCTACGTACGCGCCGGCATAGGCGAGTTGATCACGCTGGAAGCGCCAGCTGTCGGCCAGGCTGCCAGTATCGAAGACGTCGTAACCGATCGCGTCGATGAAGTCGGTGACCGTCTTCTTCGCTGCGGCGTCGTCACCAGCGATCATCAGCGTGTTCCGGTCGGATGCGCCGGCCGGACGCTGCATCGAGCCGAGGTGCTTGAAGAAGATGTTGTTGAACGCCTTCACCACGTGCGACTTCGACAGGTGCTGCTGAACGAGCCCGCTCGTGGTGGTCTGCTTGTCGTCGAGCGCGGAAATCGTGCCGTCGCGCTCGGGGTAGTAGTTGCACGTGTCGATGACGACCTGGTCTGCCAACGGCTCGGCCGGCACCTGGTCGATATAGCCCAGCGGGACGGACACGACGACGATGTCGCCAGCGGCCGCAGCCTGCGCCGACGTTCCGGCCCGCGCCGTGTGCCCAAGACTGGCCACGAGCTCGGTCAGCGTCTCTGGACCCCGCGAGTTCGATACCACGACGTCGTAACCCGCGTCGATCGCCAGCCTGGCGACGGTGCCACCGATGTTGCCGCTCCCGATGAATCCGACTGTGGCCATGGCAGAGGCAAGTCGCCGCGTAGCCGGGGCATTCCGCATGCGCACTGCCGCGATCAGCGGGCTGAGCCAGGCGCCAGTTTTGAACGGCCACGTTGCGCCGCTCTTGGTCGAACGGGCAGTGGAGTGGGGGTAGATCCTGCACGGCCTGCGTTCGCTCGCCGGCTACGGCTACCTCGCTGCCGCCCGCGCCTACTTGCGTATCCGCATGGGCCGCTCCGCCGACGCCCGGAGGGCTTGTGAGGAAGCGCTGATGCTCACCGAGATCACCTTTGAACGCCACTTCCACTTCCTGACCGGCCGCCTGACCGAGCTCAGCCCGCAGGCGCCGAGGGCCTGACAATTCAGCCGCGGCCCGAACACGTCCCAGCAGAGGATTCGCAGAAGATCCTAAAGGTTGTGCCGTGCGGCGTGTGAAAGCGCTGTTGCCGGCCAGGCGTGCCACGATCTGGCAGCAATAGCCCCGTCGTGCGTGGCTCGCGCGATTGCGGACCGGCGCCCAATCAAAGGACCAGCCATGAACCGAGCAGAGCTCGTCAGTGCCGTCAGCGACGCCACCGCGCTGCCGCGTGCACAAGTCGACGCCACCCTGAGCGCAGTACTGGACCAGATCGTGGCGGCCACTGCAGCGGGACAAAAGACCACCCTCACCGGGTTCGGAAGCTTCCAGCCGATGGACCGGTCCGCCCGGGCCGGTCGTAACCCAGCCACCGGAGAAGCACTGCACATCGCGGCGAGCCGGGGCGTGAGCTTCAAGGCGGGAGCTACCTACAAGGCGCAGGTCGCTGCTTCCCTTCCCGCCGCGAACAAGAAAAGTGCGCCAGCGGCAAAGGCTGCACCAGCGGCGAAGAAGCCTGCCGCCGCCAAGAAAGCCGCAGCCGGCATTAAGGGGCTCATCACAGATGAGGGTGTAGACGTTGTTGGCGCGTCGTAGTCCGGTCATGGGCCGAGGTCCTTCAAGGATGGGAGTTCTCACGCTGCCCATCGAAGGACCTCGACGATGCCGGACGTTA
>JAABVA010005555.1_pt1 | contig 11397 bp, 8 predicted proteins | sample 5560331 | NCBI WGS metagenome assembly JAABVA01 (sample SAMN12812661, study PRJNA571458) | rock metagenome | isolation source: Antarctica rocks | place: Antarctica: Victoria Land, Mt New Zealand sud | collected 2016-01-07
TCGCTCGCGGGCTACCCAAACTCTTGGCCGAGGGGGGTAGCCCGCTTTTCTATTCCCTACACCCTAATTATACTACCCTTGTGGTGACAATATCAAGCGGAAAAGGGGTTAAAACAGGGGCAAAATAAGTACATGTTTATTCGGATTACGAGCCCTTGGAGCGAACTACTTTCGAGGTGGGAAGAAACTGCGCGGCCCGCCTAAATGGGGTGGTCTATCGGCATCGCGGGGATGCGCGCCGAATAATAGTCAATCAGGGCAAAGGCGCGGAAACGTGCGTTTGCGGGGCGCTCGGGGCAGGCGAACCGCCCATTCTTTTTCCAAGTAGTTGGGAGTCGCCGGGCACTCGCTCGGGTGTACCGGGACATGTCGCCTGTGCTGTTTATCCGAGCACCGGACCCTCCGCGATGCGACGAACGATACCCGGCGCGTGGATTAGCAGTGTGCATAGTTGCGGCGCTTCCCTGCGCTGCGGCGGCGGGGGCGCAGGGGAAAAGGTGGGTGTAGGATGTGTGGGTGGTTATAGTAGTACCAGTGATCCTACATCGGGCCACTTGCGTATTAGAGATGTGTAGCTGGCTGTTAGTGCATACTATCTCTCAGAGAGGGGTTATCGGTGCCGACAGAACTTGTGTGGGATGGGAAGTACAAGGACGGCAAGAAGAGCAGTCCGCTGCGCATCAGCTTGCCCTTTCAAGACGTGGAGACGGTCAACGAGAGCGCCCAGGAACGTCAGAAGACGCTCGATCTGTTCAGCTCGGGTCGGCCAGCCGACTGGCGCAACCGGCTGATTTGGGGCGACAAGCGTTATGTCCTGCCGTCGCTGCTCGATGAGTTCTCCGGCAAGGTAGACCTGATTTATATTGACCCTCCCTTTGATACCGGCGCCGACTTTTCATTTACCACACAGATTCCCAACTCAGAGGCATCCATCACTAAAGAGCCCAGCGTCATTGAGCAGAAAGCATATAGGGACACATGGGGTCGTGGACTAGATAGTTACCTCCAGTGGTTCTATGAGACAGTTGTGCTCTTGAAAGAATTGCTAGCCGAGACTGGCAGCATTTACGTACACCTCGACTGGCATGTAGGACACTACGCCAAGGCTGTACTTGATGAGGTGTTCGGCCCGGACAACTTCCGCAACGAAATCTATTGGTACTACTACAATAAGATGCCCGACATAAGAAAAGGGGTGTTCCCGCGGTCAACCGACACAATCTTTTGGTACACGAAGAATCGCAATACCGCGTACACGTTCAACGCATTGACCGAGAAGCGGGAGCAAGCAGTACAACAACTGGTTCGTAAGAAGGTCGACGGCAAAATGGTTAATGCTCGTGACGAGGACGGCAACGTTCTTTATCAGACCCGCGAGCATCGCATCATCGATAATGTGTGGCGGCTCTCGATGTTACAACCCGCCGACAAAACCGAAAATCTCGGATATGCCACACAAAAGCCGGAAACTCTTCTCCAACGGGTCGTAAATGCGTCGTCTAATGAGGGCGATCTCGTACTTGATTGCTTCTGCGGTAGTGGCACTACCGCAGCGGTAGCGGAGAAGCTGGGGCGACGCTGGATTACATGCGACTTAGGCCGCTTCGCTATCCATACAACGCGCAAGCGCCTACTGAACATCCCCGACGTGAAACCCTTTGTCGTTCAGAATCTAGGCAAGTATGAGCGCCAACTATGGCAGGCCGACGAGTTCGGCCCACAGGTCGCGCAGCGCGTCGCCGCCTACACAACGTTTATCCTTGACCTCTACCACGCCCAGCCGCTCACAGGGCGCACCTGGCTCCACGGCGTCAAGGGCAACCGCGTCGTGCATGTCGGCTCCATAGACTCGCCCGTGACGCTCGCTGACGTCAAGAGCATTATCATCGAGTGGCAGCGTAACGTCGGCAAGTCCGAGGTCCGCACGACCGGGATCGATGTGCTTGGTTGGGACTTTGCCTTTGAGCTGAACGAGGTGGCCCGGCAGCAGGCCCTCGCTGCCGGCGTCGATCTCAAGTTCTACACGATCCCGCGCGAGGTGCTGGAGAAGAAGGCCGTCGAGCAGGGTGATATCCAGTTCTTCGAGCTTGCCGCCCTCTTCGTGGAAACGGACGTGTCCGGTCGCACCCTGATGTTGGAGCTGACCAACTTCGTCCCGCCCCTCGACTACGTGCCCCAAGAGATTCGGTCGAAAATCACCGCCTGGGAGTCGTGGATCGACTACTGGGCCATCGATTTCGACTTCAAGGGCGACACGTTCCATAACGAGTGGCAAAGCTACCGCACCAAGGTCAACAAGGCTATAGCGACAATGACGACAAACACCTACGATAGCCCCGGCACGTACTGCGTCAACGTCAAGGTGATCGACATACTCGGCAACGACACCACGCGCACCTTGCAGGTCGAGATCGCGTAGATAGGAAGGAAGAAGATCGTGGCACGCCCCAGGAAGCAAGCGGCCGTCGCCACTGCGGCCGGCCGGCAACTCGACCTCCTCGACCTCCGCGATACGCTCAGGACCGCGCCCTGCGTCCCCTTGATCCGGCAGGAGGTCAGGCAGTGGCAGGCTGCCGGCTACCAGGGCATCACGGCCACGACGCGCCGCCTGCTCGCCTGGTGGTTCAGGAATGACCACCGGTTGCCGAACGGTAGCCAATTCCGCTACCACACGGCGCAGCGCGAGGCGACCGAGACCCTGATCTACCTCTACGAAGTCAAGGGCGTCCGCACGCGCAGTGATCTCCTCCTGACGTACGCCAAGGGTCAGCGGATTACGCTCCCGACCTACGACCCCTACGCGCGCTACGCCGTGAAGATGGGCACGGGCTCGGGCAAGACCAAGGTGATGGCGTTGGCCATCGCCTGGCAGTACCTCAATGCGGTGCGCGGCGAGGGCGAGCACTACGCCACGACGTTCCTGCTGGTCGCGCCGAATGTGATCGTGTACGAGCGCCTGGCCGAGGACTTTGCCGGCGGCAAGATCTTCAGGGCTGACCCCGTGATCCCGCCCGAGTACGGCATCCTGTGGGACCTCGACGTGTATGTGCGGGGCGAGGGCGAGCGGATGCAGAGCGCCGGCGCGCTCTACGTGACGAACATCCAGCAGCTTTACGAGAAGCCCGAGGATGCGACGCCACCCAACCCCGTCGCCGACCTGCTCGGCCCCGTGCCGCCGGCCTCCTTGCAGCATGAGGCCCCATTCCTGGACCGCATCGCCCGCCGTGGCGACTGCCTGGTGCTCAACGACGAGGCGCATCACACCAACGACGGGGCCGTGGCCTGGAACGGCGTCATCGCCTCCCTGCACGACCGGCTGGGCGCGCGCGGGCGTGGTCTAATGGCGCAGCTCGACTTCTCCGCGACGCCGCGCCAGCCCGACGGCACGCTGTTCACCTGGACGGTGTACGACTACCCGCTCAAGCAGGCCATCCTCGACAACGTGGTCAAGCGCCCGGTCAAGGGCATCGCCCAGGGCATCGGTGAGGTGCAGAGCGACAACGCCGCCGTGCGCTACGAGGCGTACCTGGTGGCCGCCGTCGAGCGGTGGCAGGAGTACCGCACGGAGCTGGGGCCGCTGGGCAAGAAGCCGATCCTGTTCCTGATGCTCTACGACACGGCGAGCGCCGACCAGGTGGCCGAGTGGCTGCGCCACAAGTTCCCCGGCGCCTTCGACGGCGACAAGCTCCTTGTGATCCACACGGACAAGGGCGGCGAGGTGAGCAAGGCCGACCTGGACAAGGCGCGCACGGCCGCCCGTAATGTGGACGGCGACGCGAGCGAGACCGTCTGCATCGTGTCGGTGCTCATGCTGCGCGAGGGCTGGGACGTGAACAACGTGACGGTCGTGGTGGGCCTGCGTCCCTTCAATGCCAAGGCCAACATCCTGCCCGAGCAGGCGGTCGGCCGTGGCCTGCGCCTCATGTTCCGCAACCTGACCGGCTACCAGGAGCGCGTGGACATCATCGGCAACCAGAACTTCATGCAGGTGGTCGAGGACTTGGAGAAGGAAGAGGGCATCAAGCTCGACACCTTCGAGTACGGCAAGAAGAAGACGCCACTGCTCATCCCGACGATCCAGGTGGAGACCGAGCGCATCCCCGCCCGCGACATCGCCATCCCGGTCCTCTCGCCGCGTCTTGAGCGTAAGAAGTCGGTCAGGCAGGTGATCGAGGACCTGGACGTGGGGCAGATCGCCCTGCGACAGCCGCTGCGCGTCGATACCGCGACGATGCCCACGGATACCTTCACCTACGAGGGCCGCGACGTGATCTCCGACGAGGTGGTGGTGACGCGCACCTACACCATGCCGCAGGCGCAGACGGCGAGCGAGATCATCGCCTTCTACACGGGGATCATCGCCCAGGCGCTCAAGCTGACGGCTCAGTTCGCGACGCTCGTGCCCAAGGTCGAGCAGTTCCTACGAGAGAAGGCGTTCGGCGCGGCCGTCGATCTCGACAGCAAGCCGGTCATCCAGGCCCTCAGCCGGCCGCTCACACTCACGCTGACCGAGAAGGTCTTCTTCGCGCTGATCCGCCCGCGCCTGACCGACGAGGCCGTGCCGGTCGTCGAGAACACGCCTCACCTGCTCTCGACGACGCCGCCCTTCCCCTACTCGGGCAAGGTGGCCGACGTGACGCACACGCTGTTCAACCTCACGCCCTGCGGCAATGATTTCGAGCAGGCGTTCGCCCGCTTCCTCGATGGCGCCGTCGACGTCGAGACCTTCGCCAACTTCGGCAACCTGCCGCGCCCCCTCCAGCTCGAATACCTCGACGGCGAGGCCAATCTGCGCCTCTATGAGCCCGACTTCGTGGCCCGCGACAATGCCGGGAGACATTGGCTCCTGGAGACCAAGGGGCGGGAGGACCTCGACGTGGCGCGCAAGGACGCCCGTGCCGAGCAGTGGTGCGCCGATGTGACGGCGCTGGCCAACGTTGAGTGGCGCTACAGGAAGGTGCCGCAGAAGGAGTTCGAGCGGATCAAACCGCAGTCCCTCGCCGAGCTGGTCAGCGTGCTGGACGCCGGCGGCTCGCTATTTGTTTAGCTGTCAGCACCATTAGCAGCCATAGGCCGAGCAGTTAACCCTCGCGCTCGTTTGCCCCAGCAGTTCGCCGGCGACCTCTGCCTCATCTGAAACAGTCTTGGCCAAATGATGTGCCCCCGATCAGCAACATTTCCGTGGCCGGACAGGTGGCCAATCGGGCACTTCTTGCCAACCAGGACTATAACCCCTGTTGTTTCCGATCCCCCATCCTCACCTTGAAACCTCGCGCGCTTTCGCATATAGTAGTGAGGATGGTCACTACCTGAGCGGTGCGGCAAGAGTCCGATGTGCGCGAAGGCGACGGGGGTGTGCTGATGACCTATGGGCGTGGGGTAGACCATCCCGCCACCGCGCGAGAGGAGTTTGTTGCGGGCGCCCACGCCTGCCTCCCCGTCGTGCTGGGATACATGGTTGTCGGGCTCGCGTTCGGCATCGTGGCGCGCACGGCGGGGTTGAGCGTGGCCGAGGTGGTGGTGATGTCGCTCATCCTCTACGCGGGCTCGGCCCAGTTCGTCGTCGCCGGCCTCCTCGGCGCGGGCGCGGCCGCGCCCGCCGTCATCGCGACCGTCTTCCTGGTCAACCTGCGCCACGTCCTCTACAGCGCCGCGCTCGCGCCCCACGTCCGCCGCGTGCCGACCTGGCAGAACGCCTTGATCGGCGCGGAGCTGACCGACGAGACGTTCGCCATCGCTGCGGGGCACCTCCACGGCGACCGGCAGGCGCGCGCGCCGTGGCTCTTCGGGCTCAATGTGACGGCGCAGGCCACCTGGGTAGCGGCCACGGCGCTCGGCACCCTCGTCGGCCACGCGCTCCCCGACACGCATGCGCTCGGGCTCGACTTTGCGCTCGCGTCGATGTTCGCGGCCCTCCTTATGATGCAGGTCGCGGGCCGGTCGCGGACGCGCGTGGCGGTGGCCGTCGCCGCGATCGGAGCCCTCCTCGCCGTCGGCTCCGCGCTCGTCGTGCCGTCGAGCTGGGCGGTCATTCTCGCCGCCCTGTTCGCCGCCACCGCGGGGGCGCTGCTCGAAGGGCGGCGACTCGCGGCGGCACGGCGGGGGCTCCTGTGACGGACGTGAGGGCGGCGGCGGTGCTCTGGGTCATCGTCGGGTCGGGGCTGGTGACGGTGGTCCCGCGGGTCGCGCCGCTCGCGCTCCTGAGCCGCGTCGCCCTGCCGCCGGCGTTGGAGCGCTGGCTGGGGTACGTGCCCGTCGCGGTCCTCGCCGCCCTGCTGGCGCAGGCGGTGGCGCTGCCGGGGGGGCGCCCGGCGCTGCCCCCGCACAACCTCGGCGCGCTCGCGATCCTGCCGGCCCTGGCCGTGGCGGCCCGGACGCGCAGCCTCATCGCGACCGTCGTCGTCGGCGTCGCGGCGATGGCGGCGCTGCGCCTGCTCGTGCGGTAGGAACGGTAGGATAGGAGGGACGGCGGGCGCGTCGCATCGGCGCGTACGGCCCACGAGGGAGGGGGCGCGACGATGGACATGGACGCGATCTTCGCCGAGCTACACAAGGTCGGCTTCTCGCCCAACGAGGCCAAGGCGTACGTCGGCCTGCTGCGGCGGTCGCCCGTGACCGGCTACGAGGTGAGCAAGCGCGCGGGCGTGCCCCGCACCGCGATCTACGAGGTGCTCGGAAAGCTGGTCGACCGCGCCGCCGTCTACACGGTGCCGGCCGACCCGCCCCTGTACGCCCCGGTGCCCGCGCGCGACCTGCTCGCCCGCCTCCGCCGGCAGGCGGACGACACCTTCGGCTTCCTGGACACGGCCCTGGGCGTGATCGAGCGCGCCCCCGAGGCCGAGGTCATCCGGCGCGTCCGCGGACAGGACGCGGCGCTGGCCGAGTTGGTGTCCGTGGTCGAGCGCGCGCGCGCGGAGGTGTGGCTCTCGCTGTGGGCCGCCCACGTCCCGGCCCTGGTCGGCGCGGTGCGGGAGGCGCAAGGGCGCGGGGTGCGCGTCTTCTCCGTGCTCCTCGACGAGTCATCGGCGCGCCTGGGCCGGACGTTCCACCACGGGTACATGCCCCGGGGGGTGGTCGAGCGCCGCCTCGACGACCACCCGCACATCGCGGCGCGCGACGCGGAGGAGGTGGCGATCGCGGAGTTCGTCGCGACGGGCAGCCCCTGGGCGCTCACGACGCGCGACCCGGCCCTCGTGTTGGTCGCGACCGAATACATCCGGCACGACATCATGCTCGCCGCCGTCACGCACGAATTCGGCGCCGCGCGCCTGGACGCCCTCTGGCACGCCGACCCCGACCTGACCCACGTGGTGACCGGCCAGCGCCCCGACGCGCCCGCGGCGCGCGACAAGGGCCGGCGCGCGGCGTCCGACCCTTGACAACGACGATCGCTGCTGCTATCGTCTTGGTAGTGATGGTGGTCACTACTACAAGGCTGGAGAGAGGAGAGGACGCCGATGCGCGTGGTGACGGCGGCGGATGTGCCGCCGCAACGCCTCGACGAAGGCGATGCGAGCGGGGTGGAGTTGCGCGAGATTTTCACGGAGGCGACGGGCGCGCCGACCTTCGCCATGCGCCTCTTCGAGGTCGCGCCGGGCGCCGTGACGCTGCGCCATGCCCACCCGTGGGAGCACGAGGTCTACATCCTCGACGGGCGCGGCGAGCTCGTCGGCGAGGACGGCCCCCGCGCCTTCGCCGCCGGGGATTGTTGCTACACCGCCCCGAACGAACTGCACCAGTTCCGCAACACGGGGGCCGTGCCCCTACGCTTCCTGTGCATGATCCCGCATCGCCCGTCGGCGCCGCCGGCGGGCGCGAGCGAGGGGCTGGACGCCCCGAAGGGTGCGGGGCTGGATGGGACGCAGTGCTCGCTGGGCGAGTGGCGGCTTCGCGGAGGGGCACGAGAGGGGGCGCGCGGTGACGACACTACTCTATCACGCCGATAGCTACCTGCGCGCCATGGACGCCGCGGTCACGGCGGTGGACGACCACAGGGTGGCCCTCGACCGCACGGTGTTCTACGCGCAGGGCGGCGGCCAGCCCGCCGATCGCGGCACGCTGTCCTGGGACGGCGGCGAGGCCCGCGTCGTCGACGTGCGCAAGGCCGGCGACACCGCGTGGCACACGCTCGAGGGCGCCGTTCCCGCCGTGGGCGCGCGGGTGCGCGGGGAGATCGACTGGGGGTGGCGCCACGCCCTGATGCGCGCGCACACGGCGCTGCACATCCTCTGCGGCGTGATCTGGCGCGACTATGGCGCGCCCGTGACGGGCGGCTCGATGGAGCCGGGCGCCGCGCGCATGGACTTCGAGCTCGAGCGCATGAGCGCCGACTTCGCCGCCGAGATCGAGGCGCGCGCCAACAGGGAGATCGCGGCCGACCGCGAGATCCGCGTGCGCGTGCTCCCGCGCGCCGAGGCCTTCGTCATCCCCGACCTGATCCGCACCAAGGTCAACCTCCTGCCCGAGGGCATCGCCGAGGTGCGCACCGTCGAGATCGTGGGCCTCGACTTGCAGGCCGACGGCGGCACGCACGTCCGAAGCACCAAGGAGGTCGGCCGCATCCACGTCGTTGGCCACGAGAGCAAGGGCCGCATCAACAAGCGCCTGCGCGTGGCGATCGAGGACGCGGGCGACGGGCACGGGCACGGGTAAGCGGGCGGCCGATGCCGCGCCGCACGCGGCCACGTCGCGAGCCAACCGAGGCCTACGAGCGGCTCGCGCTGTGGGCCAATGGGCCGGAGCACCGGGCCTTCGAGCTCATCCGGCCCGTCGTGCTCTTCGGCCAGTCGCCGGCCGAGCGGGCGCGCGAGACGGGGGCCGCCGAGCGCACCATCCGGCGCAAAGCCGACCGCTTCGACGCCTACGGCATGGCCAGCCTCTTCGCCGGCGATGAGCCCAGGCCCATGGCCCACGACCGCGCCGACCGCCGCGCGCTGCCGCCGGACGTGCGCCAGCTCATCGTCGACCTAAAGCGCGAGTACCCGCCGCTGCGCCCCAAGGAACTGGCCACCATCTGCTACCTCAAATGCGGCCGCAAGCCGGCGCCGCACACGATCCAGCGCGTCCTCGCCGAGGGGCCGCCCCCGTCGTACACGGCGCGGCGCTACCCGCCCTATGGCGAGATCGCGGACCCCGCCGAGGCCCGCCTGTCCATCATCCGCCTGCATGCCGAGGGCTGGACCGTCGGGAGCATCGGCGGATACATGGGCGTGTCGCGCAAGACCGTCTGGCGCATCCTGCGCCGGTGGGTCGAGGAGGGCGTCAAGGGGCTCGACGACAAGCCCCACACGCGCAAGCGCGTCGCCTTGAAGACGACGCTGCGCGCCGTGGCCACGGTCAAGCGCCTGCAACAGAACCCCGAGCTGGGCGCGTGGCGGGTCCACGCCGCCCTCAATCGCCTGGGCATCGCGCTCAGCCCGCGCACCTGCGGCCGCATCCTCGCCCTGAACCGGCGGCTCTACGGCCTGGACGGCCCCAAGGCGGAGCCGCGCGAGACGAAGGTGCTGCCCTTCGCGGCCACGCGGCGCCATCAGACGTGGGCCGTGGACGTGCGCTATCTCGAAGACGGGAAGATCCACCACCTGGGCGGCGGCTATGTCTACGTGATCACCGTGCTCGACTGCTACAGCCGGGCGATCCTGGCCAGCGCCCTCTCGCGCACGCAGGATTTGACGGCCTATCTCATGGTCCTATTCGCCGCGATCCGCCAGCACGGCAGCCCCGAGGTGCTCGTCAGCGACAGCGGGGGCATCTTCCGGGCGAAGCAGGCCAGGCGCATCTACGCCGCCCTAGGGATCGAGAAGGTGCAGATCGACAAGAAGCAGGCCTGGCAAAATCTGATCGAGACGCAGTGGAACGTGATGCGGAGGATGGCCGACTGGCACTACGGGCAGGCGCGGACGTGGGAGGAGCTACAGAACGCCCACGACGCGTTCGTCGCCGCCTTCAACTACGAGCCGCACTGGGCGCATCGCGCGCGTCAGGACAACCGCCACTCCCCCGCCGAAGTCCTGGGCTGGGTCAGCGGGACGCTGCGCACCCCCGAGGAGTTGCATCGCATCTTCTACTCCACGCGCTTCGGCCGCGTCCTGGACAAGGCCGGCTACCTGCGGTTCCGCTGCTGGCGCCTCTACGGGGAGGCTGGCCTGGCCCGCCGGCCCGCCGCGGTCTGGCTGTATCGGGAGACCCTGACGGTGGAGTTCGCGGACCAGCCCATCGCGCAGTACGCCGTGGCCTACCAGCCCGACCACACTCACCTGCGCGCCGTGACGGATCCGCGCCTGTTCGAGACGCAGTACCGCTCGCCGCAACTGCCGCTGTGGGAGCTGGGCGACGGCGACTGGCTCAAAATCCTCTGGCTCGACCCCTACGCGCCGCGGCGGCCGAAGCGCGCCATCGTCGAGGCGCAGCTCCCCCTCTTCGAGCCTGACGCGCTCGCCTGAATCCTCAGCAGCTACCACTCGCCCCGCTTCGGATCTGCCCCATCGGCGCATCCGCCGTCGATGGCCGCCGTCCTATTCGGCCACGGAAATGTTGCTGATCGGGGGCACATCATTTGGCCAAGACTGCATCTGAAAATAGCTGCCGCTGACGCTGCTGCCCCGCCCTATTTTCATGTCCGCTGGTCGCGCCGGGGCGCGGGGGGCCCTGGGGTGAAAGACACTCCGCCACTATTAGGTTGACACATACGTGCAGTCCATGATGAGACGGAAAACACCAGTTTGACCTGCCGGTTAGAGCGATTTCACGCGTGGTAGGGCCGCGTCAGGGGCCACTCACGGCCCAAAACCGTCTCACCGTCCACTGCAAATATGTGTAAAGGGAATCGTGGCGGAGCGTGGGGTGAAAATAGCCATTTTCATCGCGCGGGGGTGGCCCGCCAGGGCCATGTGGGACTACTTGGAAAAAGAAGGGCGGACGCTCACCCCTGCGGGGTGGGGTTTCTCAGCAATCCCATCTGCCGGAAGATGATGAGGGGAGACCCCGCCCCGACGACGGCACCGGCGACGATTTGCGCGACGGTGTGGTGTTCGAGCACGTAGCGTGACCAGCCGACGAGGGGGACGAGGGCCAGCACGGGGGCCGCGCGCTTACCGTAGAGGAGCACGAGCACCGTCGCGGCGCCGGCCGTGCCAACGACGTGCATGCTCATCTTCCACACGAGCGTCACGCCGGTAATGGTCATCATGGCCGCCGCCACCGACACGACGAGCGCGGTCATCTCGCGCGGCGCGCGCAGGACCCGCATGATGCCGTACGCGCCCAGGACTGCGGCGATCTCCCCCATGTAGGGCCAGAACCGCTCCTGGCGCACGGACACCTCATGATCGGAGAGCCGCCCCGTGCGGACCCCGTAGCGGACGTAGACGAGTGAAGGGAGCGTCATGGCCGCCGTGG
>JAABVA010005556.1_pt1 | contig 11397 bp, 6 predicted proteins | sample 5560331 | NCBI WGS metagenome assembly JAABVA01 (sample SAMN12812661, study PRJNA571458) | rock metagenome | isolation source: Antarctica rocks | place: Antarctica: Victoria Land, Mt New Zealand sud | collected 2016-01-07
GTCGGCCGTCACCCGCGCCCGACAACACCGCGCCACCTGGGCCGCCATCGCCCGCGTGCTGGGCACCACCAGGCAAGCCGCCCAGCAGCGCTTCACCCCGCCTTGACATCCATAGGAGCATCCCGCCGTTGGCGGAGCGCGGTGCTGTCGGAACCATAGGGCGTTTCACCGGCGCTCGTCCGCACGCCCGGCACCAGGAGCCGACGCGCGAGTGGCGTCGGGTCCTGGCCTACATTGCCCGTCCGGGCGTCAGGAGAGATCAAGCGTCGCACTCACCGGCGGGAGCGAGAGGCCAATAGGGAGGTCAAGTCGGGATTGACGCTCAGCCACTTAGCGGATCGATGCTGAGGAGTGCACCAGTCGCAGTCGTTCCGAGGTGCTTCGTGGCCAGCGAGGGCGGATTGCCTGGGAAATGGGGGCCTGCCTTGCGACTTCGCCTGTCGGCACCCGGGTCGTGCCCGACCTGCACGCCTAGGATCGGGCGCAGTAGCACTCTTCGAGGCCGGGTCGGTAGGCGCTGTGAGCGTGCTGACTGCACGCGCTGGCCCCTATCGCCAAGTCGTCGAGCGGCGCGCGACCTCGTAGATCGCGGCGATGGCATCGGCCCCCTGAATATCGCCGTGCCGCAGGAGCCATCTGGCGACCTGCACCCGCGGGACCACGGAAACGCTCTCCGGTTGGGCCTTCACGACCACATCGCTGGCGTTGACGGTCACGATGAGGCCCTCGACGTGGACCGGAAATCCACAGACGTCGGTGAGGATTCGGGCGGCACGCTGAGCCTCGTACCGCGCGTTCGGCACGTAGCGCTGCTTGGTGCCGTTGACCATGAAAGTGTTGCCGCCGACCCAGATCTTCGCGCCGGGGTGGTGCTTGGCGTTCGCGGTGAACACACCCGCCGGGGCCGATGATGACGTGGTCTATGTCGGAGCCTCGGGTACCGACCGGGATGGCGTGCAGAAACCGCCACCGGGAGTCCTTCTTGGCGACTTTCGCGAGTTGGGCGGCAACCTTCTCTTCACCGTCTGCCGCGATCCGCCAGGCGCGTTCGTCGGTGTGCACGCGGAGGAAACGCGCGAACATCGTCTTGACCGGGGCGGCGTCGCGGGCCGCCTCGGCTCGCACGTTGTCTTTGACGGCGGCGCGGAACGCGTCGGAGCGGCGCCATTTCACCCCGACGATGTGCCGTCGGGTTGCGTCTGGGTCGTCGCTGGTAGCGGGTGGTGCACTCGCCGATCGCGATCTTCTTGGTGCTCTTGGGGGGCATCATGACCAGGTCGCCGGTGCTGATGCCCTTGCGTAGCGCCCAGGCCTGCCCGGTGGCGGCGGCGTGCGGCATGACTGTCCCGCCGGGCAGTGCGGCGGCGACGATGTCTTTAATCTGTTCGCGGGTCGTGGCGGCGGTCAGGTCGGCATCTCGATGAATCCGCCCCTGGCAAGGTTGTTCTCGATGGCCCAGTCTTCGCGTTCGCCGAACTTGCCCGCCCGGACGATCCACGCGGTCATTGGGTCTCCTCTGTGTCGTGGGTGGACGGGTCGGTTGGGCCTTCTTTGGCGGCCGGGGTGATCGCAGTCCAGCAGACGAGGTGAATGTCGTCGGCGGTGATCGGTGGCAGCGGCTGGACGGGTGGTGGTGGGGTGAGACCGAGCCGGTTCACGATGTCGTACAGCGCCTCAACCTTGCCCTGGTCCGTGGCGTCCCGTCCGACGAGGATGTCTCGGATCTGGCGCTGGACTCGGTTCGGGTACGGGGCTTTGAGGCGGGCGGCCAGGTTGTCCTGGGCTTCGCCGAGGAACCCCCCGTGCGCATCGACGTGCCCGGCCGCGTCTCGCATGACTTTGGGGATAGACGGGGCCAGGTTGGCGGGGTCGGTCTGGTGGGTCCACGCGGTCAAGATGTGATCGCGGGCTGCGGCCCACGCGTCGAATGCTGCGTCGTAGGTCTCTTGCGGCAGGTGCGCCTGCGTCGTGTCCGTCCTGGGGTCAGCGGCAGCGAGCGCGGCAAGGGTGTCGTCGATGACCTCGGGACGTTCGGGCAGGTTGCGGGTCTCGTCCGCAGGCAGGGTCCGCACGGCCAGGTCGTCGGTTACCGGCACGTACCGGAACCAGGCTTTGGGGTGGTCTCCGATGCGGGCGCAGAACACGAACCCGGCCGTGGCGCCGGTGCGGACGAACCCGGTCCCGGAGCCCCATGGCATGCCCACGACGCGCTGGCGGGCGTGGCCGTGCGCGAACGCGGTCGCGAGGCGGCGGCGGAACTCTTCACCGGACAGGGCTCCGGGTCCGGCTTCTTCGAACAGGGCGTTCTCTTCGCGGCGTAGCGCGTCGATCTGGGCGCGCGTCTCGGACAGGACATGTTCGACCGGGTCGATTCCGGGCAGGATGCGGCCGGTGCCGACCGCGGCGGCCGCCTGCTTGATCTTGCGTTGCAGGCGCTCTTCGAGGCGAAGGATCCGGTCGAGGTCGGCGGTTGGAAAGAAGCAGCGGACGAAGTTCTCGTCGTGCGGGGAACCGATCCGGTCGATGCGTCCAGAGCGTTGGACCAAGCGCTGGGGGTTCCAGGGCAGGTCCAGGTTGATGATGTGACGCGCCTGTTGAAGGTTGACGCCTTCGGCGAGGACGTCGGTGGTCACGATCATGTCGTACAGATCCGCTTCGACGCCGGTTCCGGCGGTCGTCGGCGCGAACCCAGTGATCGCGTCGGCCCGATTGGACTTGTCAGACCCGTGGACCAGGACCATCCGGTCCCGATAGGCGGCCAGGCTCGGGTCAGTCGCGGTGGCCAGGTCGAGCGCCTCGTGGATGTAGGTGGCCGTGTCGGTGAAGTAAGAGAAGAGCAGGACTTTGCGCTTGTCGCGGGTGTCCTTGGCGCCGATGCCCTGTGCGGTGGCTTCGGCGGCGATTTCGGCGAGTTCTTCGATGAGCCGGTCGATCTTCGGGTCGTTCCCGGCGTGGACGGTCTGGACCCGGTCACGGAACGTGCCGAACAGGTCCCGATCGGCCACTACCGCTTCACGCAGCGCGGTCGTGTCGTAGTCGGCTGCGTCGGCGATGTGGTCGGGGTCGTCGTAGGAGGCGACGAACTGGGTCGCGTCGGAGGAGGTGTTCACGGTCCATTCGCGCAGCGCGTCCCCGGTCAGGACTAGGCCCGCGTCGAGCGCGTCAAGAAACCGGTCGTGAGAGTTCATCATCCCTTCGACGGTGACCTTGAACGCGTGGGTGGAAGACTCGAACCGTTTGAGCAGCAGGGACCGCAGCAGGCCCGCGTTCTGCGCCTCGTACGCTTCGGCGTTCCCGGAGAGCAGGAACTGAGACGGGACGTACCGGGCCATGGTCAGGACTTCGCCCGGATCGGCCATGATCAGCCCGGCGCCGACGGCCCCGTCGAACGTCGCCTCGTCGAGGTCGGCGCCCAGGGCGCGGGCCAGGTCGTCGAACACGCCGGGCAGGACCTGGGACAGGTCGTAGTCGACGCGCCGGACCCGGACGGTCGGGAACTTGATGGGCTGCTCGACCCCGTTGATGATGACCGTGTCGTTCGCGTAGTGGGTTTTCACGAAATGGCGCGTGCGGCGAACGGCGACCTCGTCCATCACGTCGAACAGGTGCTCGGGGGTGAGCGCGTCCGGGTCCATCGCCATCGCCTTCTTGAAGTACTCGGACAGCGATGAAATGCCGACGTCGGCGAACGCGGCGTCGTTCGGGGAGAAGTACCCGATCAGGTTGGCCAGGTCCATCAAGGAGTTGTTGACCGGGGTCGCGGTCATCTCGACCAGATTCTTAGGCACGTTCCCGGCCAGCAGGGTCCGCAGCGCGTCCGCGCGCTGGGTCGTCGCGTTCCGGGCGGCGTGCGCCTCGTCGACGATGACCATGGCGTACTCGTCCAGATCCTGCAGTGCGGAGGACCGCTCCCCCGCACTGTCGATGTTCGCGGCGAGTTCTTCGAACGAGACGACGTCAGCGCGAATGTTGTTCTCGCGCAGGAACGGGCGCCAGGTCGCGTCCCGGAGGGTGGCCGGAGCCACGACCAGGACTTTCTGGCGGCGGTCGTACACGGCCTCATGGATGAGTTCTCCGGCTATGAACGTCTTACCGAGGCCGACCTCGTCGGCGATGATGACGCCGTTGCGGCGGGCCAGGATACGTTTGGCGCGCCAGACCCCGTCGGCTTGGAACCCGGTGAGCCCGAGCCGGGAGGACAGGTCCGTTTCGGTGTCCAGGTCGGTCCCGTACAACTCCCACAGCATCCGCAGGAACACGTCCCACGGGGTGTGCGGATCCCACCGGGCTTCGTATAGGGCGGCCAGATCGTAGGGGACGGACGCGTCCCACTGCTCGTTGAACCAGGTGATGACCTGGTCGACCGGGCCGCGTTCGTACCGTCCGAGGTTCAGTTCGTTGTTCTTCGCCAGGCCTGCGTAGGTGAAGTTCGACGAACCGACCATGACACCCTTGAAGCCCTCGTCGATGATAAAGGCTTTGCCGTGCAGGAACCCGACCTCGTACCGGCGGACCTGGACGGTGTCGGGGTTCGCGCGCAGCCACGCGACCAGGCGCCGGGCTTGGGCGTCGGCTTCCTTGGTGAACCCGAGCAGGTCCCGGTCCGTTTCCAGGGTCCGGGCGTGCCCGTCCAGGGCGCGGGTCAGGGCCGGGTCGGGTCCGCGGCGGGACTGGCGTCGTTCACCGAGCGGTCGGACGCGGGGCCGGTCCGCTCCCCCTTCGAGGGGTTCAGCGCCCAAGAGCAGGCGCACCCCAGTGGCCTGTTCGAGTTCGTTGGCGAGCAGGTTGAACCCGCCGGGGTTGAAGTATGCGGACGCGATCGCGAGCCGGGCCGGGTTGGCGGCGTTCTCGCGGCGGAAAACCAGCAGGGAGTTGATGTCGTATGCGACGGTCCGCTCGCCCTCCTTGTTGGTGGAGAAGTCGACCTGTTCGCGCCCGGCCACCACCTGCGCAGCGTCGAGACCAGCCTCGGCCGTCTCAGGTTTTGTCATCCGCGGGCCTCCTCGTGCGTCATCGCGCTTGTAAGGCGGTCGCGGTAGTCGGCGGGCACAGACTCGTTCGTGTCTTTGAAGTCGTCGAACATCGTCTGGGCGTGAGCGGCGCTGAGTTGGAATCCGCACATAGCCAGCACATCCAACTGCGAGCGCAAGTCTTGGTCGGTCAACGAGGACCAGTCGGTGCTGTCCCCCGGCAGTGACCGCGGGCCGGGAACGTGGGTAATCCCACCGCGGCGCACGAGTTCGCTGGCGATTGCGGCAGCCGTGGTGCGGTCGGACTCGGACCAGTCTGGAAGGCGAAGATCGTTGATAATCCTTGCCCCAACGTGTCTGTCCACGAACCGCCGCGCCCACCAGTCCGCCGCGATAGTGTTCAGGTACCCCAGGAGCGCGAGGATGTCCCGAAGAGGCGTCTGGTCGGGGTGAACGATGCCGTGGCAGTATCCGGTGGAAAACAGGGCTCCGTAGAACGGCAGCGCGGCGGCGATGATCGTGCGTGAATCGTCATTTCGGGACGGGAATCGGTACGTGATGACCGGGTGCTGGTCCGTCAGTACCAGGGTGCCGTCCTTTTGCACGAGTCCTCGTCTTGGCATCGCCGTGGCCAAGCCGGACGGATTGTTCAGCCACCGTTGGGTGGGGTCATCGGTGAGGGAGTAGGCGTCGACATGTCGGGTCATGAGGACGCGCCACGCGTTGGGGTTGGTTCGGGTTGTTGCGGCGTGGGCTGCATGTCGACCAGATCCGGAGAAGTCCCAGCGAGACGAGTCGCTACGGCCGGTGACCCATGCCTTGCCTGATGACAGCGACGGGCGGTGCCGCATCTGGTTGAACACGTCTGTGTCTCCGGGGCTGTTGAACCATGGAACGACCCTGGTATCGGTGAGCGCGTCAACCTCTTGCAAGGTCATGGTCATGGGAGCGGACTTCTTGGCGGCGAGGAACCGCTCCATGCTCGTCGCCCCAGGGATAATCGTGACCATTGGGTTAGATGAGTCCGCCACGGTGCTCAAGGACAGCAGCGCTACGGTGACGCGGCCATCCACGTCCTCAAAGAGCCACCCGCCTGTGTTGCGCGCCTCCACTGCCAAAAGGTCGCCGCGGGCCAGCAACGCCGAGCGAAGAGGTGCCCACCCCGATAGGAGGAGAACCGGCTGGGGCATGACAACGCCCATGGTCCCGCCATCGCGGAGCATGGTCAGGAAGCGCTCCATGAATAGTTTCGCGAAGTCGTAGTGCCCGGGCCCCAGCAGCGTGTAGCCGGTCTTGGCGGTCTGTTGCAAACGCAGGCGCAGCGCGATCTCGGCGCGCTCTTCGGCCGCCTCGATGGTCCGCTCGGTGCGGAGTTCTTCGATGCGGTCTTGACGCTTAGCAGCGGGCAACGCGTTCAGGCCGGGGTCGCGAACCTGCCAGAACTGGGTGGCCTCGTGGCGGATCTTGTCCCATGGCGGGTTGCCCAGAATGACGTCGAATCCGGGCCGCTCGCGCAGGAACACCTCGGGGAACGTCACCGGCAGATGCGCCGGTTGCAGGGTGTCCAAGACTGGTCGCACATCGTGGCGGTCGGCGAGAGCGACGGCTCCGTCCTCATCGAGGGGCACATGGCTGACCAATCCGAGGCGGACCGCCAATGCGGCGTCGAATAGCGCCTTGGCAACGGCTGATTCCTTGCGCGCGTTCCCGTACTCTGCGGCGGCCTCACGCACCTCTTGCTTGGTTGCCTCCGCTGTCAGCGCGACTCGTCGTAGCCGGTCGCATGCGGCCTCTAGGGACATCTGCATGGCGTGGCTGAACAGGCTCGGTGCGTCAGCGGCGGCATCGGGGTCGAGCAGGGAAAGGACGTGCTCGCTACTGGCCACGCCTGTCAGGGAGTTTCCGACGATCAGTCCGTGATCCAGTGACGACATGGGAAGGCCGGGCACGAACGTATGAATCCACAGTCCGAGCCTGGCCAGTTCGACAGCCATGAGGTTCAAGTCGAGCCCATAGAGGCAGCGGCGCGCGATCTGGCGGCGGAGCAGTGCGGACGCCTCGATCTCCACGTCCGGACTGTTGGTGCCAAGTGTGTGCGCGGCCGCGTCTGCCAACCGATTCATCTCCTGCGTGACCACCGGCATCGGGTGCGTGCTTAGGTACGCTGAGAAGCGGCGCTCGATGCGGTCAACGGCTGCTACGAGAAAGTGGCCGGAGCCCATGGCCAGGTCAACGACACGGAAGTCGAAGAACTTCGCGGCCGCGGCGGCGTCGTCACCGGTCGCTACGAACCGTTCGACGTCGGCGAGGTGGCGCGTGAGTGCGGGTTCGAGCGCAGTGTCGAGCAGGTGTTCGACGGCGAACTTTTTGGTGAAGTATGACCCGGTCGACTTGCGGGCTCCAGACGCGTTGTGAAAGTAGACCTGACCATGGCCCACCTCTGGGCGCTGGGTGGGTTTGGCAGGCAGGTACACCTTCGTCTTGGGATCGACGACCAGATCCGTGGCAGCCACGGACAGTGACGATTCGAGCAGGCCTTCGTAGATGGTTCCGAACTCGCGCACGGACAGAGATCGGAAGTCAACCGGGCCAAGCGTGTCGTCGTCATCGGTGTCAACCAGAAGTGCCCGCAGCGCCGGACCGATCTCCGCGTTCGTGAGCGTCATCGCTGCGATCGCGTGTCCGATCGGGTGACTTTTATCAGCGGCGAACAGGCCGCCGTTGTAGGCGGGGACACCCCATTCCGTGTTGCCGTCGTCCACGGCCCTCCAAACCGCGAGCAGGTCTTCCCACCTGTCGGTCGCGTGCTCGTCAAAGGTCAAATCGCTTGCGTCGGTGAACTCGCGTGCCAACGTTTTCAGCGCCTTGCGGGTATACCTCGGGTTGCGCTGATACGGCAGGAGCCCGCGGTCCTCGGCATAGGCAACGAACAGCAGGCGGAACAGGATGGTCAGAGTGCGGTGGTATGCCTCGTTCAGGTCCTCATCTGTCGTGGCACCCATTTCGTTCGCAACGGCGACCGCCAGCGCGGGCACTACGTCTTCGTAGACGCGAGTCCGAAGCCGTGCACCCAGGGCGGCCGCGTGGTCCGCGGATGCCGCCAAAATCTGATCGGCGGTGCCGTTCTCAGCGAGCGCGCTCGCTGAGAAGATCAGATGCAGATATGCGGCGTCAGCCGAGGCCAGGAGCGCCAGATCGACCTCGGTGTACGTCTCGGCCTGACCCTTTCGGCCTACCCCGACGTCTGGACTGGTTGGGTAGAGCCGGATCTGGGTGCCGCGGGTGATCAGCAGCCAAGGGAGGTTCTGCGCGGCGGCGATGGCCATGCCTTGGGCGACGGGGCTGGTCGCGTTGAACCGGTGGGCGGCGCGGTCGAACACCTCGTGCTCGTCGAGGAACACGGCCACGGCCCGGTTGGCGCCGTCAGCGGACAGAATGTTTGCGGTCGACCCGTGCGGGGTCATCGTGTATCCCAGGCCGCGGATCAGGTCTTGGCCTCTGGTGCGCAGCAGCGGTTCCGCAGTTTGTCGGGCGGCCGCGTAGTCGGGCCGGTTGGGGACGCCGGTGCGTAGTTCGTGGGAGGCGAACAGGCCGACGTTGGTCAGGCCCGCGACGAGGGAGTCCTTCTGTCCGACCAGGAGTCGGTGGAACGTGCGGTCGGCGGTGGCCGCGTCGGGGGATCCGAGGGTGGCCGTGACGATCCGGTCCACCTGGTCCAGGGGCAGGCCAGCGACGACGGCCGGATCGTCCTTGGTGCCGCACACGGACGCCTTCCAGTCCCCTGTGGCGTCCTGGTGCGCGACGACGAGCGCGACCGGGGCGGCGCGACGGTTCCAGCGGGCTTTCCACAGCGCCCGAACCTCGTCGGCTTTCGGGTCGGTGGTAGGCACGACCGTGCGCGCGAACGCCACCTCGAAACCCTCCGGGCCGTTCCCGAACTGCACGAACTGCGGCTGCAGCGCGACGGGGTACCCCGGTTGACGCGCCCAGTCGATCTCGTCGCGGCTGGCGTCGGACAGGAAGTCGTCGGGCGTGGTCAAGTGGCCCCTCTGCTGGCTGGTGCGATCTGACGAAGTTCATCTTGCCCCACTCACCGCCGTTCCCTAACGCGAAACGAGGTCCGGATTTACCCCAAATGCGTTGCGACACAGAAGTGTGTCGGTGCCGTTGACTCCCGTCAGATCGTCAGACTGAGAGTCGAGGGCAGTCGGCCTGCCACCACCCTGGCCCTGACCCGGCGTCAATGCAGTGGTAGGTGTCTGGGGTCGATGCGACCCTCATAAGTCCCGCTCGAATGTCGCCTCATCGACGGTCGCGCGGAACGCGGCCAATCCGCCCACCCGGGCACATCACGTCGCTAGAGTGGGGCCCGCATCCATCCGAAAGCGTCGATGGCGGGCCGCATCGTCGCAGGTCAGAGTTGGTGGCTTACTCCCACTCGACTGGCCCTGCGCACGACAAGAGCAGGCCGAGCCACGCACGGAAGCGCTCATAAGCCGCTAGTGGCTGGAGCACCGGCATGAGCCACCTAGACTCGCGGCACGCCCGCGCTGGGAGAAGCAGATCGGACTAGTGGTCATGACCAGTCCCAGCCGGACCAGGCAGCCGATGCCTCAGCGTCACGGCCGGGCATCGGGTTGCGCCCTTGCCAAGCCCCAGATCTTCCCGGCCCCTCACAAACCCCAGCAGTGGACCGACGGCACCCGCTGCTCTTGACGGAGGATGGTCCTTGAGATGACGCGGAAGAAGCAGCCCAAGGAGCACCGGGTCAAGGTCGCCAAGGCGGACCGGGACTGGATCAGCCCCCGTGTAGCCACGGAGTTGCTCAAGCGAGCCAGCGACGGATCGAAGCCGATCCCCTGGGCGGAAGTCAAGGCCGCACTCGACGAGATGGACCGTCTCGGGATCTAGCCCCTGCCGGGCTAGGTGCGGCGCGGCTCCCCCTGCGCACCGCGACGGCACCCAAGATCACCTTCAAGAACGGCGCCAAGATGACGCCAAGCCCAGCGGGGACATCCGCCTGACGGGAACCGATGCCGAACTGGCGCTGCGTGACCGAGTCAGTGGCATCCCGGTCAGGCGGGTCCTGAAGGCTTCGGCTTCGGCTTACGTGGGCGCTATCGTTCTCCCGATGAGCATCAGCCGACGCCGGAACAAGGCCGGTCAGAGCACCTACATCGTCCGGTGGCGCGACGGTGATAAGGAAAAGTCGAAGTCGTTTAAGCGTTCAAGGGACGCCAAGGACTACGATGCCGAGATCCGCAACAGCCTCCAGAAGGGCACGTACCTCGACCCTGGTGCTGCCAAGATCACGCTCAGTGACTTCGCCAACCAGTGGCTAGCCGACCACACCGTCGCACCAAGTACCCGGGCCAAGTACCGTAGCCTCCTCGACGCGCAGATCCTTCCCGCACTAGGCCACCTCCGGCTCGACCAGGTCACCCCGCAAAACGTCCGCATATTCCTGGCTCGTTCGGAAAAGAAGCCCTCGACGTTGCGCACCATCTCCGCGTTGCTGTCCTCAATCTCAGCCGCGGCGGTCGACGACGAGCGCATCCGCAAGTCGTTCATGCCCACAAAACTGGCCCTGCCGCGCGAGCAGGCCGACCACCGGGTCTTCCTCAAGCCCGAGCAGGTCCATGCCCTCGTGGAGGCGGCCCCAGAGCGGTACCAAGCCCTCATCTATACCGCGGCGTGGACGGGGCTGCGATGGGGCGAACTAGCCGGGCTGAAGCGATCCAGGGTCGACCTGGAGAAGGCGACCCTCGAAGTCCACGTGGCCCTCGTCGACCACGCAGGCACGTTGTCGCTATCGCCCCCAAAAACCCCCGCCTCCCAACGCACAGTCCGGCTGACCCGGATCAACGCCGAGGTGCTCTCCAAACACATGGCCACCTACCTGGGCGGCGGCCGAATGGGGCTGGTCTTTACGACTGAGTTGGGCCACGCCCTGCGGGACGACAACTGGCGGAAGCGAATCTGGAAGCCCCTCGTCAATGGCATTGGATCCGTCCCAGACGAAACCCGGTTCCACGACTTGCGCCATACCCACGTCGCGCTGTGCCTCGCGGTGAACATGAGCATGAAAGCAATCCAGTCTCGGCTCGGCCACTCCAGCATCAAGGTGACGATGGACCGCTACGGCCATCTCCTGGACTCCGTCGAGGAGCGCGACATGGCTTCGCTGGACGCGCTCGGCAAGCCTATGAGCAGCCATACATGAGGGTTGATGTGGGATTCGTGTGGGATCCAGGTCGAGCCACTAAGCCCGTGAGACCGGCCTCATGCCTCTGACCTGCGGTGATGCTGGTGGGCGATACTGGGTTTGAACCAGTGACCTCTTCCGTGTCAAGGAAGCGCGCTACCACTGCGCCAATCGCCCTCGTCGTGCCAAGTGGTCGAACATGGGTGGGATCCTGAGGTGGAG
>JAABVA010005561.1_pt1 | contig 11385 bp, 7 predicted proteins | sample 5560331 | NCBI WGS metagenome assembly JAABVA01 (sample SAMN12812661, study PRJNA571458) | rock metagenome | isolation source: Antarctica rocks | place: Antarctica: Victoria Land, Mt New Zealand sud | collected 2016-01-07
TCGCCCAGGCGCACCGTCAGGTTGCGCGCCGCCTCATAATCCACGGTCTTGAATGTTCGACTCATGCTCACACTGTACCATCACAGACGGGACGGAGCGTTCGCTTCTCTCCGACAAACTGCTAGGAGAGCACTAAAAGGAGGCCGTCAAAAACGGCCTGATATTACGGAACGTGTACTGTTTACTCTCATCGTCACCCTTCGGGTTTACCCACATCGTATCCTTGTTTTGGTCCGTCTGTGCCAATGCAGTACGCGTGATCTACCCCTGTCAACGGCTGTCACATGACAACAGCGAGAGTTACGATGAGGGGACTTCGGTAGGGTGACGAAGACCGTAAACAGTACACGCTCCGTAACACCAGACCGAAACAAGCGCCGCGTGCAGGAGCGGCGACTGGTTGGTCTTGTGCGGCACGGACGCGCCGGATCTGACGCGCTGGCGTCAACGCCTGCAGGCTGCATGGTAGACATGGTGGCGTCGACACCGGCTATGGTAGCGGTCCAGGCCGTGACGGGTCTGCGGCGGGTGCGGACGCCGCTTCCAGGGCATCGACGCAGCGGTGGAGGCCGCCGAGGAGCTGTTGCCGCTCTCGCGGGCTCAGCCCGCTGACCATACGCTCCTCGATCACCGCGACCGCCTGGTGGCACACGGCTACCAGTTCCTGGCCGGCCGCCGTCAGCGCGGCCCGCAGGACGCGCGCGTCGTCACCGCGCCGCCGCTCGACCAGACCGGCCACCTCCAAATGGGCCACGATCTCGTTCATCGTCTGCGGCGTCACGAAACAGCGCCGCGCCAACTCCGCCCCCGACAGCCCCGGCGCCTCCTCCAGGGCACTCAGGGCCGCGTACTGCGCGGTCGTCAGCCCGCGCCGCCGCAACACCTCGTCCATCGCCGCCCGCAGCGCCTGCTGCACCCGTTTGAGCACGTAGCCCACCCGCTCGTCCACACGCCGCGCCACCCCGTCGCCCCCTTGTTAATTCATCAGGTACCTGATAATATAAAACATCAGGACCCTGAGTAATTGTAGCACAGGGGCCTTGATCATTCAGGGGAGGGTACAATGGCAAAGATCATCGGTCCTGACTTCGTCGCGCTCCAGGTGCGCGACCTGGAGGCGTCCTGCCGCTTCTACACCGAGCGGCTCGGCCTGGAGCCCGCGCCGCAGAGCCCGCCCGGCGCCGTTGTCTTCCAGACGACGCCCATCCCGTTCGCTATCCGCGAGCCGGCGGTCGACCTCGCCGCGGCCAATCGCCTGGGCTGGGGCATGGCGCTCTGGCTGAACTGCGACGACGCCGACGCGCTATGCGCGGACCTGCGGGCGACTGGCGTGGCCATCACGCAGGAGCCGTTCGACGGCCCCTTCGGGCGCACCTTCGCGTTCGTCGACCCCGATGGCTACCCGCTCACGGCGCACAGTGAGGGGAGATGAGCCGGTGGAACGTTTCGAGCTGCACCCGCGCGGACCCTACGCGCTCGCGGCCAGCGCCCGCTTCCTCGAGGGCTTCGCGCCCGCCGCGTACGCGGCGGGCGCGGCCCCCGGCCACCTCCACCTGGCCTTCGTCGCTGACGGTGGGGCGGTGGCCGGGGTGTGCGTCCGCGAGGAGGGCGGCGTCGCGGTCGGCGAGGCCATCGGCGACGCGAACGTGGGTGTGGTGCGGGCGCAGGTCGCCCGCATCCTGTCGCTCGACATCGATGGACGGGGCTTCCCGGCGGTCGGCGCGCGTGATCCGGCGATCGGGCGCCTACAGGCGCGCTACCCCGGCCTGCGCCCGGTCCTCTTCTATTCGCCCTACGAGGCTGCGGCGTGGGCGCTTATCGGACAGCGCATCCGCATCACGCAGGCCGCGCGCATCAAGGCGCGCCTGGCGGAGGAGGTAGGGCCGACGGTCACGGTCCACGGCGAGCGCCTGCATGCCTTCCCCGGTCCCGCGCGCCTCGCGGACCTCGACGCCTTTCCCGGGCTTACCAGGCAGAAGATCGAGCGCCTGCGTGCCCTTGGCGTCGCGGCCGCTGACGGGGCGCTGGATGCGGCCCGCTTGCGGGCGCTGCCCCCCGCGGAGGTCCTCGCGCGGCTCAAGGAGTTGCCCGGCATCGGCGACTTTTCGGCCCAACTCATCCTGCTGCGCGGGGCGGGCGAACCGGACTACCTGCCGACGGCCGAGCCGCGCCTGGGTCGCGCCGTCGCGCGCGCCTACGGCCTCGCTGGCCCGCCCTCCGCGACGGACCTCATCCGGCTCGCCGCAGCGTGGCGCCCCTATCGCACATGGGTGACACTGCTGCTGCGCGCGATGCTGGAAGACGAGACGCACGAGATCGTGAGCGGCGCCCGCCACTCGCGTGGGACCGAGACGGAGGAGCGACCATGCTGTGGCGCATTGCGAGCGTCGGCGTCGGGGTTTGACAATCATCCGAACAAGTTTGTACGGTAAAAGGCGATTGACGATAGGCCGGCGCATCAACTCTTCTCTATGCCGCTTCATAAGGACAAGAGGCGACGCCAGAACGGCCTAACCGGCCCTCCTGTCCCACAGCTATAACGTTCTAGTGGGCGTCGGTGAGGCGCTCGTTGCGCTTGATCCACTCCGCCAAACCATTGCCGCCACCGCTACTGCGCGCCGGCAGGCTATAGAGCCCCTATCTGAGGGTTGGGGATGAGCAGGAGCGGGTCGACCTGGATGTTGTTGACGCGCACCTCGAAGTGCAGGTGCGCGCCGGTGGTCCATCCGGTCACCCCCTCGTAGCCGATGGTCTGGCCCTGCTGCACAAGGTCACCGATCTGCACGGCCAGGGGGTGGAACTGGTCGTCCATGTGCGCGTAGAGCGTGGAGATGTGCTCGTTGTGCCGGATGATGACGCAGTTGCCGTAGCTGGCGTGGTCGTTGCCGAAGACGGCCAGCCCCGCCCACACGACCCGCCCCGCCGCCGCCGCGCGGACCGGTGTGTACTCGGGCGCGGCAATGTCCAGGCCCGGATGGAAAGACTGGAAGGGTGTGCTGCCGCCGAAGAGGGTCGTGATGACGCCCTTGACCGGGTCGATGTACGACGGCACGCCGTCGAGCGCGCCGTCCGCGAGCAACTCGTCCTGCGTCATGTGCGTGTAGCCCGAGGCGTTGACGCCGCGCGCGATACCGCCGTAGGCGACGAGTGCCGACGGGAGCGGCGGCGCCACCGCGTCGTCCCACGGCGGGATGGTGTCGGGCGGCGCCGGCAACGCGTAGCCGGTCGGCTCCAGCCCCGGGTTGGGCGCGGCGGGACCGGGCGGGACCGGAAAGGCGGGCATGAGCTCTGCGAACGGGGGCGGCTCGGGACCCGGCGGGATCGGCGCCGGCGCCGCGGCCGCCACGGTCCCTGAGACCGCCACGGTGTCCGAGACCGGGACGGTGTCCGAGACTGGCTCGGCCGTGGCCGTGGCCGGCTTGGAGGCGGCGAGCGCTCGCAGGTAGGCGTCCTCGCGGCGGCGCCACTCCTGGCGCGCTATCTTGGCCGCCCGCCTGCGCTGCAAGAATCCGTTGAGCGCGATCCGGCGCGCCAGGTACGTCACCGAACCCTGCTTCCAGCGCTGCCACGCGTAGTAGCGCGCGTAGTAGGCGCGCTCGATCCTCGCGTTGAGGGCCGCTACCGTGCGCAGGCGCAGACGGTAGTCGGCTTCGATGCCCTGCGCCTTCCCCTTGAGATCGGCGTAGAGCGCCTGTCCCTGCCGCAGCACGCTCTCCAGCGCCCCGCGCTCGCTCTCGAAGCCACCCGGTGCCAACGCCCCCTCGGCCGTGACCGGAAGCGTCACGGTGAGGCTGAGCGGGTCGGTGGCCGACGACGACGCGACGGACAGGACGGGAGCTCCTCCCTCGACCGAGAGCGCCAGCCGCGTGTCTCCATCGAGCGGCGCCGTGGCGGTCGAGGGGAGCGTGGCTGTCGACGGCACGGTCGCCGAGATGGCTGAAACGCCGGCCCCGGGGGTCGCCGACACGGGCGCGCTCGCGGCGATGGCGGCGCTGGCGGCGCTAGCGGCGCTAGCGGCGGGCGTGGAAACAGCGGGCGTCGCGACGGTGGCCGGCAGGCTTCCCGTCACGGGCGTCGCGCCGGATAGCGGGGGCGTCGCCGTCGGCGCGACGGTCGCCGTCAGCGGGATGTCCACGCTGAGCGCCGTCGCGGCGGTAGCCGAGATTGGGAGGGCGATAAGGCTGGGCGGTACGGCCGCCGGCAGCGTCGCGGAGATGACGCCGCCGGCGCCCATGGACGGGCTGAGCGGCGCCGTCGGCGAGATGGGGTTGTCCCTGATGCCCGACGACACGAGGGGAATCGTCCCGCTCACGCCGATCGTCCCGCTCACGGCCTCGCCCGCGGTGAGCGTGCTGGTCAGCGGATCGGTGAGCGCGAGCGTGGCGCCGATCGGCGGCAGTGGCGTGGCGTCGCGGGCGGCGATCGTCGTGGCGGCCGGGAGGGACGATGGGCGGGCACTCCAATAGTCGAGCCGCCGGCGCAGGGCATCCGGAGACGCGATCACGTCGTTCGCGGTGATCATCGGCGCCATGCCGTGCGCGCGCGACCACTCCTCGAGCGCCCGGACGCGGGCCAGCGCGCGCGCAACGGCGCGCCAGCGCTGCGACAAGACCGGCAGGTCGGCCGTGGGGTCGCGCTTGGGATGGGTGACGGGGCGCGCCACCAGCGTCGATCGACGCTGGTGGCGCGCGCGCGATGGAACCGGCGCGCGTGGCGTGAACAGGGGTGTCAGCAGGGCCGCCGCGACGCGCGCGTTGGCCGTGTCGAGCGCGAGCACGCCGTCCGCGCCCGCCAGTGCGAGCCGTCCGTGCGAGGGCGCGTCCGCCGGGGCCAGGAGTACCACCACCGTCCGCGCAGCGCCTCGTGACGCCGCGGCCGGCCGGTATGGGTCCTGGCGCGCCCTCGCGGCCTGCCCGGCCGTGCTCGGGGCGATCGAAGGCGTCCTGATAGCCGGGACGGATGGCGCGCGCAGGCGGCCGCCGATGTCGACGTGGGGCGTCAATGGGATGATTGTCGTGTCGAAGAACAGAGCTGTCGGCAAGGTCAGGGGATCGCGCGTGGCCGATGGCAGAGGCGCTACCGGCGCGTGTGTCGCCGCCTGTGGCGTCAGGGTGGGCTCGACGGGGAGGCCGAACGTCACGGCCCGCGCGGACGGCGACCACAGGACGCCGGGGCCGGCGAGCAACAGCGGTGGATTGACGACGGGCGCCGCGGGAGGGCCACCCTGCCGCGCCATGCGCGTCCGCGCTTTATGGGCTTTGCGGGCCTTACGGCGCACGGCCGGCGCGGGGCGCGGAGTGAAGCGCCGGATGGCGCGCTCGAGCGCGACGGCGTCGCCCGACAGGATGGTGTCGGCCGCGGCGAGCGCATTGAGGGTGAGCGCCTGGCCACGCGTACCGTCCTCGGCCGCGAGGCGCCCGATTAGCGTGCGCCGCTGCGCCATGAGCTGGCGCAGTTGGGCTCGCTCGACCGTGACGTTGGCGGCCGGCCTAGCGTCGGCCAGGGCCGGGGGAAGCAGGGTGGCGCCGAGGATCGCAGCCGTGGCGTACGTGCGCAATCGCATAGCCTACCGATTCTCACTCCCTCATACGCATGACGTCTGATCCGCGGCGACATCTCTATGGGCCGCCGCTCGGGTGCGCGCGGTAGGTAGTATAGCACGTCGTCGCGCGCGCAAGTGTTTTTTGCACCGGCATACCCATTGGGTTAGCCCTGATACCATTGCAGGAGGAAGGGAGGGCGAGATGACCGAAGGGGCGGAGATCGTGCGCAGACTGTGGCGCCCGCGCACTGTCGCATATATCGTAACGCCGCTCGCGCTTGCGCTCGTCGTCAGCTATGCGAATCAGCAAAACGAGCAGATAGACCAACTCCTGCACGGACCAGCGGCGTGGTTCCGCGCGCCGGTCCACCTCGGCCTCGTGCTCCTCGCCGCGTTGCTGGCGGTCTACGCGGTGCGCCGCTTCGTCAACGCGATCAACGAGGCCCTCGACGATTATCTCGGCCTCGCGCGCGCGCGCAGCTTCGCCACGTTCACCTCGGTCGTGCTCTATGCCGTCATCATCCTGTTCGTGGTGAGCGCCATCGAGCCGAACTTGAACGGGGTCCTGGTGGGCGGCGCGCTCACCGGCGTCGTCGTGGGTATCGCCGGGCAGGCCTCGCTCTCCAACATCATCGCCGGGCTGGTCATCCTGTTCGCGCGGCCCTACAGCGCCGGCATGTTCATGACGGCGCGCACCGGCTCGTTCGGCGGCGTCGAGTACAGTGGCCAGGTGTGGGATATCTCCCTGTTCTACACCACGCTACACATCAACGACCTGGAGGTGCGCATCCCCAACAGCGCCATGATCAACGCTGTCGTGGTGCGGCGCCCGCGGGAGTACGAGGTCTACCTGCCCGTGACGCTCCCCAAGGCGGCCGAGGACGTGCCGGCCACGCTGGACCGCCTGCGCGGGGCCATCGCGCGGGTCGCGGAGGACGGCGCGCCGCGCGTGACCCTGGACAGCATCACCGACGTCGGGTACGTCGTCGGGGTGCGCGCGTTCGTCGCGGGCGACAGCGCGCGGCGCGCCATCGAGGACGCCGTGGCCATCATCGTCGCCGACATCGTGGCAGCCGTCGCGGCGCAAGCCCGCGTCGAGGACGCCGCCAGCAGCGCCGAGACAGCGGTGGCGCGGGACGTGCCCGAGGCCGTGGAGGATCGGGCGATGGTCGAGGAGCACGGCGAGCGCGCCAGCGTCGCCTCGCGCGCGGTCTAGCCACCTACCTGTGCTGCAGGGCTCGTGCAAAGTCGACGGCGCCCGTGGACCGTCGCGGCGACGGCCCACGGGCGCCAACAGCTTGTCACCAGATTACTGCGCGAGACCCTGGCTCGAGCGAAAGGTGCTCGCGTCGGACGTCGTGATACCCTGCTCGGCGATGAAACCCTGCCCGTTGCCCGACTGGAGCACTACACCGTGCAGCGGTCCCACGCTCAGCGTGTTCACCGACACCTCGGTGTGCGCCGTCGGCGCGATGGTGTACTGCTGCGTGAGCACCTTGCCCGCGCTGTCGTAGAACGTGGCTTTCATCACCACCGTCACGGCCGAAGGGTTGAACAAGACCAGCGCCTCGTTGTTGCCGGGGGTCGCGCCGTTCGCGGGCGTGGTGTCGCCGGCCGGGAAGGTCCAGCGCACGCCGGCGCCGTTGGTCCCGAACACGACCGAGCCCGACTTGGCCGAGGTGAATGAGCCCGTGTACTCGCTGCGCTCCACCACGACCGCCTGGTCGCTCGTTACCACGGCCGCGATGCGATCACCCTGCGCCACGTCGCCGAGGTTGATCGTGATGCGGCTGCGCGGCCCGACGCCGACCGTGCGGCTGCCGAGCGAGCCGCCGGTCTGCGCGTAGAAGCTGGCCGTGACCGTGGCCGGGGCGTCCCCGGGGTTGAGCACCGTATACTCCGTGCGCACGCCGTTCGCCGTCGTGCCGGCCGCGAAGAGCCACTCCGCCGCGGGGGTCGTGACCCCGGCGCGCGTGGTCAGCCCGGCGCCACTGGCCCCGAAAATTTGTGTGCGCTCCACCAGCACCGGGGCGTCGGAGAGCGCCACCACGCCCACGGCCTGGTTGGGCGCGAGCGCGTTGAGGTCGGCCACGTAGTTGGTGTGCGGCGGGGCCGTCACGTTCACCGTGCGGGACGCGCCACCGGCGCCGAGCAGCTGCAGCTGCACGTGGGCGGCCCGCGTGTTGGAGGGGTTGAGGATCGAGATTGTCTCGGCGCCGCCGATGGTCGAGCCCGCCGCGAGGTACCAGCGGAGGCTCAAGCCGGAGCTACCAGGGATCGCGTCGCCATCGGTGTGGTTGTAGCGCGCGACCTCGAGCTCCGCCGCGACCTGGCGGTCGGCGCGCACGGCCACGCCGAACGTTCCCTGCGGCAGGCCAAGGGTACTGACCACGAAGAGCGCCGTGGCGTGCCCTGCCACGCTGACCGTCTTGGGGATGGCGGCGCCGTCCTGGTAGTAGAAGATGAGGCCGACCCGCGCCGACTGTTTGTTGGTGTTGAGGACCACGATGTTGGAGCTCTCGGCCGCCGTGTTCAAGCCCCCGGCCATATAGAATTGCGTGGAGAGCGGCAGGTTGCCGGTGAGGGCGGCCACGGCGCTCACGCGGCTCTGGTTGCCGATGGCGCTGACCGTGTTGTCGCCGCGGCGAATCGAGCCGGGGACGGTGAAGCTGGCGACAAAGGCGCCGTTGCTCGTGACGATGGGCGCGGCGGTCGGCAGCGCCTGGCCGTTCAACGAGAGCGTGACGCGCTCGCGGCGGCCGAAGCCCTGCCCGGTCACGGTCTCCCTTGCGCCGGGGGCGGCCGTGGGGGCGCTGAGCGAGATGGTGGGCGTGAGCTGCTGCACCGTCACGGTCGTCGAAGCCCTGCGCTTACTCCCGCGGCCCGTCGCCGTGATCGTGGCGGCGCCGAGAGCGGTGCTGTACGGGATGCTGATCCCCGTCGCCGGGAGCAACCCGCTGGCGTTGGCCCTGGCCAGCACCCTGGTGTTGATGCCGTTGAGCGTAAGCGTCACCGTTTCGTTGGGGGCGAAGCCGGCGCCGCTCACTGCGATGACACCGCCCCGGTTGATCGTCGTGGGGACCGCGGTTATCGCGGCCGTCGCCGCCGCCCGGGGCGTCGTCGCGGCCGGCCGCGCGAACGCGACGGCCGGGCGCGAGGCCGCGCGAACGGGCGCCGCGCCGGCGACACTACCAAGAACCATACCACCGGCGAGCAGTCCGCCAAGCGCCTGTTTCACATTCATACGCCTTCGATCCTCCGTCGATTAATCCCGTATAAAAACATGGCCCCTGGCAGCGATGCGCCACGGTGACGAGCCCGCGTTCCGCCGCGCGCGGTCCGCGCCCGATGAAGCGTCTTCCCCCGCCGGCATCCCTACCATGCCATACACATAGTAATACAGGCCGAATGAACCTCACATTAATTCGCAGCCAAAGCGGGTAACAGAGAAAAAAAGCGCTCCGATGGGATGGATCGCCTATTGCGCGCGGGGCCGGCTGGAACGAGACACTTCAAGATCCCGTCCCTGCTCAGCATTGAGCGGGTAGCGCTAGGCGCTTAGACCGGCCGCGAGCCGCGCCACGATCGCCTCAAAAAACCCGTTCAGCGCGGCGGCCGCCCTCTCATCATCTCCATCGACGATCAGCAGAAAGCAGGCGCGCCCCTGCTCGATCATGGCCTGCCAGGTCCCCACGGCCTGCGCCTGCAGGAAAGTATCCGTGTACGCGCCCAGCACGATTTGTTCGTGGCTGCGCGCGAAGAGGCGCAGGCTGACGAGGTAGGGCGGCCCGTCCATCTCGCCCTGTTCGGTGGAGTGGTACGCCGCGGGCGCGCGCCGCAGCCTGGCCGGCACACCCAACATCGTCGGACCGAGCGCGCGCAGCGCGGCGTGCAGCAAGGGCTCCCAGCCGGCGGGGAGCTCGCCGTTCATCGTCACGTCAAGATACCCCAGGCGACGCCGCGCATCCGCGTCCGCCACCATCCGGCGCACGGCGGCGGCGACCCACGCGGCCAGATCGGCGCCCCTCCCCTGTCCGGGCGGCGCCAGGAGCGTCAGCGGCCCCTCCGTGACGCCCTGGCCCTGGTTCCGCTCCACGGCCGCCTGGAGCGGGGCGTCCTCTTCGCGCAGGACGCGGGCGCGCGCCTTATAGTTCTCGACCGCCGGCTGGCCCGCGAACGTGATGTCGTGCAGGTAGCCGAACAGCGCCATCGTCAGCTGCCAACCGAGGAAGCTTGCCGCCGCGGCCGCCAGGCGATCGCTCGGATCGGCGGCGGCCAGGGAGGGTTGGCCCAGGACAAAAGGTCCGTCGCCGGCCGCCTCGACCTCCGCCACCACCCGCACGCGCGCGGTCCCAGCTGTCTGGTAGCCCGGGGCCCGCGGGTTCAACGGCTGATCGTCGAACACGACGATACCCTTGCCGCCCTTGCCCAGGCTCTCCTCCATCAACTGTTCTATCCAGGCCAGCAGCGGGCGCCATGGACGCGGCAGGTCGAGCAGGAGCTGGCACGCGCCATCGACGCTGGCCACACTGAGCGCCGCCGCCAGGCGCACGAACGGGTGCGCGGCCGGATCAGCGGTCGCCAGGTCGAGATTGTACTCGGCCCAGGCCTGCGCCAGCACGCGCCGCAGGCTCCCCGGTCCCTGCGAGGCCCCGGCCAGGGCCAGGGCGGCCGGCAGCAGGAAGACGCGGGTCGTCGGGGCGCTCATGCGTCCGCCCGTACCGGTCCCGCCGTCCAACTGCAAGGGCTGCCGGGTGACGCCGCGGTCGCGAGCAAACCGATCGAGGTAGGAATCGGGCAGGGTCATGACCAGGAGATGCTCCGCGGGCTCTAGCCCCGCGGACGCCAGGAGTTCGACGAACCATTGCAGGTGAGTGATCGGCTCTTCCGACGTGAGGCCCATCGACACGCCGACCATGAGCGCATCGCTGAACAGCTCATGCAGCATGTCCGGGGGCGCCGGCGCCCGCGCGTCCGGGGGCGGCAACACCACGTTCTTGCTATGCGCGATCCGGCGCACGACGCTGTTGAGGGCGGCCGGGTCCGTGCTATCCAGCGGGTAGACGGCCACGGCGTCCGCGCCACCCTGGCACAGCCCCAGCTCGACCAGGACGTGCACGGTGATGACCGAGCCACCCATACCCGCCCAGATGACGTGGCGTATACCCCGTCGCCACAGCTCCCGCGCCTCCGCCTCGACCCCTTCCAGACCGCCGTCGTCTTGTAGCAGGCTGGCCACACCCTCGACCCAGTCGAGTTTGACGGCGTTGCCCTCGCTGCCGAGCCGCGCCATACGGCCCTCGCGCCGCCGTAGCTGCCCGACCGCATCGTCGGCCATCAACCGCCGCAGGTCCGGCGCAACGTCCTTGTCGCCCATGACATGAGGCTGCGATCTATCGTCGCGCACCGGCATAGGAGACTCCTTAGCGCATCCTCATTACCCCGCTGGCCGTCATCCCTCGCAGGGCTGACGTGGGGCGTCGAAACCGCTTGCAATTGTATCGTGGGCAGCGTATCATGCAGCCACATGCCCGTCAAACTCCTCAGAGGAAGACTCAGAGTCTATGAATTGTCGGGGGGGACCACCCTTGTCTACCCGTGCGCGCCCTGGTTGGCGGGGGTCCGGGGGGAGGCATCTCCCCGGGTTCCCCCCGGAGGGGGGCGGAGGGGGGCGAGGAGGAGAACCCGCGCGGGGACGGAGGGCGCGGGGGCAGCTAGCCCTAGCAGTTTGTCGGAGAGAAGCGAACGCTCCGTCCCGTCTGTGATGGTACAGTGTGAGCATGAGTCGAACATTCAAGACCGTGGATTATGAGGCGGCGCGCAACCTGACGGTGCGCCTGGGC
>JAABVA010005564.1_pt1 | contig 11383 bp, 8 predicted proteins | sample 5560331 | NCBI WGS metagenome assembly JAABVA01 (sample SAMN12812661, study PRJNA571458) | rock metagenome | isolation source: Antarctica rocks | place: Antarctica: Victoria Land, Mt New Zealand sud | collected 2016-01-07
TCCTCCTCGCGCCGAACCACGAAGTCAGCTCGTGAAAGCTGTGCGGGTAGTCGACCCCCGGCTGCGGCGCATCTGGCTGCACGCGGTCACGCTACGACCCCAGATGGACGGAAGTGGATAGCCCACTACTCGAATCCCAACGGTGGGGTGGCGTCGGAGCTCGGCGTATTGATGAGCGCCGACCTCACGACCGGGTCGCCCGGCGGAGCGAGCTCAGCGCCGCCGAGCCGGCGCAGGCCGCGCTGCATCGTGCCCGGGCTCAAGGGCAGGACGCTCTCCCAGGCCAAGCGGCTGCTATCCCACGCGCACTGCGCGCTCGGAAAGACCTACAAGCCCAAGGCCAAGCTCGGCAAGTCCATCGTCGCCTCGCAGTCCCTCAAGGCAGGCAGCTCAAGGCCCCGGGGGACCAAGGTCAACGTCCAGCTCGGACCCGCACGCCAGAGGCACCGCCGCCGAAGGATGTAGATGCGTGCGACGTGAGTCGCCCGGAGGCCGGCGCGTGCTGTGCTGAGCGCGCACTCGGCCTCGCGCTGCACCGGTCGCCGATACGGCAAATTGCACACGGGACGGCGAGAACCCCACTGTGCGGGGCGCTCCGCCAAAGCCGAAATTTCAAGAGGAGTCTCATGTTGCGCCTATCTCTGATGCGCCCGCGCAGCACCATGTCGACGCGCCTGGCCGTGGTCACGGCTGTGCTGCTTCTCTGGGCGCTCGCTTCGACGAGCGCGTTCGGCGCGTCGGTTCCTCCCTCGACGCCGCCGGTCACGAGCGGCCCGGCGCCGGTGCTGAAGCGGCCGTCGGGGGTGCGGGGTCGGATCGTGGCGCTCGCGGCCAGCCAGCTCGGGTATCGCGATCACGGCTCGTACTGCACCAAGTACGGGCCGTGTGAGGAGTGGTGCTCGCTGTTCAGCACCTGGGCGTGGCGGGGCGCGGGCATCCCGATCGGAAGCTTTCCCTTCACCGGCTCGGTCTACTACTGGGCCGCCGCCAACACCTACGTGCTGCGGCCGAGTGCGCGGCCGCGTCCGGGTGACAGCGTCCTCTTTGGCACGGGTCCGGGGAGCGTTGGCACGAGCCTTCACATCGGGATCGTCGAGGGCGTCTATTTTGGCTACCTGGTCACCATCGAGGGGGACTCGCGCCACGGTGTCCGGCGCTTCGTCGTGCCGATTCACCATCCCCAGGCGGTTGGTGAGCCGGGCGGGATCTACGCCTATGCCTCGCCGGTGCCCCGGGCGCGCGCCTCGAGCGCCGGGGCAGGAGCGGCCCGGGCTCGGACCTCGAGCCCAAGAAGGCGCACCTTGAGCCCCGCGCAGCTACGCCGCGCGCTCGCCTACCAGGCCCGGGCGAGGAGACTCAGCCCCGGCGATCGTCGCCTGAACCGCACGATCGCTCTCCTGCGCGCGTTTCAGCACATGCCCTACCGGGATGGCGGCGTGAGGATCGAATGGACCGGCGTGAACCCCTCGGGCCGTATCCTCGTCGCCGTCGTCTCCCGCCACTCGCCCGCCTTCGCGCAGGGCGTCTGGCAACGCTTCCTCGCGCGCTACCACGACTCGGGGCGCGCCTACGCGGTCGGCTACTACACGCCAGCGAGCTAGAGGCTCTCGCCCACCGAGCTGGCGATGAACCTCACGCACAGCTTGCCGAGCTCAAGCCCTCTCGGGTCGCCCGAAGAGACCCCACCGATCAAGCCGAGCACGTGGCGGCAGCATCCGTCGGCGTCGCTCAGGCACGGGTCCGCCTACGAGCGGATAATGGCCGACGATGCGCGCCTGGGGACGGTCTTGGTCAGGGGGGAGCGGCGCTGCCGGGGGTAGAGCGGCCGCGATCCCGGTTGACACCCACGAGCAGGCCGGTCAGGCCGAACGACGGGTGACCATGCGCGAGCGGCGAACGGGGAGCCTCAGTACCCGGCTCATGCGAAACGCGCTCTTGGCCGCGGCGCTCCTGATCGCGCACAGGCTGCTGTCGCCCACCGTGGCGCTGGCGGCGAGCAAACCCGAAGCGGGCAAGCCGGACCTTCACAAAGCTGCCGTGGCTGGGCGCTACGGGCTACTCATCGCCGCCGGCGCCCTGATCGTGCCAACGGTCGCCGCCTACCTGATCAGCCGCAGTCAAGCCGAAAAGGACCGCAAGGGGCCTCTCGGGAATGGCTTTCGCCGGTTGATCGTCGGTGAGGACCAGCGCGTCTCGACGTCAAAGACGGCGGCTGTGATCTGGACCCTACCTGCTCGCGATCGCGCTGCCGTCGATCATCATCGCCAAGTGGCTGGGCCACGGGGAGGCCTTCGGGGCGATCCAGCATTCAGGCCTTGCCGGACAGTACGCGGTGTTGATCGGGGGCCCGCTCGGTGCCGCGATCCTGGCCAAGGGCATCGTCGTCTCTCAGGAGGCTAAGAACCCGACTGCCTGAGCGCCGGCTGCCCACGGGCCCAGCGCGAAGGATTTGATTGCCAATGACCACGGCAACACGGACCTCGGCGATCTTCAATACCTCCTCTTCAGCGCGGTCACCATGGTCTTCTTTCTCGGCTCGCTCATCCAGAGCCCCTATGACGGCTTGCCCCACCTGCCCGACGTGCTGCTCGGGCTGACCAGCGTCTCCGCCACCGGATATGTCGGCAAGAAGCTCGTGCCGCTCACAACTGCTCGCCGAGCGCCGCCCGGACCGCCTCGTCGTCGTCGAGGTCGATCATCGGACGCCCCAGATCGCGGCTGATCCACTCAAAGTCGCCCGGCGCGGGGTCCGCCTCCGCGAGTGCGCGGGCGAGGACCTCGGAGGCGACCTGGCCCATGCTCTTGCTTTCGCGGGCCCCGCGACGGCGGAGTCCCTGAGCACCGATGGGTCGAGGTTCAGCGTGGTCCGGGACATGATGCGTGAGCGTACACCGCATCGGATGATGCCGGGGCCGTCCCCACCCTGTTCCGCACCTCAGTGCTAGCACTGAGGTGCAGTGCTTCCCCACCCGGCAGGATCGGCTCGTGCGCGGCTTCGGGCCGGTGCGGGCTACTGGGAGGCGGACGCTGATGTCGGTGGGCTTTGGAGATGCGGGCGTGATGCGGACTGGGGGACCCTCGCTGCCGGGTCCCGGCACCGTGTTGCGCAGCGCGGGTTGTGCTCTCGTGATCGTGGCGGTGCTCGTCTTGAGCTTGGGCAGGGGTGCGCCGGCGCCGGAGGTGGGTTCTTCGGCTTCTCAGCCGCTTGCTTTGGCGGCGGGCGCGTTCGCGCCGTTGCCGGGAGCGCCGGTCGGCACACCCGCGCGGCATGACCGCTCGGCGCTTGGCCGAGCTTATGGCCGGTTGCCGCTCGCCTTTGAGGCGAACCGCGGGCAGTTCGACCGTCGCGCGGCGTTCGTGGCTCGCGGAGCGGGCTACTCGCTGTTCTTGACCAAGCGCTCGGCGGTGTTGAGCCTGGCCGCGGGTGGCTCGCGCGGGCATGAGGCGTCCCGTCACGCGGCGTTGACGATCGGGTTGGTCGGCGCGAGCCCGCGGGCGCGGCTAACGGGCGAGCGCGGGCTCCCCGGGAAGGTGAACTACCTGATTGGCCGCAACCGCTCACGCTGGCACACGAGCGTGCCGACCTTCGGCCGCGTCGCCTACAGCGGGGTGTGGCGCGGGATCGGCGCCAGCTTCTACGGTCACGGCGGTCAGCTCGAATACGACTTCAACGTGGCCGCGGGCGCCGATCCGGGCCGCATCGGCCTCTCCTTCGCCGGCGCCCAGAGCGTGGCGCAGGCGCCGGGGGGTGCGCTGTTGGTGCGCCTCGCCGGCGGCATCGTGCGCCAGCTCGAGCCCCACGCCTACCAGACGGTCGCGGGCGTCAGGCGCACCATTGCGAGCCGCTACGTGCTCGAGCGCGGCCGCGTCGGGATGCGCCTGGGCGCCTATGACCACCAACGCCCGCTGGTGATCGACCCGGTGCTCGCCTACTCCACCTACCTCGGCGGCAGCGGCACCGACGGCTTCGACAGCGGCAACGGAATCGCGGTCGACTCCAACGGGAGCGCGTACATCGTCGGCGAAACGGCTTCGACTAACTTCCCGACGACCACGAACGCCTTTCAGCGCACCGCCGGCCGCCAAAATAGCGACGCGTTCGTGACCAAGCTGAGCCCGGACGGGACGGCGCTCGTCTACTCGACCTACCTCGGCGGCAATAACGCCGACAGCGGTACAGGGATCGCGGTCGACTCGTCGGGGAGCGCCTACGTCACCGGCGCAACGGGTTCGACCGACTTCCCGACGACCCCGAACGCCTTTCAGCGCAAGAACGCGGGCGAGTTCGACGCGTTCGTGACCAAGCTGAGCCCGGACGGGACGGCGCTCGTCTACTCGACCTACCTCGGCGGCGGCACCGACGCCAACGGCCGCACCCCCTCCGATCATCCCCGTGAGGCGATACCCCGCGACGGAGGCGAAGCGATCGCGGTCGACTCGAAGGGGAGCGCTTACGTCACCGGCGTCACGGGTTCGATCGACTTCCCAACGACCAAGAACGCTGTGCAGGGCAAATTCGGGGGCGGCAGCGGCGTCTTTGCCCGCGACGCGTTCGTGACGAAGCTAAGTGCGGACGGGGGGACGCTTGTGTACTCGACCTACCTCGGCGGCAGCGGCAACGAGAACGGTTTCGGGATCGCGGTCGACTCGTCGGGGAGCGCCTACGTGACCGGCTCCACGAGTTCGACCGACTTCCCGACGAAGAGCCCCGAGCAGCCCGCGAACGCGGGGGGCAGCCTCGACGCGTTCGTGACGAAACTCGGTCCGGACGGGACGACGCTCGTCTACTCGACCTACCTCGGCGGCAGCGGCACCGACGGCGGCAGAGGGATCGCCGTCGACTCGTCGGGTAGCGCCTACGTGACCGGCTCCACGAGTTCGACCGACTTCCCGACCAAGAACCCCGAGCAGGGCAAGAATGCGGGCGACTTCGACGCGTTCGCGACGAAGCTAAGTGCGGACGGAAAGACGCGTGTCTACTCGACCTACCTCGGTGGCGGCGCTGCCGACTTCGGCAGAGGGATCGCGCTCGACTCGTCGGGTAGCGCCTACGTGACCGGCTCCACGAGTTCGACCGACTTTCCGACCCAGAACCCCGAGCAAAGCAAGAGCGCAGGCGACTTCGACGCGTTCGTGACCAAGCTGAGCGTGGACGGGACGGCGCTCGCCTACTCGACCTACCTCGGCGGCAGCGGCACCGACGGCGGCAATGGGATCGCGGTCGACTCGTCGGGGAGCGCCTACGTGACCGGGCAAACGAACTCGACCGACTTCCCGACCGAGAACCCCGAGCAGGGCAAGAACGCAGGCGGCCAAAACCAGGGCTTCGACGCGTTCGTGACCAAGCTGTCGGAGGTGCCGGTGGTGGCGACGGGCGCGGCGAGCTCGGTGAGCACGGGTTCGGCGACGCTGAACGGGACGGTCAACCCGAGCGGCAAGGCGGCGAGCTATCACTTCGAGTACGGCACCTCGACGAGCTACGGGCAGAGCACGCCGACGCAGAGCGCGGGCGCGGACAGCCAGACCCACCCCGAGTCGGCCGCCGTCGCGGGGCTCGCGCCGGGGACGACGTATCACTTCCGGATCGTCGCGACCAACTCGGCCGGCACGAGCCTCGGGGCGGATCAGGTCTTCACCACGCAGGCGAGCCCCGCCGCGCCAAGGGCGCCGCAGGCCTCGACCGGCCCAGCGGAGTCGGTCTCCGCGAGCGCGGCGAAGCTCACCGGCACCGTGAACCCGAATGCTCAGGCGACGAGCTATCGCTTCGACTACGGCACCTCGACCTCCTACGGCGCCTCGACCTCTTCGCAGAGCGCGGGGGCCGGTAGCTCGAACCGGTCGGTCGCCGCGACCATCCACGCACTCAAGCCCGGCCGGACCTATCACTACCGGCTGCTCGCCACAAGCCCAGCGGGAACAAGCAGCGGCGGGGACCGCACATTCAAGACCCAGGCAGTCAAGACCCGCGCCACGTGCGTGGTGCCCAACCTGCATCACAACACCCTCGCGCAGGCCAAGAAGCTGCTGGCAAGCCACCACTGCGCCCTCGGCCGGGTCACGCGACCAAGGCAGAACCACAGCGGCAGGCTCGTCGTCGTAAAGCAGTCACCCCGGTCAGGCTCCCACCGCCCCGGCGGCACCCCGGTCGCGCTCACGCTCGCCCACCTCACACGCCGGGTGCCCGTCGTGCCGCGGTTCACCGGATGAGCAGCACCGAGGCGCGACGAGACACGCCTGATCAGCACGCGCTTCCCGAACGCGGTCACCCTGTAGGTCCGGTGTGCGAGGCTCGTCGCGTGGAGGTTGGCCGATGAGAGGTGTGCGCGGCGGGTCGCGGGTCGCTGGTGTCGTGATGTGCCTTGTAATGCTGTTGTGGTGTGCGTCTGTGGCATCGGCGTCTCGGGGGCGGTGATCGACCTACGCGCCCCAGGGACTCCGGGTGCCTCGGCGAGGGTCCGGGTGCTCAGAAGCTGCGACGGGCGCCACCATTGCCGGCTGCCCGGGGCCCCGTAGAGGAGCGGCGGCCGGCGCACTCGCCCGAGCTCGCCGTGCAAGGCCGCGCCCGGGTCGGCTCGGGCATGACGATCTCCGGAGCATCTCGCTGAGGCAACTTGAGGCGAGGCGCAGCTCCCGCCTTGCGCGGCGTGAACCCATTTCAGTGCTAGCACTGAGGTGCGACGGGGTCCACCTCGGCACGATCAGCGTATGCGTGCCGGCGAGTCCCTCAGCGACGTGAATGCGAACGACACAGTCGCGCAGTTGGGCGTCTCCGGCGACGTCGGCCTTGACAGGCACTCGGTTAGCCATCGCGGCACGAACGTGCCGCTCTCGAAAGAAGGTATCTCGTGATGCGCCGATTCACGACTCGTCCTGGCCGCGGAATACCGGCTGGTCTGGCGCTGCGCCTCGCGGCCATAGCCGTGGTGGTGCTCCTCGTCCCGTCCTCAGCCCTCGCGCGCGCCCGCCACGCGCCCAAGCCCTCCATCAAGGTGCGCGGCCTCTCGATCAACCGCTTCTACGCCAGTCAGGGCACGACCGTCAGGGCCGGCGACTCGTCAAACGGCTGCTACATCATCGGCGGCGCCAGTGGCGAGCCGAGCGAGCTGAAGGTCTACGCCTACGTTCAGGCCACGAGCATCCCCGCCAGCGCTCGACTGAGCTACACGTTCACGACGCCCTGGGACAGGGACAACCTGGACCCCGGCGCGTCGCTGTTCAGCGGCCCCTTCTCCCACGGCCTCTTCAAGGCCTACCACAAACAGCAGGCGGAGCTCTTCAACGGACCGACCGGCAAGCAGGACTACTTCACCTACCGGATGCTGCCGAGCGGCACGCCCACCTCCCAGTACATCAACGGCAAGTACCTCCTCAGCGTGAGCGTGAAGGTCGGAGGCAGAACGCTGAGCTCCCGCGGAGGAGTTACGGTCGCCTGCTGATCGGGCAAAGCGGCTGGGCAGCACGGCGTCGGCGTTGGCCTCGCGCTCGCGATGCTTCTTTGGGCGCTCCGGCCGACGACCGCGTTCGGCGCGGCTACTTCCTCGTCGAGCTCGTCGGTGAGCTCACCATCCGATCCAATCCCAGCCCGAGTCGGCGCCACAATCCTCGGAAGCATTGTGGCCGGTTCTCAACCGGGCGACGAGCCGTGTGCAAGCCAACCGGCGGTCCCGCAACTGCCGAGCTGCTTAGGTGTCGGAACGTCCGACTCCTCGCGGAGCCCACCATGTCCCTGCTCCTGCGCCTCGTCGCCCTCCTCCTCGTGCTCGCCGTCGTGCCCCCGGCGGCCGGTGCCGCCACGCCGAAGCGGGGCCCCACTCCTCCTCAGCGCGACCCCGCGCTCGCGCCGCTTGTCCCCCATCAGCGGACTCTCTACGCCGACGGCCCCGGTGGGCGCTACCTCATAGACGCGGGTTGGCAGTACCGCGCCGACGACGCGGACCAGGGCCTGGCGAGCCACTTTGAGCTCGATCGCGGGCACGCGGGCTGGGCGCCGACCCACATCCCCTTCAACTGGAACGCGACCGACACCACGCAGGACGCGCCCTCGGTCGGCTGGTTTCGCACGGAGTTCGTTCCCCCGCGCACCGGGCGCTTCATGCTGCGCTTCGAATCGGTCAACGGCAGCGCGACGGTGTGGCTGAACGGGCGCCGGCTCGGCGGCCACTACGGCGGCTACTTCCCGTTCGAGCTCGCGGCGCGCGGCGTGCGGCCGGGGCGCAACCGGCTCGTGGTGCGCGTCGACTCCCACAAGAACGGGAACGACCTGGCTTTCTGGCGGCGGACCTCGCTCGGCGGCTACAACGCCGGCTGGTGGAACTTCGGCGGGATCGGGCGCGAGGTCTACCTCCGCTCGGTGGACCACGTCGACTTCTCCGACGTCGCCGCGACGCCGGTCGTCCGCTGCGCGGCTACATGCACCGCGGCGCTGCGGGTGAAGGCCCGCGTGCTCGGCGCGGGCTCGCGCGGGTGGCATGTTGGGCTCTCGCTCAGGGTTGCCGGGGAGAGGATCGTGTTCCACCCGCGCTGGGTGGCGCAGGGGAGCTCCCGGCTCTTCTCCACGTCGCTGAAGATTCCCCACCCGCACCTCTGGAGCCCCGAGCAACCCTCGCTCTATGCGCTCTCGCTGCAGGCCAACGTGCTCGACGATCCCACCGTGAAGGATCGTCCGGTGGCCCGCTACGCGCTGCACGTCGGGCTGCGTTCGCTCAAGGTCGGCCCCGATCAGCGCGTGCTGCTGAACGGCCGTCCGGTGTTGCTGCACGGGGCGAGCATGCACGAGGACGACCCGCAGGTGGGAGCGGCGTGGGGAGCGGCCCAGCGCGCGCGCGCGCTCGACCAGCTGCGCTCGCTCGGCGCCAACGTGGTACGTGCCCATTACCCGCTCTCCCCCGCCTTCCTCGAGATGTGCGACCGCGCGGGAATCCTCGTGTGGGACGAGGTGCCTGTCTACCAGGTGCCGAACAAGAACTTCGCCAACGGCCGGTTGCGCGCGCAGGCCGTGCAGCTCGACCGCGAGATGGTCGCCCGCGACCACAACCACGCCTCGGTCTTCGCCTACTCCGTGGGCAACGAGCTCCCCGCGCAGATCGACGGCAATCAGGCCGCCTACCTGAACGCGGCGATTGACACGGTGCGCGCCGCGGACCCGACCCGGCTCGTCGCCGACGACCGCTACGCCGACGTGAACTACGGGAACTATTCCGTGCTGCACCGCTTCGACCTCATCGGCCTGAACGAGTACTTCGGCTGGTACGGCGGCAACTCGTCCTACGCGGGCGACTACGTTGACCGGATGCACGCGATCTATCCGCGGCAGGCCCTCGTGGTGACCGAGTTCGGAGCGGAGGCCAACCGCGACGGTCCCGTCACCGAGAAGGGCACTTACGCCTTCCAGCAGGACCTGCTGCGCACGCATCTCGGCGCCTTCGCCGCGAGGCCCTACCTGTCCGGGGCGCTGATCTGGGCGCTGCAGGACTTCCGCGTCAACCCGCCGTGGACCGGTGCCAACCCCAAGCCCTCGCCGCCGTGGAACGAGAAGGGCCTCGTGCACGAATGGGGTGAGCCCAAGCCCGCCTTCGCCGCCGTCTCCTCCATCTACCACGCGATCCACGACGGGCGCTGGCCCGCCGGCGTGGCCGCGGCCTCTTCGGCCCGGCGCGCCGCCTCGCGGGGCACCCCGCCGCCGAGCGGCGGCGACGGCTTCGTACCCGGGCCCTAGTCGTTCGGGGTGCCCGGCGGCGGAGGCTTGGGCGCCGGCCCGCCGGGCGACGGGCTCGACGGGGGCGGGCCGCTGCCCAGGCTGGAGATCCGCCATCCCGCGGGCGTCTTCACCAGCCGGACCGCGTTGGCCTCCCGCGGCTGGCCCTGGGCCGAGGTGTGCACGAAGGCGAGGGCGCTCTTGCCGTCGCGCTCGACCTGCACGCGGTCGACGGCGAGCTTGGGCTCGCGAGCGGTGGAGAGGAGTCGCTCCAGGGCCTGCTCGCAGGGCACGTTCACCGGCGCGAGCTTCTGGAGCAGGGTCGGCGCGAAGACGCTGCGGCAGAGCTCGGGGTAGTCGTGGCGGCCAGTCGCGTCGGCGAAGCGCGTGAGCGTCGCGCGGACGAGGCCCTGATCGTCCGACGCGGAGGGGGCTCCGCCTGCTCCCTTCTGGCCCGAGCCGCATCCGCTCCCGACGAGGGCCGAGCACAGGAGTGCGAGGAGGACGCGGGTGCGCGGCACGGCGTCGAGGGTACCCTTCCTCCATGGCCCTCTCGCCGCTCGTCGATGGCCACGGTCGCACGATCGGCGACGTGCGGATCTCCGTCACCGACCGCTGCAACTTCCGCTGCCAGTACTGCATGCCGGCCGAGGGCCTGCGCTGGCTCGAGCGCAGTGCGGTGCTCTCCTTCGAAGAGCTCGAGCGGATCGTCGCCCTGCTCGCCGCCATGGGCGTCGGCGACGTCCGGCTGACCGGCGGGGAGCCGCTCGTGCGCCGCGACTTTCCCCGCCTGGCGGGGAAGCTTCGCGCGGTCGAGGGCGTCCGCGAGGTGTCCGTGACCACGAACGGCTTCCTGCTCGAGCGCGACGCCGACGCGCTCGTCGCCGCCGGCGTCGACCGCTTCAACGTCTCGATCGACTCCCTGCAGGCCGACCGCTTCTTCGAGATGACCCGCCGCGACGCGCTGCCCCAGGTCCTGCGCGGCCTCGCCGCCCTCGCCGCCCACCCCGAGGCGCATCCGATCAAGGTCAACGCGGTGGCCATGCGCGGCTTCACCGAAGGCGAGGTGCTGCCCTTCGCCCGCTTCGCCCGCGAGCATCCCTACGAGGTGCGCTTCATCGAGTTCATGCCGCTCGACGCCGACCGCGCGTGGTCGGGCGACCAGGTCCTCACCGGCGCCGAGACCCGCGCGCTGATCCACGCCGAGTACCCACTCGAGCCGGTCGTCCGCGAGCCGAGCGCGACCGCCCGGGTCTACCGCTTCGCCGACGGGAAGGGCCAGATCGGCTTCATCAACCCGGTCTCCGATCCGTTCTGCGGCGACTGCAACCGCATCCGTCTCACCGCCGAGGGCAAGCTCCGCACCTGCCTCTTCTCCCACGGCGAGACCGACCTGCGCGCCCCCCTGCGCGCGGAGGCCGACGACGCCGAGCTCGAGCGCATCGTGCGCGAGGCGGTGTGGCAGAAGGAGCTCAAGCACCACGTCGGGGACGAGGGCTTCGTCGCGCCCGCGCGGACGATGTCGGCGATCGGCGGCTGAGGCCGCGGCGCGGGGGTCGCTGCTGTTTCTCGAAGTGGGCTATCCACGTCGCTCCACCGATTCCCGATGAGCGCCGGGATTCCGCCTCAGGGGCGTGAGGAGCGTCTGGTAGGGGTGCGGGTCGGTGGCGAGGGCGCCCTCGATGAGCC
>JAABVA010005566.1_pt1 | contig 11380 bp, 10 predicted proteins | sample 5560331 | NCBI WGS metagenome assembly JAABVA01 (sample SAMN12812661, study PRJNA571458) | rock metagenome | isolation source: Antarctica rocks | place: Antarctica: Victoria Land, Mt New Zealand sud | collected 2016-01-07
CCACCAGCCCCAACAGCAGCAGGTGATCGGCCACCACCGCACCCGGCCGGTTAACCAGGCCGTCTTCCGGTGATCTCCAGGGTGCGTGACGGGGCGACGCGGGTGCGGGCATTCCGGTAGCGGACCCACGACCGGCACGCCTCCCCACCACCTGCAAGGACGAGAACCAGCAGGTGGAGCTGTCCCGTAAGACTGGTTTGGTGAACAGTGCCGTTGACCGGAGGGTGTACGGCGTACTGCCTCCCCCAGCCCAACGTCCGCGACGCGGGGCTCCACGACGGCCAGGACCTGACCGCAGCCGGTCACTGTTCACTATGCCGGGCAAGCGAAGCCAGTCTGAGCAGCAGCGGCTGTGCCGCTGCCCCGGCTTCTACTGCGCTGGCTGTGAGGGGTCTGGGTAGTAACCGAGCAGGATCGTCCGCTAAGGGCTGGCCTGGCCGAGCAGATGCTCTTCGGCTGACGTCGACGAACGACAGGGGCCCGGCAGCGTGGCCGCGGTGGGCTACAGGCCGGGGACGGTGAAGGGGTCTGCGATTGGGCGGGCCGGCCGCTTGGTCGTCGTCAAGGCCGCCGAGGCGGGCTCGGGTGGCAGACGTTCGGGTCTTGTAGTGGTCGGTGGCGGCGCGGCAGCCGGCGGTATCGTCGCCCTCCCCATCTGGCTGGGGGCGACCGACCTGACATGCCCGGCGCCGTACGGTCGACCGTGTTGACGGTGAGGTGGCCGTAGACGGTGGACCTCGGGACACCCGAACAGGGCGGCGATCTGGGCGACGGTGCTTGTCTCGGGCGTCGTAGAGCTGCTGGGCGAGCGCCGCCTGTTCCGGGGTGAGCCTGGGCTTGCGACCGCCGACCCGGCTCCGGGCCCTGGCTGCCGCGAGGCCGTCACGGGTGTTGGCGACGATGAGCTCATCCGGGAACGTTGCTGCTGGTCTGCGTCAGGTGTCGGCACAGGCATCCTTCGACTGCGTGGCACAACTGTCTCACGACGCTAACTCCGAGCCATCTGGCCCAACGCGCTCAAGGTCTACTCGTCGTCCAAACGGACCCTACATTCAGTAGGGTCAGTCAGGACGCTTCGTCCTCTCCCTCGTGCTGCGGTGGGTTCCCGACGACTCTGCCTGCGAAGGGGGTGACCGTGGCCAGGCAACCGCCCCCGGCTGACCCGTCGCTTCGACGACCGTGGTTGTCACACAACCTCAAGACGCTGTCCGCGGTGAGCTTTCTGCAGGACGCAGCTAGCGAGCTGCTGTATCCGATTCTGCCGCTGTTCATCACCGCAGTGCTCGGCGCGCCGGTAGCGGTGGTAGGCGCTGTGGAGGGCGCCGCCGAAGCAGTGGCGGCCCTGACGAAGGTCCTCAGTGGCCGGCTCTCAGACCGGGCAGGCCGCAAGACCTTCGTGACCGCCGGCTACGGTCTTGCCGCAGTTGGGAAGATCCTCATCGCGGTCGCGACGGTGTGGCCGATCGTGCTGCTAGCTCGCTGCATCGATCGGGTCGGCAAGGGCATCCGCTCAGCGCCCCGCGACGCCCTCATCGTCGATGGCGTGCCGGCGCAGCACCGTGGCTCGGCGTTCGGCTTCCATCGGGCGATGGACACCAGTGGGGCGGTCGTCGGCCCGTTGCTCGGGCTCGCCGGCTACGAGCTGCTTAACCACCAGCTGCGGCCGCTGTTCGTCATCGCCGTGGTGCCCGCCGTCGCGAGCGTTTTTCTCACCCGGACGGTGGTCGAATCCCGACGGCGGCCGGTCTCCGTCGCACCAGTCGGCCGGGGTGGGGCAACGGGGCATGCAGCTGCCGTTCTTCGGCGCACAGAAGAACCGCTCCCGCCGCGCTTCTGGTCGGTCGTCGCAGTCCTCGCCCTCTTCGGGCTGGTCAACTTTCCGGACAGCTTGCTGCTGCTGCGTTGTAGAGGGCATAGGCGGCGATGACGCCGGCAGTTCCCAAACCGAGTTCGCTCGCGCTCCGTGTACGCAGCGTTGAGCTACCCCGCCGGCTGGCTGTCGGACCGGGTGCCGCGTCGCTACGTCATGGCCGTCGGGTTCGGCTTCTTTGCTGTCGGCTACGTCGGGCTCGCCCTCATCCGATCCCCCGGGCTCGTCTTCGTCATCCTGCCCCTGTACGGGGGTTTTGCGGCGTGCACCGACGGTGTCGGCAAGGCCTGGATCAGCTCGTTGCTCCCGGCGGACCGGCAAGGCTTCGGACAGGGCCTCTACCAGGGGGTGACGGGTGCGGCCGTCCTCGTCGCCGGGCTTTGGGCCGGCTTCTCCTGGGACGGCACCGGTCGCGGTCCCCTCCTGATATCAGGTGCTGTGGCAGTGCTGCTCGCTGCCGTGCTGCTGGTGCAAGGGCACGATCGTCTGCCCCCGCCGAAGACCTCTCGGTGATGCCCCCGGCCGGACGGCGGCCTGCGCCTCGCTCGACGCGAACACCCCGGCTAGCCAAAATAGAAGGGCCGACGGTGATCGTGGTACCCCACCGGGCTGGCGCCCTCGGTGACCAGCGCCAGGTCGATCTGGTGCCGCTATCCAGTCTCAGAAACTCGGTGCACGTCCCCCGCCCATCGCTCGGGGCTGGAGCCAGCTCGGTGAGGACTCCCCTGACGGGTACGGGCCAGCCGCAGGCCGCCGCCCCGGCCTGGTCGACCAAGACGTTCGCCGGCGCGTGACGGCGCCGACCAGGAACCGCCCGTGAGTGTGAACGCGGCTGTCGGATTCGGCTCGGGGGCGGCAGCCTGTTTCGCGATCGCCACAGCCGCCCAACATCACAGTGCGGGCGGTGTGCCACAGGCCGGTGGGCTGCAGGACAGGGCGCTGCTCGCATTTGCTCGCGCCACGCTGCGCCAGCGCCTGTGGCTACTGGGTGTCGGCGCGGACCTGGTCGGGCTCACCTTGCATGTCCTGGCGCTCGGCCAGGGCAGCCTGGCTCTGGTGCAACCGCTGCTGATCAGCGGTCTGCTGTTCGCGCTGCCGGCTCGGCGGCTGCTGGACCACCGGCTAGCGACCCCGGCGGAGCTGGTCCGGGCAGTTCTGCTCGTCGTCGGCCTCAGCGTGTTCCTGCTCGCGGCCGACCCCAGCGGCGGAGGCCCTGCCGACCGGCTACCGGCCGCGCTGTTGGCGGTCGCGCTCGCCCTGGTCGCCGGCGGCCTGCTGATCGTCGGCCGCCGCTGCTCTGACCAGCTGCGTGCCGCGCTGTACGGGACCGCCGCCGGGGTCGCCTTCGGCGCCACCGCGGCATTGATCAAAGCATGCACGAACGTCGCCGCACTCGGCTGGTCTCATCTGTTCACCAGCCCGGCGCTATGGCTGCTGCTCATCGTAGGACCAGCCGGGCTTCTGCTCAATCAGCTCGCCTTTCAGGCCGGCCCGCTCTCAGCAAGCTTGCCGGCCCTGACCGTGGTCAACCCGCTGGTCAGCCTCGCCGCCGGGATGCTGGTCTTCGACGAGCAGCTGTCCAGCCAACCCAGTCGGATCGGCGCCGCAGCCGTCGCGCTTATTGTCGTGGTCGCGGCCAGCATCGCCCTCAGCCGCCAAGAAGCCTTGTCCGCCGCGGGTGGCAGTGTGCCGGCCCACAGCCAGCATCACGGCCCATAGGCCATCCAAGACGCTGACCCAGTGCCCGGCAGAGACTTCTGGCAGCCCCAACAATGCCGCGCCCGATGAGGGAGCTTCTGCCCTCGAGATGCCCTGCTGCTTGGTTCGTGCGACTGTCGAAGGCTCTACGCCGATCGCGGCGGATCCTCGGGGATCGTCTGACGGGCTCCGCATTCCCGGCAGAATCGGTAGCGCCGCACGTCATGCACCGGCGAGAACCCGAAAAGGCGGGGGCGGCCCGTGATCAACACCAGCTGCGGGGTCTCCTGCTGGCACAGCGCGCACAAGGCGCGGATCTCGCCAGCCTCTTGCTCGACCCGCTCCAGCTGCAGCCTTCTCAACGGCCCCTCCCAAACTGACCGTGTGCCGCCTGACATGAGGCACGTGCAGACCACCCGGCGGGGCGACGTCAAGTCGACGCGACATTCCCGCTTGCACTCCCCCGAGCAGTACGCCGGATGATGAAGCGCTGATCCCTACAGGCTGTAGGATAGCATTCGGGCACAGCTGGGGTTGTGAGCCCAGTCAGGCCGAGAGACGAGGCGCATGACTGACACCCTCTACACGACGGCGGGAGCCGCGGTCCCGCTCCCGCCCGCGCGAAGCGCCCGGCGCTGGCTGACGGCTCTGCCCCGCAGGCGCTGGGAGCCCTGGCGAGACTGGGCGGTGATCACGGTGGTCAACCATCTGATGCTGCTCACTGTCGCACTGCTGCACCCGCATGGACTGCTGCTGATTGCCGCTGCGGTTCCGGTTTCGGTGGGGTTCGCGATCGGAACCGTGACGGTGCTCCACGACGCCGGCCACCGGATGTTCTCTGCCCGTACCTGGCCGAATGTGCTGGCGGTGCAGACCTCGACACCGGCCGGGCTGTGGGCGGGCCACTGGACGCTGAAGCACCGGATGCACCACAAGCTCTCGCAGGTCTATCCCTTCGATGAGGCCACTCGGTCCTCGGCCATGGTGCGTCTGCACCCCGCCGCCCCGAGCAACAGCTGGCAGCGGTGGCAGCACCTTTACGTGTGGCCGCTCTACGGGCTGGTATGGGTGGGAGAGATTCGTAGCCAGCTCCGCTTTCTGCGCAACGGCGAGATCACCGGTATGCAATCGCCGCCGTCGGCGCGGTCCCGCACCGTGTCCTTCGCCGCGGAGAAAGCGCTGTGGCTGCTGATCCTGCTGCCGTACGCCTGGCTGCTCGGCGTCGGCTCGCTGACGATCCTGCTGGTCGCGGTCGAGACCTTCGCCAGCCTGATCGCGGCGGTCGTCCTGGTAGTAGGGCATATCAACGAGGGCCTGCTCCCGGGTACCGAGCCTCCCGGACGGGCCTGGGCGGCATATTTGGTGCGCACCACCGTGTCCTTCAGCACCGACAGCACCCTGATGCGCTGGCTGACCGGGGGGATGACCCACCACCTCGCGCACCACCTTCGCCCGGTCGCTGTCCGCTCCGAGCTGCCCGCCCTGCACCGGACGGTGGTCCGCGACGTCGTCGTGGCCACCGGTGTCCCCCTCGCCGAGTACCGGACGATGCGGGCGGCGATCGCCGGGCACTGGCGCCGGCTGCGTGAGCTCGGACGCCCCGATGCGCTCCGCGCCGCCCCCCTGTCCGACCGGAAGGAGACGTAGCCCGTCGGGACAGGTCGGCTGCTTGCGGGGGCTGACCGTGTCAGGGGCCTACTGTCCTCGTCGCGCTTGCTGCGGCGGTGGCTGGTTGACGGCGACGATGCATGTCGACGCGGGCCGCCACACCCTCGGCCGTCCGCTGCACGACCAGATGCCGGGCCAGCACGAGCGGGACGCCGACGCCGGCTGACCGGTAGGGCGGCCGTGCTCGGGCTCGAGGCACGCCATCGCGGTCGGCATCGGCTCGCTGGCAGTGGTGCAGCCGCTGGTCGTGACCGGGCTGGTGTCTCGTTCTTCTTGCGCGCCACGCTCGACGGGTGACGGCCGGGACGGCTGTGGCGGCTGTGCTCGCGGCTGGGGTGGCCGGCGCGAGCGGGTGCTGGGGGCCGCGACCCGGTTGTGGGCTGGCGCCGGCCTGCTGGCGGAGGCGGGTGCCGGCATTACCTTCGGTCTACCGAGGGCCCTCACGGTCTCGACGGCTGCGCGCAGCGTGGCTGAGGTGGCGAGGAGTTGGCCTACGTCCTTGTCGGGGTGTGAGTGGCAACGGCGCAGGATCCTCCGCTAAGCGGCCGCTAGCGCTGGCGGCTGGTCAGTAGTCGACGACGAGGCTGTCCATGGCGGCTTGTCGGTCGGCGTCGTTGGGCAGGTTGTACCGGCGGGTGGTCTGGAGTCGGCTGTGGCCGGCGAGCTCGGCGACGAGGACGATGTCGTGGCCGGCGCGCACGAGGCCGCTCAGGCAGGTGTGGCGCAGGGTGTGCGCCGACAGGCTCACGTCGGCGGCGCGGCCGAGGCGACGGACGGCGAGGTCGACGGCCCGGGTGGACAGCCGCTGGCCCTTCAGTGACAGGAACAGCGCGGGCCCGTCGGCACCGGGCAGCCTGCGCCGGGCGGCGAGCCAGGTATCGAGAACGGTGCGGGCCTCGGCGTTGACCGGGACCTGCCGGTAGCGCTCGCCCTTGCCGCGGCGAACGGTCAGCTGCCCTTTGCGGGCGGAGATCGACAGGTCGTCGACGTCGAGTGCGACGAGTTCGGCGATCCGCAGCCCGGTGAACAGCAGCACGCAGGCGATGGCCCGGTCCCGGATCCCGCCAGGTCCGGTGGCGGTGCGTTCGGCGGCGCGCAGCAGCCGGCGGGTCTGGTCGGTGTCCAGCGCCCGGGGGGCCGCTTGGGGCAGCTGCTCGCGGCGGGTGTTGGCGGGGCCGAGCCCGACGAAGCGGTAGAAGTGGTCGACGGCGGCCAGGGTGAGGTTGACCGAGGCGGGCTTGGCCCGGCCGGCCCAGAGCAGCTGGGTGCGGTAGTCCCGGACGGTGTAGTCGCGGGCGTGCCGATCGGTGAACGGGTCGCCCTGGCGGCGGCGGGTGAGCGGGTCGAGCTCGGCCAGCCAAGACAGGTAGCCGGCGTAGGTGCGCCGGGTGTGGACGGCCAGCGGCGCGGCCTCGAGGTGCGCCCGGTAGCCGTCGAACCGGTCCGCGAGCGCCTCGTCGAGGGCTCTTATATAGGCGCTCGCTGCGTCCGCCCCGACCGGCACCGGACCCACCCCCTCTTATCAGCACCAGCTTCCGGTCGCTAGCGTCCCGCACTGAGCGCGTTATCGGTAGCAGGACGCGCGATCTGCTTCCGAGAAGGACAGTCATCAGCAGTAGCGCCCGCCCGCTACTTTGATCTTGACACTGTGATGGCCGGGAGCTGGTCGACGCTCGCCGCGGTGCGCACAACCGGCTGGGCTTCGCCGTCCAGCTGGGCACGGTGCGCTTGCTCGTGCCTTCCTGCCCAACCCGACGACGTGCCCGAGCAGGTGGTGGCCTGGGCGCCCTCGGCCTGGTCCTCAACGCCATCGTGCGCTGCGACACCCGCTACTTTGAGCGCCATCACCCCCACCCAGCTCCCCTGCAACGGTCATCCCGTCGCCGACATCGAGCGCCTGTGACCGCTCGTCCACGACCACATCAGCCTGCTCGCACCGACGATCCGCGACCGCACAATGGTGGCGGTAAGCCTCGGCCTCGTTACCGACTACCTGCGGTTGACGTCGGCCAGGTTTGAGATGCGAGCGGCGGCGGTCTTTTCCGCCACGGGCCAGCGATGCGCCCCCGTTGACGCCGCCGCTGCCGCGAGCGCTGTCAGAGCCTCCGGCGACCGGGCCCACGGGACCATCCCCGAGCGCTCGAGAGCGACCGCGCGTTGGCGCGTCCGTGACCGGGGATCGAGGCGAAGGTGATCGCGGGAACACCGGCCACCAGGGCCTCGGTCAACGACAGGCCGCCGGCGTTGTGCACCACCAGGTCCGAGCCGGCGACCAGGGCTGGTATGTCGTCTCGCCAACCCAGCGCCAAGGCCCCGGGAACGCCCAGCAGCCTGCGCCGCAGCTTCTCGTTCTGGCCGCAGAGCACGACAGGGACCATCCCGGCCGCTTGCAGCGCCTTGAGGGCGTGATGGACGTCACCCACGCCGAGAGAGCCGAGAACGACCAGGGCGACGCGCATGTCGGGACCGGCACCGAGGCAGCGCTCGAGGTGCGCCCGCGCCGCCGCGCGGCCGGTGGACCGGAACGCTCGGGCGACCAGTGGCCCGGCGGGCTCGACCGGGATTCCGTAGGCGGCTTCGGTCTCGAGCGCCGTCGCCGCACTGGCGGCCAGGTGCAGGTCGACAGCGGGGTGAACCCACAGACGGTTCGGCGCCGGGTCGGTCAGATAAGTAACCACCTGGACGGGCAGCGCACCGGAACACCGCAGCTGCCCGAGTGCCCTACTTGCCGGTGGGTACGTCGCCACCACCAGGTCCGCGCCGCCGACCGCCCGAAGCAGCCAACCGCCCGCCGTCCCGCAGACCCGGTCAGCGATGTGCTGGAACAGCCGGGAGCGTTCCACCAGCCAGCACGCCAGTTCATACAGCAACGGAGTGAGCTTCAGGGTCAGCAGGTAGGCATCGCCGAGCAGGATGCGGATGGCGAGCGGAAACCCGTCCAAAAGGTCGAGCACGGTCACAGGGTGACCGCGTTCGCGCAACCGGTTAGCCAGCTCGCGGGCCACCCCGTCGTGGCCGGCACCGACGCTGCCCGAGACGATCACCACGCGGCCGTGCGTGACGGTGTCATCCCCCAGCTTCGCGGCCCGGGTGGCGCCGTCATCGAGGTCTCGGGCCTGTACCGGTGTGTCGGTCATGTGGTCGCCTTGGAAGTCGGCGGCACGCCTGTTCCGCTCCTTGAGGCCGGGCCAAGCCGAGGACCTCGGGTAGCACTCCGCAGCCCCGCGGCAATGCCTTCGCCGCAGCTGTCGCTAGCCAACCGCGAACCGCAGCGTTGCCAGCGCCCCGCCGACCAGGCAGTAGAGCGCGAACGGAGTCAAGGTGCGGGTTTGGAAGTAGCGGACCAGGAACCGGACCGTGAGGTAGGCCGCTACTCCGGCGATGAGGGCACCGACGAGCACCTGCCCGCGAATGCCGGTCCCGGCGGCGCCCGCCAGGGAGGGCAGCTTGAGCACTCCAGCGGCCAGGATCACCGGGGTGGCCAGCAGGAAGGAGAACCTGGCCGCGTCCTCATGGTCGAGTCCGCGCAGCAGCCCGGCGACCATGGTGATCCCCGAGCGGGAGATGCCGGCGAGCAAAGCCAAGGTCTGGAACAGGCCGATGATGCCGGCTTCCCGGTAGGCAAGGCTGTCCAGGCTGCGGTGCTCGTCCCCCAGCAGGCCGTTGCCCTTCGCGAGCTGGTCGCTGCGGCCCCGCAGCCGTTCCCCGGCGAGCAGTATCGCGCCGTTGATGATGAGGAAAATGGCAGCGGCCAGCGGCTTGGCGAACAGGGTCCGGAAGGTGTGTTCGAGCAGCAGGCCGGTCAGCCCGACCGGGATGGTCGCGACCACGATCAACCAGGCCAGCCGCCGGGCGGAGGTGGTGACCTTCCGGGTACGCACCGACGTCACAAAGGCGCCGATGATGCGGACCCAGTCGGCCCGGAAGTAGACCAGCAGTGCCACGGCGGTCGCGACGTGCAGCGCGACGATGAACGCCAGATAGGGCGAGGCGCCGCTGTTCCCGCCGGCCGACTCGGTCACCAGGTGCTGCCACGAGCCCCCGATCAGCGCCGGCACCAGCACGCTGTGGCCGAGGCTGGAGACGGGGAACAGCTCACTGGCGCCCTGCAGCAGCCCGATCACGCTCGCCTGCAGGTAGCTGAGGTCGCTCACGGATAGCTCCAACGACTCGAGCGGGCCGGGCCGCCCAGGCCGGCTGACGGCAACGGGCGACGAGCAAGCGGCGGGCACCGCGTCAGCGGAAGGTAGGCCAGGCCAGGACCGGTGATGGGCATCATGAGTGGCGCAGCCGCCGCCGTGCCGGGCGGCGGCGCATCCGTCGCCTGGGCGCGCCGGCGGTCTGTTCCGGCTGGTTCTGACGTCGGGCGACGCCGATCAGCAGCCCGATGGCAAACAGGTTCACTGCCAGGGAGGAGCCGCCGAAGCTGATGAACGGCAGCGGGATGCCGGTGATCGGCAGCACGGCGAGCACAGCTCCCACGTTGAGCATCGCCTGGACCATCAGCCACGCGACGACGCCGGCGACGAGCAGTCGGCTGAAGCTGTCCGTCGCACGAAGTGCTAGCCGGAAGCAGGCCAGGGCGAGTAACGCAAACAGCGCCAGAACAAGCAGCGTGCCGACAAGGCCGAGCTCCTCACCGATGATGGCGAAGATGTAGTCGGTGTAGGAGTTGGGCAGGTAGGACCATTTCTGCCGGCTCGCACCCAGCCCCAGGCCGTACCAGCCGCCGCTGGCGACGGCATACAGTCCTTGCACCGCCTGGTAGCCCGATCCGGAGCTGTGGGCAAACGGGTCGACGAACGACGTCAGGCGGGCGACTCGGTAGGGCGCGGCGAGCGCCATCAGCGCCCCGGCTGCTCCGATCCCGGCGAGCATGACGAGCATCGTCGGTCGTCGGGCTCCGGCGATGAGCAGCAGCATGAGCAAGATGCTGGTCACCACCATCATCGTTCCCATGTCGGGTTCCGCGAGGATCAGACCGGCGATCACGAGGCACACGGGAACCAGCGGCACCAGCAGATGTTTTGTCTGGCCCAGCAGCGCCTCCTTGCGGGCAAGCAGGTCCGCCCCCCACAGGACCACTCCGAGCTTGACCGGTTCGGAGGGCTGTACCTGCACAGCTCCGAGCGAGACCCACCTGGTGGCTCCGTAGGCGGCTGACCCGACGCCTGGCACCAGGACCAGAAGCAGCCCGGCGACCGCCAGCAGCAGCACCGGGTAGGCGAGGCGGCGAACGGTGCGCACCGACAACCGGGACGCCACCAGCAGGCCGCCCAGGCCGATGGCGGCCCACAGCCCCTGACGCTTCAAGAAGGTGAACGAGGAACCGTACGCCGAGTAGGCGGTGACGCTGGACGCGGACAGCACCATGACCAGACCGAAGCTCACGAGCAGCAGCGTCACCCCGACCAGGAGGTGACGGTCCAGGACGGCGGCCGGGCTCCCGTGGCGGCTCGGCCGGCCAGCGATCCGGGCCGGCCGGCCCGGTGTGCTGCGTGACGCCAAGGGGGCGGCCGCAGCCGCGCTCGTCGCGGCCGTCGTGGTGGCGGGAACGCTTCTGCCCGGGTCGAGGGTGGCGGCCGCCGGCGAACTCGCCACGGGATCAGTCACCGCTTCCTCACTGGTCGTCCTTGCTCTGACTGATCCCGGGTGGCTCGACTGTGGACCCCCAGCCGACCATCTCTTACGACCTGTAGGACTACGACGTGTCGCCGGAGGGGACCCTGCAGCCCCGCCGGGATCGAAGGCCGCGCCCGGTCCCCCGCTCGCCGGGGTGTGCGGATGCGTGCGTTGTCCCATCCCGGCTCGAGGGCCGGCGCAGCGCCGGCAGACCAGTCGTTGTGCACCTTTCCGTCCTTACAGGTCTCGGACGGAAAGGGCACCGACCGGACTCCGGTGCTCGCCTCCGGCCGCTACCGGCCCGGTGGCCGGAGCCCGGGCGGCGACGGTCCGACGGCGGGGGCCGCCCCAGACGACCCGGTTGATGGCCGCCAGCCACAGTCCGCCGACGAGCAGCCCGCCGGCGACGTCGGTGAGCCAGTGCGCACCGAGGTAGAGCCGCGACCCGGCGACAACGGCGATGAGGGCCGAACCGAACGTGATGGCGGCGACCTGCTGCCACCGCCGGGAGGTGGCTCTAAG
>JAABVA010005567.1_pt1 | contig 11377 bp, 16 predicted proteins | sample 5560331 | NCBI WGS metagenome assembly JAABVA01 (sample SAMN12812661, study PRJNA571458) | rock metagenome | isolation source: Antarctica rocks | place: Antarctica: Victoria Land, Mt New Zealand sud | collected 2016-01-07
GATGCAGTTTGGAGTATTTTCTGTAAGTCTCATGCCACATGCGTTTCAACACATGTGAATGCTCATGTGCAATGTACAGCACTCATGCAATCCAAAGCTGGTTATGGGCGCTGTGCATGAAACACATGCACATTATGTGCATGAAACACATGCATGAAACTCATGCATGAAACCATGAAACATGAAACAGGCCCCATGCAACCCCAAGGTGATCATGGGGGCGTGTGATGTTGAGCTTCACTATGTTCATTTACTATGTTCATTCACTCATTCGTTCCTTACTTATGTTTGCTTCCCTTAGGGTCAGGTACATACAGTCCTGAGTGCGTCTCTATAAGACTTCCTATCTTGGCAGCAGGCATACCAACCGTACCGCATCCTTATGTGGTCTAAATCAGCTTGCAGCAGCTGAGGCCACTGTGCTGGTGCAGGGGATTCCATCTGACAGTGCTGCACGACCTGACACAGATGTGATGCATGGTCCACCCCACACCTCTGCACTGCCCACACAGGATGCAACATCAGGTCCTGCAGCCATTGACGAAGAAGAGTCTGCAGGTAGAGCCGGCGCTGACTCAGCGCAGCCTTCTGGCACAGCTACAGGTAGTGCACAGTCAGCTTCACCAGCATTGATTGACAATGCAGCATTTATTGCTATGATGAGGAGTCATGTGCTGTGCATATTCACCATTTTTGTATTTTATACCCGATACCCCAGCAACAAAACATATGGAACCTTGAATGCTGACAGCATGTGGGAGTAGGGTACTGGCGTGTGATCATGTCATGACTTCATGTTCAGCTTATCTTTCTGCTGCCTCATTCTGCTTGGTACTGTCTGCAATCATCTGCCTCTGTGTTTCCTGTCACGCCGTGTCAGATGTGGAAAGGGCACCTACTTGCCCTTGCGCAGCCTTTTGGAACCTACATAGTCAACAAACAAAGGCAGCCATTCCCCTTGAGATGACCTCTGGCCGTGTATGAGCCTGTCAGGAGGGGCTACCTCTCCCTGCCAAAGGAGCCCCACAATTCACACATGAACCCTGGGATACCCCCTTGAACATCATGGCTACAAAGCACAAACCCAAGAGAGACGGAAAATTGAAACTCCCATGCTCAATAGATGATTGTTCTCTGTCAGCCAAAAGACGCAGGCTATGTGCCCTGGACATGCTTTGGATACTGAAGTGTGCATTTGTGCAGGTGATGTGCAAGCTGCGCCCCATCAAGCCTCTGACTCCATGCTTCAGGCTGAGCCTTCTTCTTCCTCACAGCAGGACCAGGCACAGACAGATAGCAAGGGTGAGTCGGCGAGCCAGGCAGAGGGCAGCAGTCAGCAGGGAGAAGAAGAGTCATGGCAAGATGATAACGGACGCAGGAAGGTCAGAGCTGTGGATGCTGACTACAGCGTCTCTATCAGCAAGGCTGGTCGCAGTAAGGCCCAAGCTAAGCCTGCTAAGAAACCAGCAAGTGAGCCGGCAGCAGCTGCCAAGGCACCTCCTGTAGCAGTTGCCAAGGCGCCTGCTGCATCCAGTGACCAGGAAGGTAGCAGCAATGGCATGGGCAGGGGAACAAGCACCAGCAGCCAGCCTGAAGCACCCAATGCAGCTGCTGTCTTGCCGCCAAAACCCAAGCCTGGAGCACCCAAAGCGCGCAAAGCGTCTCAGCCAAAATCACAGGAGGACCACTCTGAGGATCTGCCCCAGGTTAAGGGCCCACCCCCACAGCAGCCCCCACCCCAGGCTGTAGCCCCCAGGCAGCAGGCCCCACCCCAGGCTTCAGGTCCTAGGCAGCAGCCCTCATCACAGCGCCCTGCCCCTCAACAGCCCCAGGCTCATGGCCCTTCTGCACAAGCGCCACAGCCAAAGCTGTATCAGCCTTCACCAGCTGCCATCCCCCTTCCCGCCAATAGTGCATGGGCCAAGAAACTAGACCTACAGTCTGCTGCTGCTGCTGCTTCCTCATCACCATCTGCTGCTGCCCCCACTGTGCGCCCACCTCCCCAAACCACCCAGCCACCCCCTTCAAAACCTGTGCAACTCTCAACTTCCTCATCTGCATCTACTTCCAGAACCCTACCCATGCCTGAGAGGCCATCATCAGCTGGCGTCAAAGCCAAGGGCAAGGGCAAAAATAAGGGGCAGGGCCAGGCCAAGCAAGCCCCTGTGGCGCAGCCCTCAGCTGCAGCTTCCTCTTCCTCGAGCCAGCGGGCTTCCACAGTGAAGGAGGTTCCCGCCAAGGACAAGGATGCTCGCCCCAAAGCCAGTGAATCCACTGTGATTACTGCCCCTGGTCTAGGTCAGATGCCCTGGCTTCTCTACTCATCAAGGCCAGATCGTTCCTTGTATGTACAGTTGCGCTGCTGTGCAACCATTCATCAGTGGTTTGGCAAGCATTCTGTGAAAATCAATCTTTGCTGCCAGTAGGATGCATCCAGTCAGCATGCTGCATCGAGAGCGCACACTCTTTTCCTGTGAGCAACACAGTTGGCTGTGCCTGCCACACACAGAGCCACAAAACATGGACGTCTGACATGTTGTGTCCCAAACCTCTGGTGGTGCATGCCTGACTGTGCACCTCGACGCCTGCCATGTGCTGTATTGTCAAGACAAGCAGATGTTCAGTCTGCTGTGTGTTTGACTCCTTCTCGCATGAGACTCTGACAGCTGTGGTATGGTGTGCTGTAGAAGCGTCCGTGGAGCAACCCAGGGAAGCGTCAGCCCTGCTGAAGAAGCAGGAGGGTGCCATGAACACCATCATGCAGGACAACATGCGGGTCACTGCTGCCAACAGACAGGCCTGGATCGAAATCTGCACCTGCCCCCTCAGCCTGGTACGTCCCCCTGCACAATGCTCTGTTTGTGTAGTGCTGGGTGCATGCAAACAGCAAAACAAACTTCTGCTTCTGTGCCTTCTGTTTACGCTTGCTGTGCTGGCTAATGTTATGGGAACAGTTCTCACTTGGCTTGTGATGGTGGTGAACACGAATGTCGTGCATTTGGACTGCATCTGCAACCACTTGCTTTGCCTGTTATCATCTGCATATGTTAGCATGTCCCTGTGTAGTGACCATAGTTGAAAGTGATCTGACGCAATGCATCTGATACAGTTCACATTGCTCAAGTGACTGGCAGTGTGTGCTTGATTTGTATGCAGCAAGCAGCACATCTAGTTGCATGTCTCCCTTATACAGGGTTCTGTTATGCTGTCATGCTGCACAATATGCGTTATCCTGCATGCTCTGCAGGCAGTGACACACTACAGCAGACGTTGGCTTCATGCTTTTGTAGTCTGTACAGTTTGCATTGGGCATGCAACCAGCATGTATATCAAGCACATAATGCTTCATGAATGCACACTCTATACAGCTTGCACTTGGCATGCAGTCAATGTGTGTGTCAAGCAGATGGCAGCTTCATGGATGCGTAGTCTATACAGATTGCACAGGCATGCAACAGGTTGTTTGTCAAGCACTATGTACACATCTTTTGCAGGACATCATGACTGACCCTGTAGTGGCAGCTGATGGCATCACCTATGAGCGGCGAGACATTCAGGGGTGGCTGGACAAGGGAAAACCGGACTCCCCTTGGACTCGGAAACCACTTGACACCCAAGGCTTGACTCCCAATCTGCTGGTGTTGCAGCTGATCAAGCAATTCAAGCTTGAGGAGCCAGAATGATCAGTTGTATTTCGGTGCCTGTCCTGTGGTCTATCATTTGTTGTGTCTGTCTGTCACTGCTGTTTGGACTTTTTCAGGCTCTACATTGCAGCGCCCATCCACTTGTTACCTTGGATTTGCATAGCCCAGCAGCTTCCGTGGTAGTAGAAATATATTAAATCTGTCTCGGAGTTTGGTGGCTTGCATTCAATATGATGGTGTTTAATGGAATTCCGCTAGTGCTTTACCTTTCTCCTGATAGATACCAATATGCACGGTCAGGAGCTTGCCACTTTTAGGAAATCTGTCGTTGACCATGCTTGCTGCTGTGACTCTGTGCATGTGATGACAGAGCCATTCGAGGGCGGTCCACAGGAGATGGTCCTGCTCTTGACAGAACTCAAAATTAGCACAATTCAAATCGTGCTATGTACATATCGCCATCACAGGTGCGACAAGACCTTACTGTAGTCCATATAGCATTTGGCACGGCGACTGCGGACGTACGCAGCGCATCTGCTGCCGATCTTTGTGTGAAGCGGCCTGCGCCTTAGTTCGGATAGCTCGAAGTGACAATGATATGTGACCTGCTTGTAAACCCCTGTTAGCTCGCCGTGTTGCGAATCGGCCTGTGCAGATCAAGTGTTGACTGCTCACTGAACGTGAAAATTTTGGACCAGCATTGCGCCCGCTGATGGCCTCGCCACACCTGCAGTTGCGAGCGCGATTACGGCTTCGGGAAAACGTGGACTCTCCAGGGTGCTTAGACCTGTCGAGGCACAGCAGCAGCTTGCTGTCTCCTTCATTGTACCCTCAGCTCAGCGTCTTCAGCCATGATTCGCTGGAAAACGAGTTTCCATTTCAAGTCTCTCCTGCTGAGTCTTTCACAAGATCAACTCACAAAGGGACAGCAGCGACACCTCAACTTGCTCACAGCACGTCAGGTGTGAAGCATCAAGAGGCCGCCTATAAGCTTGCAGGCACACCTCTGGCAGCAGTGACCAACACAGTCATAGGCACGGCACAGTCCCTGAACACAGCTGTTTCACCTGACTCGCTGTGGCAGACACCTGTGGCTGATCAGTTCCAACCCAGTCTGCAGACACCAAATCAGGACCAGGTACATATGTATCTTCAGGATATTCAGTTTCAGATGGTGCTGCAGACTATTAACCTTGACTGGTCTGCCTCAGATCACATGATGAACAAAAGATTTCATTCGGTTCTCACCCAACATAGTTTGGAAGTGCTGCACACTATGCATGTTGCATATACAGACTTCCCATTGAAACTGCTTGCTGGCCCTGGCGGCATTGATGAATAGGATGCCTCTCTATCCCAAGAGCAGTAACAGCCAAGTTCAAGCAACCAACATTTCTGTTGCGTGTGGTCTGCAGAGTCAAACACCATGTTATCAGGCAGGAGGTCACCTATCTGGCCAGTCCACTGAATCCCCCAGCAGACACCAGCGAGCGGCAGACCCACGCCGTGAGAGCACAGTCCTTTGCAAAGGATTCAGCCAATCTACAGCAGAGTCTGGCCTGCTGGAAGTGGATGAAATTGCTCACATCAATGGAAGCCCTGAGTTCCTCAGGGCTGCACAGACCAGCGCAAGTGGTCTGCATGCAGAAGCTCTTACTATTGCTGATGCTGCTCAGCCTTCTGACATGGGTTCAGAACCGGTCAGAGAGCCATCTGTCGCCTCTTCTCACAGCTCAAGCTTGATTCAGCAGCAGCAGCAGCAGCAGCAGCTGGGGGCAATAAACCCTGACAGGAAAGACGCAGAGGTACCAGCAGCACAGCAGCTTGTCACTGCTGACATACAGGCTCAAACTGACTTCCTCAGAGACCCTGCAGACAGCGGTCAGGCACAGTATGAACCAGCTCTGGACCAGGAGCACAGCTCGCCACAGCTGCAGTCGTCACAGCAAGTGCCAGTCCAAGCAACCAAGGCTGATGTAGGAGTGGGACAGGTAGCAGCCAGCACAGGCGCTGTGAAGCCCAATGTGCCTTTGCCCCTCCAGGTGGTTGGCTAGTCTTTTCTGTCATGCGTACCTGGTGTCTCTGTGGTGATTTGGGCATCAAGCATGCAAGAACCAAAGAGCATACTGCCGACAAGCCTTACACATCTGCATCAACCTTGCTGCAGGTGTGTGATGGCAAAGCAGCTGCACCGCTGCCAGCAGGACATGAGCTTGCATCTGGTGTTGCTGGGGTGCAGGTTGGTAGTGTGCACATATGTGTAAAGGCTGCTGACAGTTACCTGCAGCTTGACCAACCACTTTTTTCACTTGACTGTGTCCTGCAACTGTTAATTATTGATTTTGGTTACATGCAACCTGCCAGCATCAGCCGGCCTTTGTTTTGTGCTAAACTGACAGTGTACTTGACTGCGTGTAGCATCTAGTATGTGCCGCGGCAACCCTATGCTTTCATTGACTATTGTCCATGGCTCGCTGTTCTCTGTTGACAGGCAAACAGCCCAGCATCAGTGTTGACATCAGCTTCCCGCGTCGTGCCCAAGTGCTGAGTGTTGTTTGAGATTGCCGTGACTTCATGGGTATCTGACACTGAACACAATTTGATCAGGGTAGGGCAACCCTGACACATCTGTACAGCCTTGTTGGCTTGGCTAAGATGTATATTCCCTCCTCCTCCTGACGGTACTGACATTGTACCACCATCTACTGATGACAGGCAAACAGTTCAGGACTGACAAGTGGGGCTCCCACACAGCAGTCACAAGCACGAGCCAGCCAACCAGATACTGGTTGCATGCGCCGCAGTGTGGGCATGCGCGACAGCATGTGCCTCTTCCTACAGCTGGAAGGCGCTGTAGAGGGAGAGAATGGCTTTGAGGCTGAAGAGGTGCTCCAGGTCTGCTTGCCCAGCCTCCACGCTATTGCTGCCATAATGTTGGCTGGCTTTATGTCGTGTGACAGCCTGATCCTGTACGCATGTAGCAGCCGCAGGCCCAGACCTTTGTTTGGTAGAGCACCATGTGTGACAGTTACAGGTCAAGGAGTGAGACTCCTTTGCCTCACCACATGTGTCAAGGCATCGACCGGCGTGCAGTGTGTGTCATGCAGTGTATGCAGGGCCACTTCGAACTTGTTGCTTTATGGAAGCATGCATGAAGGGTGTGAATGCATGTTCACTGCTGTAGCTTGATGAGGTCAGAAGACTCTCAGGAGGCAGGGCACCCCTGCCCATAGTTCTAGAAGAGGAGGAGGAGCAGCTTCTACACGATCACTCGCCTGTTCGTATCACCAGCCATCAGCCTTTGCTGCCCGTCAGCTCACCTGCGGGTCAGTCAGAAGCATTTGCCTCTGCATCCAATGCTCAAGGACAGCCCCCTCAGCTGAGTCATGCTCAGATGAGTCTGCCCCAAGAGACTCACGCTCAGCCAAGTCAGACAAGGAATGCTCAGCTCAGCCAGGCAACTCACGAGCCTGAGCCACAGCAGATGCGGCCAGGTTGGGCTGTAAGGCAGGAGAGACAGCACCAAGAAGCAGCTCAGCCTCAGACATCGCCTCAACAGGAGCATGCAGAAGCAGCTGCTGCTGATCCACAAGCTGTTGGCCACAATCACAGATTTGTTGCTCAACACCAGCCTGAAATGGTTTCACAGGGACAGCTGGCTTCTGTCATGCCTCAGACAGAAGCTTCAAGGCTGGGCAGGCAGGCGGGCAGTCAACAGCGCATGCAGCAGCCTGTGCATCAGCATGCGAGAGCTGTCCAGCAGCCGCCACAGCAGCGCCAAGGTAGGCAACCCACCTCGCCTAAGCCACATGACATCAGAAATGCTAGGCCCCTGTGGGGAACCAGTTCGCCCCCGATGCAACCACCTGCATCCAGCCCCTCAAGGGCAGTGGCAAAAGCCCCTAGCAAGAACACCTCCCCTGTTATGGCCCATGCAGTTGAGCACTCCTCACTCTCACTGTCACAGCTGGCGATTGCCAGCAGATCCAAGCTGCGTCCGCCCTCAAACTTGCATTCGCCGCCAAAGCGCGCCAGCAGAACAGCATTGCCTAAACAGGCTACCAACAGTCATCTGGTCAAATTCGCGGCAGCAGTGCCTCTGCCTGCCAGCCCAAACAGTGGTGACGCTCATGGCTCACTAGACTCTACAGCTGGGCTTGCTCTGGTCACAGCTTTGGCAAAGCCGTCCCACATCCCTGCCCCTGCTGTCAAGCCCTCCCGCCTGAAGAAGCCCACCAACACCAGCGGCTTCTTCAGCAGTGGCCGCAGTTTCACCGGTGCAGGATCAAACGCCAGGTGATCACTTATCTCGTGCACAAAGGTGCATTGACTTATACAAAGCTGTCCAGTATGTACAGTCATCACTTTCAAACACATCATTCGTCCACTGCTGATACAGCGTACACGGTTCTGGTGTGCTGTTGTTCCAAGGTCTGCTTGGGTCACCGTTTGTGACGCAATGGCTCTATCATTTGAGCCGTGACTGAGCCTTGCCATTTGCAGAATGTATCTCTGCAGATACTGAGGCTGGTCACTCTGTGCAGGCCTGACTTTGGTCAGAGTTTGATGAGCGCAGCTGCAGCCACAAAAACAGCACCCGCTGCAGGACCCCCCTCTTTATGTAGGGTCTCAGCCCCTGTCATGGGTCCTCAAACTGCCTTCCCAGGGCCGTCAGCAGTAGCCTCAGGGCCAACTGCAGCTGCCCCAGCCATGAGAGGCACCGCTGGCACAGTGCAGAGCCCAGGAGCGCCTAACTTGGCACGGCCATCAGCCCCAGGGCCACTGGGAGCAGCTGCCCTGCAAGCCAGAGAGGCAGCTTCAGATGATTACAGACAGGGCCATTTCCAGCAGCCAATTCTGGCCCAGCCCTCAGCTTCAGGGCACAGTAGGCAGGGCAACTCTCAGCTGCCACCGAGTGGGGCCCCCGCCAAACCCAGCAAGTCCAAAGGGGTGATGGCATCTGTGCTGGGGTCTGTCAAGAAGGCAGTGGGCATCAAAAGCAGAACTAAGGACATGCAAGGGTAAGATCAGGAAATGCCATTATCATGGGCCACTCGAATCTCCACTGCATGCAACAACCATCATGTTTGGTGTATTGATATGCTTGACCAGCTGCGCTGCACCAAGCTAGAGGCCATCATGCTATGGCACAACAAGCTGCACAGGGCTTAAGTTACTGTCCTCCTGTGATGAATTTAGCATCGTCACAGCTACAGACCTGTCGTCAAGCAACATAGGCCCTGTCATGATATGCATGCAGACACTGCCATGTGTCCAGTCCATCCCGCCAATGTACAGATAATAAAGTCGAGTTCATACACGCAGTGCTAACACTCATTGCTGGAGACAGGCATCTTTGCAGCCAAGAAAAGCTGACAATGAGCAGCTCGGGTTTTGCAAAACTCTCAGCCCGTCCAGTACTGCTGGGTTTGTGACCCTGAATGCCTTCATTAGGTAGACATCTTCACCTCACTGAAGCTCGTGATCACTGCATGGTGCATGTGTAGGGATGGTGATGCATCACCACAGCCGCAGAGGTCAGCAGCGAGCAGCATGGGCTTTGCCTCGCGCTCTCAGCCCAGCCAAAGCCGACTGCCCAGCTTCAGCGGTCTCAGGAATAAAGCCAGCAGCAGCAGCAACAGCAGCAGTGGCCCGACAGGGCCACAGCGGTCTGGGATGAGCTTCGGCAGAAGGCAACCCTCTTTTACCCGAGAAGCCACTCCAGTGAGTGCATGTCTGCCAGGCACTCTAGCGTCACGGCTTTGATGTCAGTAATCGACCCCCAGCCTGCATGACACACCATGTTTGGTCACTTTGATGCCATCATGTAAAGTTTTTCCTGAACAGGCTTGCAGAGGTGTAGGTTAGATGTTCAAGAAAGATAGCAGCCTGCAGACAGGTCATGTATGTGCTTGTGGGTTGTCTGTGTCACCACATTGGCTGCGTAGCCTGAAACAAGTATGTTTGCAGAGTCCAGATTCTGTACCATACACACCTCAAATGCAGACCCGGTCTAGGGATCATCAGTATCTCTATTGGCGGTTGTCTGTGGCCTGAGTAGGTTTGGTGTTGCTTGCAGCCTCTGCCCAATGAAGTAGAAGAGCTGCTAAGGAACGAGGAGCTGGCCTTCCAAGGTAAAGACTTGTATAACAATAACCTTTCTGAGACAATTTTCTCCTCATACAGCAACACTCCTTGTGTGCACCCAAAACAGCAGAGCTAAACTCATTGTACAAAATTGCTGTAAGGTCCTGGCGCTGCATGTTACACAATAGCTTAAGGGCTTGTGACCGTATGGTCGCCAACTGCCCCAATGTTTGGAAGGCGCTTGTGGAGCTTTGAGTGCTGCCACTGATACAGTGTCAATCCTTGCACTTCTTTTATTTAATCGGTACATGCATGGTATTGCAGGGAGGGGCGGTGGTGTGGGCAACTCGCCTGCAGACAGGGCAGCGAAGGAAGCCTCGCTGCGGCAAAGTGCACAGGAACGCCATTGGCAAGATTATGCAGCCAGTCTTAACTAGGACAGTCTTGTGCTGCATGCCTACATTCATCCAGCGAATGTCTTGCTTCAGCATGCAGCTGGCAAGTCTGAGTGATATTCCAGCATCCAATTCGCATGACCATCAAGCACGGCTGAGGGATGCATGCATGATGGTGTGCCATCTGGTCACTATTGCTGGATGCACCCACTTCTGGCGGTTGTGAGTAAATCTGTCAACTTATGTAGCGTCTAGACTTGTGCAGCATCGCACTTGGATCTTAATGACTAGGAGATTTGTTGGACTTCACTGGTGACATCGAAGAGAATAAGCGTGTTTTAGCTTTCTGGTTTCCTCGTTTAAGCAGGTGCATTGACCCGATTGCCAAGGTGTATCGCTTCAGCCAGGCTTTTGCAAGTCTGCATTCGCTTTTGGCCGTTGCTGGCACATGTGTTGTTCCACTGTGATCGCATCACCTGTGTTGGACTTTGGTAATTGAACCTTCGCCGATTTGCGTCACCGGGTATGGATCGAGGACTTGCATAAGTCAGCCGACCACTGTGGCTGTCATGTCTACCCGGAAGGGAGAGCTACGAGTCGACGTCATCTCAGCAAAAGGACTTCGTGACACTGCCATCTTCGGCATTCAAGACCCATACGTGCAGGTACAGCACACTGCGATGCCCAGGTCACGCCCAAATGGCAGCCGCTTTGCCCATCGAAGCAGTCTTTCGCCGTCGTCCAACACGCGATATAGACATGTATCTGCTGCAGCTTGTGTACGGGGGCTTCAAGGTCAAGACAGCTGTGCATAGGGACGGAGGAACGTCGCCTGTGTGGAACGAAAGCATCAAACTGTAAGCCACTTTCTTGAAAGCTGGGTTCCCTATATCAAGGCTGCATGTCAGTGTACTACTGATGTTGCAGGAACACATCACGGGATGCTCCAACAATGCTCATTGTGAAAGTCAAGAATGCTCATACTCTTCATGACAACAGGGTGAGTACACTCTATCGCTGTTTTCAGGAGCCCTGCTTCAGCTTTAGACCTGCATCTCAGCACCTTTGATTGGCATAACAGCATGACGATATGCAGGCCACAACGCACATGACAGATGCAAATCCTATGCCTGTGGTGGGTGCAGGTTGGGTCAACACAGGTGGATCTGTCAGACGTCTTTGAGAACAACCATGAGGAAGTCAGTGCACCTCTTTTCACTAGGGTATGCTTCAGGAGATACAGCACACTTG
>JAABVA010005568.1_pt1 | contig 11376 bp, 16 predicted proteins | sample 5560331 | NCBI WGS metagenome assembly JAABVA01 (sample SAMN12812661, study PRJNA571458) | rock metagenome | isolation source: Antarctica rocks | place: Antarctica: Victoria Land, Mt New Zealand sud | collected 2016-01-07
CCCGGAGCAGGGTGGTTTTGCCGGCCCCGTTGGGGCCGAGGACGCCGAGGACCTCCCCGGGGGCCACGGTGAAGGCGACGTCGAGGCGGAACGGGCCGCGGTCCACACCGGCGTGCACCTCCAGCTGTGCCGCTGGGGTGGCGGGGGTGGTCATGTGCTGGGTCCGGTGCGGATCCAGCGTTCCCGCAGGGCGGCGAGCACGATCACGGCGACGAGGAGCAGCACCAGGCTCAACGCGATCGCGGCGTCGGGGTCGGTTTGCAGCGCGTTGTAGACGGCCAGGGGCATGGTTTGGGTGGTGCCGGGGAAGCTACCGGCGAAGGTGATGGTGGCCCCGAACTCACCGAGCGCCCGCGCCCAGCACAACACCGCCCCGGCGGTGATGGACGGCCCGATCAACGGCACGGTGACGCGGCGGAAGATGGTCAACCGCGAGGCCCGCAGGGTGGCGGCGGCTTCTTCCAGGTCACGGTCGGCCGAGCGCAGCGCCCCTTCGACGGTGACCACCAGAAAGGGCATGGCCACGAAGGTTTCGGCGAGCACTACCCCGGCGGTGGTGAACGGCAGGCTCACCCCGAACCAGGTGTCGAGGGAGCGGCCGAGGATGCCGCTGCGCCCCAGCGCGAGCAGCAGCGCCAGCCCGCCAACCACGGGCGGCAACACCAACGGCAACGTGACCAGGGCCCGCAGCAGCGACAGGCCCGGGAAATGGGCCCGGGCCAACACCCACGCCAGCGGCACCCCCAACACCAGCGACACTGCGGTGGCGGCCGTCGCCGACTCCAGGGACAGCCGCAGCGCGGTCAGGACCTGGGCGTCGCGCAACACCGAGCCGAGTCCTCGCCACGGGGTGCGGATGAGCAGCGCGAGGAGCGGAATCAGCAGGAACGCGAATCCCACCGTCGCCGGGGCGGCCAACAGCAGCGGGGCCCCCCGCCCCCCGACGGTCGTGGCCCGCCGCGCGCGGCGGCGTTGGTTGGGGTTGGTGGTCCTCGCGCCTACCGGACCTATCTTCCCGGTGGTGGTCAGGGCTTTGCGAACCCGTCCGCGGTGAGCACACCTTGGCCGGCGGGGGAGAGCACGTAGTCGAGGAACGCCTTCCCGCCGGCGGTGTTCGGGGCCTTGCTCAACGCGGCGATGGGGTACTCGGTGGAGGCGTTCACGTCGGGGGGGATGGGGATCCCGGTGACCGCCTTGCCGGCGGAGCGCACGTCGGTCACGTAGACGACGCCGGCGTCGACCTCGTTGGTCTGCACCTTCGTCAGGGTGGCTTTCACGTCTTGTTCCAGGGTGACCGGCTTGACCGTGACCTTCGCGTTGGTGAACACCGTGGCCGCGCTGGCCCCGCAGGGAACCTGGGGTTGGCACAACGCCACTTTCACCCCGGGCTTGCCCAGATCGGCGACCGAGGCGATGTGCGCGGGGTTGGCCGGGGGGACGGCGATCTCCATCACGTTCTTCACGAAGTTCGTCGGTGCGGTGGCACCGCCGGCGTCGGTGACCTGCTTCATGTTCGACGTCGCGGCGGAGGCGAACACGTCGGCCGGGGCTCCTTGGTTGATCTGCAGGGCCAGCGCGGAGGAGGCATCGAAGCTGAACCGCACCTTCGTTCCCGGGTGCGCCGCCTCGAACTGCGAACCCAGGGTGGTGAATGCCTCTTTCAGCGACGCCGCCGCGAACACCGTGACCGTGCCCGACACCTGACCACCCCCACCACCGCCCCCCGACGACGAAGACGTGGCGGTGGTCGTGGACGTGGGGGTGGAGGAGGAATTGTTCGAAGACCCGCACCCAGCGACAACCGCACCGGCGAGAGTCACCGCGGCCACCGTGGCCACGGTCCGAGACAGTGCGGGCATAACAGTTTCTCCTTTTTAGACGAGGGGGATGCGAGGTGGGCAGCTACTGCGCCACCGCAGCGGGGGTGGTGGTGGTGTGGTGGGGGACTTCGACGACGACGTTGGTGGCCTTGATCGAGGCCACCGCGAGGCTGCCCGGTTCCAGGGCGAGCTCGTCGGCGGCCTCGCGGCTCATCAGCGACACGACCCGAAACGGGCCGGCCTGGATCTCCACCTGCGCCATCACCGTGTCCCGGATGACGTTGGTGACCAGCCCCACGAGGCGGTTGCGGGCCGACTCGCCGCGCACCGACCCGATCACCGGGCGTTCGGTGGTGGTGGCGAGGTCCTCAGCGAACCGCGCCAGCACTGCCCCCTCGATCGCCCGGCGACCCCCCTCGGTGGTGGTCGTGGCAATACGCCCGGAATCAGCCCACCGGCGCACCGTGTCATCACTGACGCCCAACAGCTCAGCGGCTTCCCGGATCCGAAACACTCCCATACCCGGCACCCTAGTCGCAGATACGGAAAACCAGTAACCCACATGTGGCAGGTGCGGACGAAGGATGGGGCCAGTTGGTGGTCAGTGCGTACTGAGGTCGACGACCTTCAGGCCGGTCAGCCCGCTGACGTAGCGACCGCCCTTCTTGTCCCCGGGCACCACCAAACGCGGTGCGCTCAGCGGCTTGCCGTCCTCGGTGTAGGCCAGCAGGACCGGGATCGCCCCGAAATCGGGGGAGAACTCCCCCCACGACACCACCGCCTCATACCCATCCGCACCGGAGGCCAGAACCGCCAACCGCAACTGCGGGTTCTTCACCGACGGCGCCATCACCACGTCCACCTTGGCCATCACGTCGGTCAACGCCGCCCCCTGATAGGTGTGTGACTCCTGGCCCTTGGCGGCACCGAAGCTCACCGCCTGCGTCCGCGGCGGATACGCACGCAACCCGTCCAGGGACAGGGTCATCGGCTGGCGCACCGCCCCAGTGATCACCACCGCACCCGCCGGAACCCGGGTGGTCGGTGCCGCACCGGCTGACGTGGAGGTCGCCACTGTGGTCGAGGAGGGTACGGCCGCCGGACCCGACGACACCGAACACCCCGCTGACAGCCCCACCGCGGCCATCAGCAGAACGGCGGAGACTGCGCGACTGCGCACCTGCAACATGCGCGACAGTCTAAGACAGTGGTTGCGGGTCAGCGACGGCCAAGTATGCGTGGCTGCGGATCAGCGGCGGGTTCGCAGCAGGGTGCTGTGTTCCTCGGCGGACAGTCCGCCCCAGATGCCGTAGGGCTCGTGCACGTTTAGTGCGTGTTTGCGGCATGCCGCGATGACGGGGCACCGGGCGCACACCCGCCGTTGGCTGCTGCCTCCCGGCTAGTCTGGGGTAATGAGCGTCAAGGTAGCGCTGCAGCAGCTGGCGGAGACCCTGACGCAGTACCGCTTCGCGTACCTCCTCACCGTCGGGGACGATGCGCGGTCGCACGTCGTCGCCGTGACCACCACGATGACGGACGACACCCTGCTCATTGCCGGGCCGGGGCGACGGACACGAGCCAACCTCGCAGCTCACCCATCGGTCACGTTGGTGTGGGCCCCCGCAGATCCGAGGGACTACTCGTTGATCGTGGACGGCGTTGGGTTGCTGCGGGGCGATGAGCTCGCCGTTGCGCCGACTCGGGCTGTGCTGCACCGGGCCGGCACCGTCTCCGACCACCACAACTGGTGGTGGCTGCGAGTCGGACTGCGTCGAGCTGCCGGTCGCCGCCGACACCGCACGCAGTTGAGCGCAGGCGGGTCCGGTAAGGGGCGACACGCTCGACCGTGCGAGAAGGAGGCGTCGTGAACACGTTGGACGAATGGACACAAGCCGTCATCGCCGAACTTGGGCTCACCAATGCAGCCGACCGGGACCTTGTGCTGGACCTGGCCCGCGATGTTGCGCACAATGTCGCCCGCCCTGCCGCACCGCTCACCACCTACCTCGCCGGCGTCGCTGTCGGTGCTGGCAAGGACGCCTCCGATGTCGCCGCCCGCATCACCCGACTCGCCGAAGGGTGGACGTCACAAGAATGACGGATAACTAACTCAACGCAATGGGCACTGAAGGTCGCCGCAGGGAAGTAGCGCCTAGCAACAACGCGTGTCGGTCTGGGGTACACCCCAACACCACGTCAGGCAGCCGGCGCAAAGCGCGTCAGGCTAGGGTTCCCCCCCAGCTTGGTTGACATCACGCGTGCAACGTCTAAGACTTCACCCGGACATGCACACTGAAGGGGGAGTCGGTGAGCGGGCAACGCGTCGGGTATCAACGGGTCAGCTCACTCGATCAGAACCCGGCGCGCCAGCTCGACGGCATCCCGCTCGATCAGACGTACACCGACCGTTTGTCGGGCAAGGACGTCGACCGTCCGCAGTTGAGCGAGATGCTGCGTTTCGTGCGGGCCGGCGACACGGTTACCGTGCATTCGCTCGATCGCCTCGCTCGAAACCTTGACGACCTTCGGCGGATCGTCAACGACCTCACCGGCCGCGGGGTGCGGGTGGAGTTCGTCAAGGAACACCTGACGTTCACCAGCGACGACAACCCCATGGCGCAGCTGCTGCTCTCGGTTATGGGGGCGTTCGCCGAGTTCGAACGCGCGCTGATCAGGGAGCGTCAACGGGAGGGCATCGCGCTGGCCAAGGCCCGGGGCGCCTACCGCGGGCGCAAACGCACCCTCTCCGACGAGCAGATCACTGATCTGCGGGAGCGCGCGGCGGTGGGGGAGCCGAAGGTCACGTTGGCGCGGGAGTTCGGCATCAGCCGCGAGACCGTGTACCAGTACCTGCCGGCACGGCAGAGCGACATGGAGCCTGCTGCGTCGGACGCTGCGGCTGACTCGGCGTGAGCGGGCATATCTTTATGGACGAGAGCAAGGAACGTGGGTACATCATTGTGGCCGGAGTGGTGATGCCTGAAGGCCTGACGGCCGCGCGGAAGGCGATGCGCACCCTGGTGATGCCGGGTCAACGCCGCGTGCACTTCCACACCGAGAGCCCCGCCAGGCGCCGCCAGATCATCACGACGATCACCGACACTGGTGCCCGCGCCCGGATCTACACCAGCAGCGGACGGCGACGGGAGATCGACGCCCGCGCCGCCTGCCTACAAGCCGTCGTCACCGACGCCGCGGCGGTGGGGGCGCACATGCTGGTCCTCGAGCAGGACGACTCCCTGCTGTGGTGGGACCGCAAACGGTTGTTCGAGCTGACCCGTCAAGCGGGTTGCGCCGAGACGTTGCGATACGAACACCACCGCGGTGCCGCGGAGGAACTGCTGTGGATTCCGGATGCGATCGCCTGGTGCTGGTCGCGCGGGGGAACGTGGCGCCAGCTCGTGCGGCCGCTCATCGATGACGTCCACACGGTATAAAGTCTCACGGACAGCGCGAAACCCGGCTCACCCACCGTCCGGAAGGCTGCTGGGTTCACTTCCACGCAGCTACTGCCACGGGCACTTCCTAGGGTACAGGGGGGTAGCACAATCGCATAAGGGCTGGGCCGTTGACAGCCGTGGAGGACTATCTCGGGTGAGCGTTGCAAAAGTTGTCGTGCCCACCCTCATCGACGAGCCGGGCTGCACGGTCCAACGGGTTCCGCGCGATAGCCCTTTCTGGGGGCGGCGAGCTCGCCCCTATAGCCCCTGCAGGCGGGATATTGTCACGTTTGTGAACTTTCTGGCGCCGGTGGTCGCGTCCATTGTCGTCGGCGGAGTTCAGATCACCCTCTACCTGTTGGGCCGGCGGTCGACGGGTGAGTCCCGTGGAGTGGTGCAACTCGTCCGCGTGATTCTCTGCGGGGGTGGATCGGATTGTGCCTTCTTCGGGGTGGGTGTGTCTATTACCTCTTGGTGGGTGTCGGCGGGGGTCGGGCGGCGTTGTGCCAGCTGGTGTTTGGTGATCACCAGGTTATCGGCGATGTGTGTGTTGGTGTGCTGCGTCAGGTCGTGGCGGCCTCCAGGAGCTCGGTGATGGTGATGGTGTCCCCGCATGCGGGGCATTCGCCGCCGGTGCCGATACGGCGGGCGTAGAGGTTGCAGTCGGGGCAGCGGCGGGCCCCGGCGAGGCGTTCACCGCAGCCGGGGCATTCATAGATACCGGTGGCGGTGCGGGAGCGGGCCGCAGGCAGCGGCGCGGGGGGTGTGGCGGGGTCGGGGGCGTGGCGGGCCCGGTAGGCGCGTTGCCGCCGAACCACCCGTCTTGCGGGGTCGGCCGCGCGTGGGAGACGTGGACCGTCAACACCGGACCCGTCGTACGAGACGTGCACGGCGTGGGCGAGGTTGAGCAGCGGCGCGACGTCACCCAGGTTGCACTGCCCTACGTCTCCTTCCGCTACAGCTACCGCTTCTCCAAGGACGCCCTGGCGGTCACCTCCGACTCCACCCTCCGCTTCCGCAGCCGCGACGAAATCGAGCGGAGCCTGAACGACGCCGGCTTCAACATCCTGGACATTCGCGACGCGCCCGACCGACCAAGGCAGGAGTACGTCTTCATCACCGAGCTGACCTCTGATTGATGCCACTGCCTCGTATAGGCACGAGACACCGCCCGCAGGGGCCGCAGGGCGCCGTCTCACTTGCCGATCGGGAACAGGTCACTGATGCGTGTGTAGGTCAGGGCCTCGCACGAGCGTCCGGCACCATGTGCGGTGTGGATGACGGCAGCGGGACAGCGATCGGCACGCGCTTTGGGATCACCGAGGCCCCTCATCACGACAACGAGCGCACAACCGTGCTGGGGGTCCTGCAGCGGCAACGGGACCTGGTCGCCTGGAAGCTGCGCGACGCCCCCGAGGAGGTGCTGGCTACGGTCACGACTCCGACGGGCATGAGCCTGCACGGCCTCGTCCGCCACCTCACCAACGTGGAGCGCTCGTGGCTCCGCGACGTCTTCGCCGGGCAGCAGGACCTCGCCTACGACTGGACCGAGCAGGACCCCGAAGCGGAGTGGCGGGTACCCACGGGCACAACCATGTCTGAGCTGCTGCGCGGCTACGCCGCCGAGTCCCGCCGCTGCGACGCGGTAGTGACAGCCGCCGACTCCCTCGACGTCGTCTCGGCGTGGCGCGACATGTCGCTGCGATGGATCCTGCTGCGCCTGATCGAAGAAACCGCACGCCACCTCGGGCACATCGACCTGCTGCGCGAGCAAGCCGACGGCAGCACCGGCGAGGAGCCGAGCCAGTAAGCCCGTCCTGTAACGATCCGCTGCTGATCCTGATACGGGGTGGCCTGCCGACTCAGCGATCGGCGAGAATGATCGTCGTGCCTACCGACCTCCCGCCCGACGTAGTCGACCTTGTCTTCGCGTCAGTCCTCCCATCGGAGGCCGGTTCGCCCAAGTTGCGCGAGAACCTCCTCGACACCTGGGTCGGGGTAACCGACGCCGGGGGCAGCGTCGGCTTCACTGCTCCTGCCGATAAAGCGGCTGTGGCGGCCACCCTGGACGCCGCACTGCAGCAGGTGACGGTCGGCCACGACGCCCTCGGCATTCTGCGCAGCGCTGACACGGCCGTGGGCATGGGGTTGCTTGTGGACCGGGGTTCAGCCGTGCAGCGCCACTGGCGCACGCTGCTGCGTGTCATGGTGCGCCCTGAACTGCAGGGGGTTGGCGCGGGGCGCCTGCTGGTCGAAGGACTGCACCAGATGGCACGCACTCTCGGGCTGGAACAACTGCAGCTCACGGTGCGCGGCGGTACAGGCCTCGAAAGCTTCTATGAACGCTTCGGCTACGCCGTCGTCGGACGTCACCCCGGCGCGGTGCGAGTTGTCCCCGGGGATGACCGCGACGAGGTGATGATGGTCGCTCGGCTCTGACTTCGTGGCCAACCTCAACCGCGCGGTGTGCGCCAACCCAGTGTTGCCTTGCGCGCTTGCTCACCTGAGGTAGCCAACGGTCGCGTCCCGCGGCGCCATCCGCTTGCGGCGATCGCAATCGACTCGTCCTGCGTGATCGTCGTCGCCGTTTGGATTCGTCACACGAGCTGGTTCCAGAAGTCGTGCTGGGTGCAGAAGGCTTCGACCTCGTCCAGCTCGACGCCGGCGTCCTCGGCTGCAGCGACGACCGCGCCGGCAACCCACCAGTCGGCACCGGGAAGTCCCGCGGGGGCGTACGCTCTGGTGCCCGGCGGGCGCGGCTGTGCGCTAGATCGGCCCGACTTGGTTCGGCTCGAGTCGGCCGCCGGGACTGCGGCAACGACTTCGCCGTGGCCCGGCTCCCACAGGCGGACGCGGTCATCCTCAGGACCGAGAACGACGGCATCGAACCACCGCCAGACCACCGCTTCTGTACCGTAGGCGAACACCGGCTTCGCGGTGAACGGGCCGGCGGCCGCCCACATGCCCGGCATGAGCAACCAAATTTTCTGGCTGCAAGCAGCCGAAGCCTTCCCGGCCCAAATTTTCAGCGTGCTACTCACCACCTGGATCAACAGTCGCCGCGAGCGCCGGGGCCGCAACGCGAAACACGACCGGGTAGCAGACCTGGAACGGGACTTGGCCGTCGAGCGGGCTAAGCGGGAGGCCGCCGAGCAGCTCGCCGCGGACCGGGCCGAGCACATCACCGATTTGCGTCGCAGCCTGTTGATGTTGGAAGCTGGCCGCCCCGCGCAGCCACCTGAGTGGAGCCTGACGCTGGTGCCGGATGCGCACGCTCCTGAGCCGCTGCGGGCGACGGGCGGGCAGGCATGGTGGCGGCGACGCGGTCGCTAACCGATTCCAGGTCGCTACGGGCGCGCCTCGTTGACCCGACGGGTGATAGGAGCAGCCCCGGGAAAAGGGGCGACCCGGCGGGTGCGCAAACACCGAACCGGGCCTAGGTCCAACGGAAGTGTCGGCTCCGCGTGACCCCTAGTCAGGCACCAGGCACCCGGAATTGGCCAAGGGTCACGGGGGGGGGGGTCACCGACCCGGGAAATTCCTGTCCTACCACGTCTCACCACGCGCCTGACGCGGTTGTGGCGTGGTAACCGCGCGGGGCACAGGTCAACTGAGTACTAAGGGGGTGAGGGCTGGTACAGAGCGGGTGAGGGCGTGTTGCGCAGGCCGCTGCGCAACCGGATCTTCTGCCCGCCACCTGGGGGCGGGCCCGTGCGTTTTCCAGCGACTACCGCACGCTGGGCCGGGTGAGGGGGATCGGCGGCCGCGTCCCTATCGGTCCGCACCGCGCGGCGCGGGTGTGTGTCGTGGTCCGGGGCGTAGGGAGCGGTGTTCGGTGGTGCTGGTGAGCCACCCCGCTTGTAAGAGCTTGGGAATGATCCCGCGGGATGCGCTGCGCCGCCACCCCAGGGTGGAGCGGAGTTCGGTCCACGTCGGTCCGGTGCCAGTGTCCTCGACGATGCGCGCGACGGCCACCGCGGCGGCCGCGCCGTCGCGGGCGGCGATCTCTGCCACTTCTGCCACTTCGGCGGCTTCCTGAGCCCGGCGGCCCCGCCGCCGGGCCTTGTCGGCCACGAGCCCGGCGACGGCGGCCGTGGTCGGGGTCATCCCACCCCGCACCAGGTGCAGCCACGCGGACCGCTTCTCGGGGTCGTCGTGGGGTATGGGGTGCGGTGCGAGTTTCGCGATGGCCGCCGGGGTGACCTCGCGGCGTGCTGTGCGTAGGGCTTGCTCGGCGTGCTGTTCAGCGGTACTCACCACCGGCGGCGGCGGTGAGGTGTCCGGCGCGGCCTTCGGGGATTCGCCATGGGCCGGACCCACCGACCGCGTCGGCGCTGACCGCGTCGGCGTCGGCGCTGACCGCGTCGGCGTCGGGGTGATGCCCAGGTAGGTCAGCGTTGCGGTGGTGGCGGGGCCGGGCTCGGCAGGGACCCGCAGTCGGTAACCACCAGGCACCCCCACAGCCCAGCAGTCGGGGAACGCGGCGAGGTCCCCACCGATCTGCATGATGATCGGCAGACCCCGGCGCAGCGCGGTCCGCACCGCGGTGTCCGCGGCTCCCGTGAGCGTGCCCGCGGGCAGGGCGACGGCGAGGGCATCGGCGGCATCGACGTCGGGGGCCACGGTCCAGCCGTAGCGGTGGGCGAGTGCGGCAGCAGCCTTGGCCTCCCCCACCGTCGCCACCCGCAGCGGACCGTGCTGGCGGCCGGCTCGGGCGTTGAGGGCTGCGGTGTACCGGGTCCGGGCGTCCTCGCCCATGACCGGGCGCGGCGGCGCGGTGATGGTGTTGCTCATGGCTGTGCTCTCCCTTGTCCCGCCCCGGCCTCAACAGGCAGGTCGTGGCCATCGTCTCCGATGATCGCCCGGCGCTGCGTCACCGACGCCCGTGCCCCCTGCGTGTCGGCGGACCAATCCCCAGCACCCGAGGAGGCTGCGTGCGACCGGTCCGCAGCCAGCCCCACGCTCCTTCGAAGATGCTGCCGCGCCACCGCTCCGCGCTGGCTTGCCCCCGATTCGATGGTGCGTGTCCGGGTCGGCGGTCGCGCAGTAGATCGGTGATCGCGGTGACGGCGTGCGGCGCTTTGCGGTGGTGCTCATGCTGGCACCGGCTCGGCCTGCGCGAGGTAGTTGTAGAGGGTTTGGCGGGTGATGCCGAACTCCCGGGCGATCGCCGCCTTGGGCTCCCCGGCCGCGACCCGCTCCCGCAGCTGCGCGGCCCGCTGTCTGGAGAGTTTCGGGGTGCCACCCTTGTAGCGCCCGGCTGCCTTCGCCAAGGCGACGCCCTCGAGTTGGCGCTCGTGGATCAGGGCGCGTTCGAACTCCGCGACGCTGCCCAGCATCGACAGCAGCAGGGTCTGCAGCGGGGAGTCCCCGCCGGTGAAGGCCAGGTTCTCTTTCACGAACTCGACGCGCACGCCGCGGGCGGTGAGGTCGGTGACCAGGGCGCGCAGGTCGGTGAGGTTGCGGCCGAGGCGGTCGAGGGAGTGACAGACCATGGTGTCGCCTGCCCGCACGTGGTTGAGCAGGGCGATCAGCGCCGGTCGGTTGGTGTCCCGCCCGCTGCACCGGTCCGTGAACGTCTGGTCGAGTGGCACCCCGTCGAGCTGCCGGTCGGTGCACTGACCCAGGCTGGACACCCGGACGTACCCCACTCGCTGGCCCGTGGTGGTCGTGTTGTCCATTTGCCGCTCCCTGCCGTCCTGGTCGCGCCTCAGTACCGTCTAATCCGACTCTGAGGGAACGATAGACGACCGTCAAGACAGGATAAAAACGAGCCTGTTTGGACGCGGTACGTGTCCCGGTGCGGGTGTCCAGCCTGGGTGTACCCCAACCCGACGGTGCTGGGGGCGTTGGCGTGCGGGACTGCCCGGATGCCGAGAAGCTCGCCGCTCGGTGCGTACCACTGCAGGATCGATCCCGCCGACGACCTGTCCACGTCCTGCTCCTCGTGTCGATGCCACCATCGATGACGGCGGCGGGGCCAGCGCGGCAATGCTGGGTTCAGCCCGGGCAGGCTCCTTTCAGGCCAGCACCGGCCCCGCCGCGTCGGCGGCGCCACCCGGCAGATCGGCTAGCAGACACGCAAGCAGCGGCCAGCGGAACGGAGAGCCAGGGCG
>JAABVA010005570.1_pt1 | contig 11376 bp, 12 predicted proteins | sample 5560331 | NCBI WGS metagenome assembly JAABVA01 (sample SAMN12812661, study PRJNA571458) | rock metagenome | isolation source: Antarctica rocks | place: Antarctica: Victoria Land, Mt New Zealand sud | collected 2016-01-07
CTGTCGCCTGAGCCGAGGAGGAGTAGCTGTGAGCGATCCAGTAGCCATGTCACAGAGTGCGGAATTCCGCAGAGACGCCAACCTCCTTAGCCGCCTCGACCGGGCGCCCGTCACGACGACGCTGAAGGTCGGGCTCGGGGTGCTGATCTTGGTGTGGCTGATCGAGTCGTTCGATATCGGTGTCGTCAGCACGCTGTTGCTGGTGCTCAAACCGCAATGGCACCTGGATGCCACCCAAGTCGGACTGCTCGGCGCGTCGGGCACCATCGGCCTTGTCCTGGGCATCATCCCGGCCGGTCGGTTGGCGGACACCCTCGGCCGCAAGACGGTCATGCTGATCGGCACCACCGAATTCGCCGTGTTCACCGCCCTTGGCGCAGTCTCCCAGAACTTTTGGACGCTCTTCGTGCTGCGGTTGCTCGCCGGCCTCGGGGAGGGTGCGATCTTCCCGGTGCCGTACATGATGATCTCTGAGCTTGTCGGCAAGAAGTTGCGCGGCCGGGTCATGGGTTACGCGCAGTGGGTGCTCAATGCCGGATACACTCTGCCGGCGTTGGCGGGTCTGTGGGCGACCACGGCCTTCTCGCCGCAATGGTCATGGCGAGTGCCGTTGCTGATCGGCGGCTTCCCGCTCCTGCTGATCCCGGCCCTGTTGCGCTGGGTACCGGAAAGTCCGCGCTTTCTGCTCAAGCGAGCCGAGATCCGTTCCCGACCTCAGGACCGGACCGCCGTCCGCGGCCTGGTGGAGCAGATCGAAGACGAGGCCCACCTGGAGCATGACGACGAGCTCGTCGACCCCGCGTTGCTCGCGGTGCTGTCTGTGACGGCAACGCGCGAGATCGGCATTCGGACGCTCTTCTCGGCACCGTATCTGCGTCGCAGTGTGATCGCCTACGCCGCCCTGACGTCCTCGTTCGTGATCTGGTACACGATGCTGACCTACGCACCCACGATCTTCAAGACACTGCTGCACGCCTCGTCGGCCAAAAGCCTGCTCTATACCGCGATCATGATGTTCATCTCGGCCTTCGGCGTGTTCTACCAGGGCCGTTGGGGTGACCGTTGGGGGCGCAAAAAAGTGTTTGCCTCCTACATTCTCCTGGCCGCAGTCGGCATGGTGGTGCTGCCGTTCTACGACGGGCTCGGTATCGGCCCGACGATTGTCGCCGGCGCGCTCATCGCGTGGTTCGGGCTCGGCAGCTTCTCACTGTCCAAGCTGTACATGGCCGAGCAGTACCCGACCCGACTCCGAGGTGTCGGCACCGCGACAGGGGAGATGCTCAGCCGCGCCCTGACGGGCGGTGTGCTCGTCTTCTTCCTCCCGTCCCTGTTCAGCAGCTGGGGCGTCAAGGGTGTGTTCATCGCCGCGGCGGCAGTGATGTTCCTACTCATGTTGCCGATGTTGCTCGCCGGCAGCGAAACATCCGGCCGCAACATGGAGGAGCTCGGAACAGATACCACGGGCGCACCAGCACCGCATCCTCAGCAGTCAAGGAGATGAACTGATGGACCTGTCGTTCGCCGAGGTTCGCGAAATTCTCGGCATCATCGAACGGATCGAATGCGAGTCGGTGATGCTCGAGTACGGCGACGTGAGCATCTCGGTCCAGCGGGCGGGTGCGTCCACCGGGGACGGAGCCGGCGCGGGGACTCCGCAGGCCGCCGTGTCTCGAAAGGTGGATACGGAAACGGCGCCGAGTCGGGCACCGGACTCCCCGGACAATGATTTGCGGGACAATGAATCCGGCCGCGCTGCAGCTGCTCCGCCCTCGACAGAGACCTCGGCGCCGTCTCCGTCGACGCCTGCACATTGGGTTTCGGTCACGGCGCCGATGGTGGGGACGTTTTACCGGTCCGAGGCGCCGGACAAGCCCCCGTTCGTCGAGGTGGGAGATCGTGTCCAGGCCGGGCAGACGGTTGGGTTGATGGAGGTGATGAAGCTCTACAGTGATTTGAAGGCGGACGTCGAGGGCACGGTGGCGCGGGTGGATGCGGCGCACGGTCAGCTCGTGGAGTACGACGAGCCGTTGCTGTGGATCGAGCCCGCCTCGTGAGTGGCGCCGGGCCGGGCCGTCGGGTCGGGTTTGTCGATGTCACCACGCGCGATGGTCAGCAGTCGTTGTGGGCGACGCGGATGACGAACGCCATGCTGCTGCCCTTTATGGGTCGCATGGACGAAATGGGTTTCGACTGGATCAATCTCGAGGGTGGCGCCGTCTTCGACGTGTGCGTCCGCTACTTGCACGAGGATCCCTGGGAGCGGATGCGGCTGGTCGCCGAGCGGGTGCACCACACGCCGGTCGACATCATGACCCGCGGACAGAGCCTGTTCACTTTCCGCTTCTACGCCGATGACGTGGTGGAGCTGGCGATCCGGCGTATCCGGGCCAACGGGATGCAGCGGGTAACGATCTATGACGCCCTGAACGACGTACGCAATCTCGCGCTCTCGGCCCGGGTCGCGCACGACGAGGGTCTCTACGTTTGCGCCGGTCTGGTCTACACCGTCTCCCCGGTGCACACCGATGCGTACTACACGAAGGTGGCGGCCGATCTGGTCACACTGGGTGTCGACTCGGTCTTCATCAAGGACCCATCGGGGCTGCTCACCCCGGACCGGGTGCGGACTCTTGTTCCGGCCGTCAAGAAGGTCGTCGGCGAGATTCCCCTCGAGCTGCACTCCCACTCGCTGTCCGGGCTCGCCGAGCAGTGTTACCTGGAGGCAGTACCGCTCGGGGTAAATGTCATCCACACCGCAGCAGAGCCGCTGGCCAGTGGGGCGTCACTGCCGCCCACGGAGTATTGCGTCCGCCACCTCGAGCATGCCGGGTTCCGCACCCGGCTCTCCCGTCCCGACCTTGCAGAGATGACCGACTATTTCACCGGCGTCGCGCGGCGGCACGGTTTCCCCCTCGGCGCGCCACTCCGCTTCAACCCGGCGTTGTATCGGCATCAGGTGCCCGGCGGGATGATTTCCAACCTGCGCAACGACCTCCGCCGCATGCAAATGGAAAACCGTGAGGAGGCGATCCTCGAAGAATCCGAACAGGTACGGTTCGACCTCGGCTACCCGATCCTGGTCAGCCCCTTCGCCCAATACGTGGTCACCCAGGCGATGCTCAACGTCGTCCAGGGCAAGCGCTACGCGACGATCCCAGCGGAGATCCGCCGCTACGTGCTCGGCTGCTACGGCCGGCTGGCCGGTCCGGTGCTGCCGGAGATCCTCGACCGGGTACTCGAGGAGGCGCCATCGGGTAGCGAGGTCATCACCGGGCGGGCCGGTGAGCTCATCCCCCCCGCGCTGGACCAGCTGCGCACGGAACGCGGGCCATTCGACTCCGATGATGACCTGCTGCTCGCGGTCTTCTACACCGATGCCGAGCTCCAGCCCCTGAGAACGGCCAAGGCGCGCGGCGATGGCCGCTGCGCTGCCACGGGCACGCCCGTGGCGCAGCTGCTCGAGTACGTCGCCTCGCGCAGTGACCTCGGGGAGCTGGATGTGCAGTATCCCGGTATGCATCTGCGGGTCCGGCGGTGAGGATGATCAACCGGCTGCTCGTCGCCAACCGGGGCGAGATCGCCGTCCGCATCATCCGGGCCGCCCGCGACCTCGGCATCGCGACGGTCGCCGTCACCTCGGCAGTGGACCGGCACGCCCGGCACGCGTCGCTGGCCGACCAGGTCATCTGCCTCGGCCCGGGGCCGGCGACGGCGAGCTACCTGCGGGCGGACCTGTTGTTGCACACCGCGGTGGCCACCGGCTGCGACGCCGTCCACCCCGGTTACGGCTTCCTGTCCGAGGACGCCGACTTCGCCGCCCGGGTCCGGGCGGAGGGCCTGACCTACGTCGGCGCCTCGGCGGAGGCCATCGCGCAGATGGGAGACAAGGCGATCGCCCGCTCGGTCGTCGCCCCAGCCGGGGTTCCGGTGGTACCGGGCTCCGAGGGCGTCGTCGGCGATGCCGAGGAGGCCGTAGCGCTGGGCCAGGAGTACGGCTTCCCGGTACTGCTCAAGGCCCGCGCGGGCGGCGGCGGAAAGGGCATGCGCATCGCGCAGGAACCGGCAGAACTCGCCGCCGCCTTCGTCCTCGCGCGGCAGGAGGCGGTCGGGGCCTTCGGTGACGGCGGACTGTACGTCGAGAAGTACCTGCAGCGGGCGCGGCACGTCGAGGTCCAGGTCCTCGCCGACACGCACGGACACACGGTGCACCTGGGCGAACGCGACTGCTCGATCCAGCGACGACACCAGAAGGTGTTCGAAGAGGCACCCTCCCCGGTGGTCGACGCGCGGCTGCGCTCGGCGATCAGCGCCTCCGCGGTGCGCGCCGCGGAGGCAGTCGGCTACCACGGCGCCGGAACCGTCGAATTCCTCGTCGACCTGGACGGCGAGCAGGACACCGACCGGTTCTACTTCATCGAGATGAACACCCGGATCCAGGTCGAGCACGGACTCACCGAGGAGCTCACCGGCATCGACCTCGTCGCCTGGCAACTGCGGATAGCCGCCGGGCAGCCGCTGGACTTCAGCCAGGCCGACATTTACACCCGCGGCCACGCGATCGAGTGCCGCATAAACGCCGAGGATCCCGCACACGAGTTTGCCCCCTCGCCCGGAACACTGCGGGGCTTTGATCCCCCGGCGGGCCCCGGGGTGCGGGTGGACACCCACTGCTTCCCCGGCGCCGTCGTACCCCCCTACTACGACTCGCTGCTGGCAAAGCTCATCGTGCACGGTCGCGACCGGCCGGAGGCGTTACGCCGGGCCCGTCGCGCGCTCGCGGAGTTCCGGGTCGAGGGGCTCGCCAGCACCGTCGCACTCCATCGGTGGCTAGTCGACCAACCCGGCATCGTCGAGGGCGACTACACCACCGACTCACTCGCGTCATGGTGGATGCGCGAGACCGAACCGTCCGAACCGACTGTGTAGGAGGACACCATGACCACACCTGCGATCATCACGGTCGCCATCACCGGCGCCGTGCCGACCAAGAAGGACAATCCCGCCGTCCCGGTGGCGCCGGAGGAACAAATTGCCTCGGCGGTGGAGGCGTTCGATGCCGGTGCGACGGTCTGCCACGTCCACGTCCGCGATGATCAGCAGCGTCCCAGCTCAGACCCACAGCGCTACGCGGCCGTGCGCGACGGTATCCGAGCTGCCCGTCCGGCCATGGTGGTCCAGCTGTCCACCGGAGGCCGCGGCCGGTCGATCGAGGAGCGCTTCTCCTGCCTGGATCTCGAGCCGGAGATGGCCTCGCTCTCCACCGGATCGGTCAACTTCCCCGACCGCATTTACGACAACCCACCGCAGGTGGTCGAGGACGCAGCCAAGCGGATGCTCGAGCTCAAGATCAAACCCGAAATCGAGGTCTTCGACCTCGCCATGCTCTACAACGCCGCCGGACTGCTCCGACGAGAGCTGCTCGCCCCGCCGCCCCACATCCAGCTCGTGATGGGCATCAAGAATGCACTCCCGGTACGAGAGTCGCTCGTGGACTTTTTCGTCTCCGAGCTGTGCGAGCTGATGCCGGAGGCGACCTGGAGCTGCATCGGCACCGGACGGTTCCAACTGGACGCGAACCGGTGGGCACTCACCCGAGGCGGCCACGTTCGGACCGGCCTGGAAGACAACATCTACTACGAGAAAGGCCGCCTGGCCCAGTCCAACGCCGAACTGGTGGTCCGAGCGGTCGACATCTGCCCCGAATACCACCGGCACCCCGCATCACCCGAGGAAACGAGGACACTGCTGCACCTCGCCCCCGCCGCGGCATGAACACCGGTGGGCCACCGTTGCATCGACGCGGGATGGCGGCGCTCACCCCGGACATCGACGACAGCCTGCTGAACGCCGCCGCGACGCTACTTGCCCCGCTCCGCGAGACACTTGACGGGATCGACCTGGCATCGCTCGACGGGGTCGCCCCGGCGGTGCACTTCGATCCCTACCCCGCCGGCGGAGCGCGGACGTGGCGTACCTTCCCCCTTCCGGAACCGCCGACGCAGTCGCCCCCGAACGTGCCGACAGCCGACCAGCTGCCGTGGACGTCAGCGGCGGACCTCAGTGCGCTGATCCGGGCGCGTCTACTCTCACCGATCGAGGTCGTCGACGCGTTCCTCGCGCGGATCGACGTGTTGGACGCGCGGTTGGGCGCATTCCTCACGGTCACCGCCGAGCAGGCCCGCGAGCGTGCGCGAGACGGCGGCCGTACCGGGCCGCTTGCCGGGGTTCCGGTGGGGCTCAAGGACCTCATCGAGGTGGCCGGCATCAGCACCACCTGCGGATCATCGATGTTCGTCGACCGCGTCACCGACCGGGATGCGGCCTGTTGGACCCGACTCCACGACGCGGGTGCCGTCCTGCTCGGCAAGCTCGCTACGCAGGAGTTCGCCGCGGGCGTCACCGGCGCGAACGACCATTTCGGTGCGGCACGCAACCCCTGGGACGCCGGCCGGATCGCCGGTGGGTCGAGCGTCGGCTCGGCTGTCGCGGTGGCCGTCGGCATGCTCCCGATCGCGCTGGGGACCGACACCGGCGGCTCGATCCGTATCCCGGCCGGATGCTGCGGGACGGTCGGGCTCAAGCCCACCTACGGCCGCGTCCCCACCGACGGTGTTTACCCCCTGTCCTGGACGCTCGACCACATCGGCCCCCTGGCGCGGACGGTGCGGGACGTGGGACTGGTGCTCGATGTGCTCGCCGGCACGCGGTGCGAGCGGGCCAGTCGGTCCGGCGCCGCACACGGCCTGACGGATATCCGGATCGGGGTACCGCGTCGCAGGCTGATCGAGGTGCAGCCCGCCGTCGCGGCGACGTTCGGCGCTGCGCTCGGCGTGCTCGAACGCCTCGGTGCTGAGCTCGTCGAGGTAACCGCACTGCCCGACCTCGACGAGCTGACGGCGATCAACCGGGTGATCGCCTACGCCGAGGGCTCCGCGGTGCATGAGCGGTTTCTGGCCGCCCAACCGGGCTACGGCCCGACCGTGCGGCCAAGGATGGAGGCCGGCCGCTCACTGCTGGCCGGGGAGTACCTCACCGCGCAGCGCCTGCGAACCGTCGCCTGCGCGGCATTCGCCACAATGTGGCGCGACGTCGACGTCCTTGCCATGCCGGTCCTGCCGTGCACCGCACCCCCGGTCGGGAGCACCACAGTCGGCCTGCCTGGCCGCGTCGAACCCGTAGCCACCGCGCTCATCCGGCTGACCGGACCCGCCAACTTGACCGGACTGCCGGCGCTCACCGTCCCGAGCGGGCTGGCCCCCGATGGCCTGCCGACCGGGCTGCAACTGCTCGGTCCGCCCGGCGAGGACGAACGGGTTTGTTTCGTGGGCGCCGCCTACGAGGCCGCCGCCGACCACCGGCAGTATCCGCCGCATGGATGGAGGTATCGACCTCCGGATTCTATGAATGGCTGACCAGGCAGGCCTCGGCAACGGCGATGCGTCGCGACTATCTGAAGCTGCTCATTGAGAAGGCCTTCACTGACTCCGACGGCACCTACGGCTACCGGCCGCTGCCCGCCCAGCTGGCCCGGTGGAGTGCGCACTGCACGCCCGAGCTCGTCCGCGCCTGATGCGCGCATTGGGCCTGGTCGCCTGTCAGCCGCGGCCCTGGCGGCGCAACCTGACCGAGCCCGGCCCGGCTGGGCCGATCCCAAACCTTTTCGCGCGGGACTTCGCGGCCGATGCGCCCGGAACAAAGATGGTCCGGGGACATTACTTACGCGCCGACGTGGGGGGCTCTAGGGTGCAGAAATGAACAACCCGCGGCGGTTGGTTCCCCGCACCGATTCGCTGCTTGCCGAGCCCTCCATCGCCGCGGCCGTGCGGCGACTCGGACGAAACCTGGTGAAGCAGAGCATCCTCGGGGCGCAAGACCAAGTGCGCGAAGGGGCCATTACGCCCAGCGAGGTCGTCGACACCGTGCTGGCATCGCTGCCCGCGGTTGCGGCGACCGTCGTGCCGGTACTCAACGCCACCGGGGTGCTGCTGCACACCAACCTCGGCCGTGCCCCGCTGTCCGCCGCGGCGGTGGATGCCCTGGTCGCCGCCGCCGGCACCACCGATGTGGAGCTCGACCTCGCCACCGGCCAGCGGGGACGCCGCGGCCGCGGGGCCATCGATGCTCTGCAGGATGCGGTACCCCAGGCCGAGGCAGCTCACGTGGTGAACAACGGCGCGGCCGCGCTGGTGCTGGCCGCCACCGCGCTGGCCGCCGGGCGGGAGATCGTCATCGCGCGCGGCGAGCTGGTGGAGATCGGTGACGGTTTCCGGTTGCCGGAGCTGTTGGTGTCCACCGGTGCCCGTCTGCGTGAGGTGGGCACCACCAACCGGGTGACCCCCGCCGACTACGCCGAGGCGGTGGGCCCGGATACCGGCTTCATCCTCAAGGTGCACCCGTCGAACTTTGTCATCCGTGGTTTCACCTCCTCGGTGGCGCCGCAGCAGCTGCGCGACCTCGGGGTGCCGGTGGTGGCCGACATCGGCTCCGGGCTCCTGCGGCCCCACCCACTGCTGCCCGACGAGCCCGACGCGAACAGCATGTTGGCCGGTGCGCAGCTGGTGACGGCCAGCGGAGACAAGCTCCTCGGCGGCCCGCAGGCGGGACTGCTGCTCGGAGAGCGCGAATTGGTGCAGCGGCTTCGCCGTCATCCCTTGGCGCGGGCGCTGCGGGTGGACAAGCTGACTCTGGCTGCCCTGGAGGCGACGCTGCGGGGACCGGCCACACCGACGGCGCTGGCACTGCAGGCGAGCGCCGAGGATCTTATGGCCCGAGCCCAGGCGCTGGCGGGGCAACTGTCCACCGCCGGCGTGGATGCCCGCGCGGTCGCCTCGCAGGCCACGGTGGGCGGCGGCGGCGCACCCGGCGTGGACCTGCCCAGCGCGGCGGTGAGCTTGGCAGCCGACTATGCGCAAAGACTTCGTGCTGCCGATCCCGCCGTTCTCGGCCGTCTGGAGAAGGGCTGCTGCCTGCTGGACCTGCGTGCCCTTGCACCGGAGGCCGATGCGGCGTTACTCAGCGCCGTGCTGGATTGCTGAACGGGCGCTACCTCGCAGTGGGTACCGCGGCGTTAACCGTGCGGGTGTCCAAGCGCGGCAGCAGCACCCTGAGCGTGATCATCCCGACGCCGAGCACGAAGTGCAGCCAGTTGTCCGGGGTGTTGATCGGGATCAAGTTGGCCATGCTCTGCTGGTCGATGACTAGCCTGTAGACCCACAGCACCAGGTAGATCACGCCTCCGCCGACCAAGAACGTTCGGGCGGTGTTGACCGTGCGAGCGGGCGTGCGCCTGACGTGATGTGGCCATTGTTTGCTCCGCCTTCCTACCTTCGTCACTTGCGTGCAATGCGCGGTTCGGCCCTTTCTGCACCGACTTCTGCGGTGCCCCACAGGCAGGGACTCCGCGCATGCCGAATACCGGGGCGAAAATGCGGACGCGCGGGCGCGGGGCGGTCGTGCAAGCATGCAGTGGCGTGGCCCTTGCTGCGCTGGACGACGGGCCGAACTGGGCAGGAGACCACATGATTCGAGTCGAGCGACTCACCTCGGCCTCGCCGGGCGACGTCTGGCGGGTGCTGTCGGATGGCTGGCTGTACAGCGGTTGGGTGGTGGGTGCCTCCCGGATGCGGGACGTCGACGAGGAGTGGCCTGCCACCGGCGCCATGCTGTACCACTCGGTCGGCGGCTGGCCGTTGCTGATCAACGACACCACGTCGGTGCTCAAGATGCAGGCCGAGCGGCGGTTGGTGCTGCAGGCGCGCACCTGGCCGGTCGGGGAAGCGCGCGTGGAGGTCGAGCTCGCCCCCCGCGAGACCGGCACCCTGATGAGCATGGCCGAAGACGTGACCTCGGGACCCGCGAAGCTGGTACCCGCACCGCTGCGCTGGCTGGCGATCAGACCTCGCAACGTCGAGAGCTTGCGCCGGCTGGCTTTCCTGGCCGAGGGACGGTCCCGATGAACGGCGCCGCGCTGGCTTCCTGCTGATGACGGTGGTGATCACCGGCGCCAGCGGCAACGTGGGATCGGCTCTGCTGCGCCGCTTGGCCGCCGACGGCGGCGGGGACGTCACCGCGCTCGCCCGGCGGATGCCGGACGGTGGCTCCGCACTGTCGCCGCTGGCGACGTGGGAGGGCTGCGACATCGGCGCCGTGGATGCCACCGAGCGGCTGGTGGAACTGTTCACCGGAGCCGACGCCGTCGTGCATCTCGCCTGGGCGATCAACCCACCGCGGGCAGGCGCCTCGATGTGGCGAACCAACGTGCTCGGCAGCGCCAGGTGCTCGCCGCCGCGGCGCGCGCCGGGGTGCCGCAGGTGGTCTGCGCGTCTTCCGTCGCGGCGTACCGTCCGCTGGTGCTCTCGGCGGTGCTGCTGGTGTCCCCGGTGGGGATCACGTTGGCCGACGCTCTCTCCCCCGACGAAGGGCATGACTGGGGCGATGATGGCACGCATGACGCGTCAATTCATCGAGCGCTCCAAGCAGGTCCTCATCGACCTGTGCACCGGCAACACGTCGACGTTCACCTCTGAGGAAGTCGCCACCAAGGCTGAGCTCCCCCCACCATCGAGGTCCATGACGAAATCCCTCGGTACCTCCACAACGAAGAACACTGGTTCGCCGGCACCGTGTACCCACCGACCGCGTTTGGATCGGGCTCTGTCCGCGACACCTGCCATAGTCCCCGGCGCACCGGTTGTCGATTCGCATCGATGTTGAAGCCCGTGGATCAGCTCGCGAGCCGCATACGACGGGAGGGCGGTCTCCGCGCCTGACGGCGACGAGGGCACCACCCGAACGGGCACCGCACCGCACAACCCGGTACCCCGTGTGCTTCGGCAGAATCGCCGAACGCCGGTACTGGCTGTTCCAGGGCAAGTGACACTGGTGCCAACGACGGACTGACCCCGCACAAGTTCACGCCCTGCTCGTCACCAAGGAACAACGCACCCGGCAGCGCATCAACCGAGCCCAAGGCATGGTCGCGATGCAGCACGCCCAGCGCCAACCACCCGCGGCGGCATCCCCGACGACCTCAAGCAATACGTGGGGCAGGGGGTAAACCCCACCCTGGGATGGGTCGTGGGCCGTATCCCTACCTTGAGCACGCGGTCATCGTGCACGACGACACAGCGGTGGTGGTCGGGGATCGCCGGGTCGCAAGTCGGTGGGCAAAGCCACGCTGCTGGACTCCACCCACCTCCTCTTCACCGCACTGACGGTGAATCCATCGGGGGCGCGATGACACACCGCGACTGATGGTGCCCGCAGACCACGATCAGGGAAAACGATCAACACCGCTCCGGCGCAACAATCCGCGCCCGGCCCCTAACGGAAAGAGACCAGCCGCAGCACCGGGCCAGCGTCGCGGCCGAAGGGGAA
>JAABVA010005571.1_pt1 | contig 11375 bp, 14 predicted proteins | sample 5560331 | NCBI WGS metagenome assembly JAABVA01 (sample SAMN12812661, study PRJNA571458) | rock metagenome | isolation source: Antarctica rocks | place: Antarctica: Victoria Land, Mt New Zealand sud | collected 2016-01-07
CATGGTGTGGCGTTGCTGGCCGAGGGCGTGGAGGAGCTGCTGGCGGCATCCGAAGCTCCCTTGGGTAGCCACGAGCTGCTGCAATCACTGCGGGCGCTCGAGGTCGCAGGGCGGAAGATGTCGGCGCTCGGTCACCAGTTGCTGTCCCAGTGTGCGGAGCAGGGCACTGCCGTCGCCTTGGGACACCGCCGGTTGGATGTGCTGCTGCATCAGCTGTTGCGGATCTCCAAGGCAGACGCTCGCGCCCGGATCCGAGCCGCGCAGGTGTGCGGGCCGCGGCGGTCGTTCACCGGAGAACCGTTGGACCCGGTGCAGCCGTGCACGGCGTCCGCCGCCCACGATGGGCTGATCGGCGCCGAGCACACCAAGATCACCAGTCAAGTCCTGGGCAAGATTCCCACCTCGCTGGGTGCCGAGGTTGTGGCCCAGGCGGAAGAGGCCTTGGCCGCGTACGCGGTGACGATGTCCCCGGAACAGCTGGTGACTGTCGGACACCGGTTGCTGGCGCATCTCAATCCGGACGGCAACCTCGGCGACGACCGTGATCGGGCACGCCGCCGCAGTCTGGGTTTGGGTCGTCAAGGGGTTGACCTGATGTCGGCGTTGTCCGGCACCTTGTCGCCAAGCTGCCGGGCAAAGCTGGACGCGGTGTTCGCGAAGCTCGCCTGCCCCGGTGCTGCCACGGACACGGCCGACCACGCGGATCGCCCGCGCACCGAGGTGCCGAGTCCCGCTGCGGTGGCGGCTGACACCCGCACGCAGTCCCAGCGCAACCACGATGCACTCGAGGCATTGTGCGACCTGATGTTAAGCAGCCCGCGGCTGGGAACGCATCGGGGTCAGCCGGTCACTGCGGTGATCACGATGTCCGTGGCGGAGCTGGAGGAGTGCACCGGGCACGCCAGCACGGCCAGCGGCGGGACGTTACCGATCAAGGACGCGCTGCGGATGGCGCAGCGATCACACCCAGTACTGGTGCTGTTCGACCATGATGGGCGCCCGTTGCATCTGGGCCGCGAATCCCGCCTCGCCACCGCCGAGCAACGACTCGCCTTGTTCGCCACCGAACGGGGCTGCTCCAAACCGGGATGCATGGTGCCGGCCGACCAGTGCCAGGTCCACCACACCGTCGAGTGGAACCGCGGTGGGCGGTCGAACATCGATGAGCTAACGCTGGCCTGTGCCGGTGATCACGCCAGGTCAACACTGGTTCGAACGGATGGACCACGGTCATCGGGGGCGACCCGGAGTACCCCGGCGCCTGCGCCTGGATGGCGCCCTCCCACCTCCGGGGGGAGCAACGTGCGCGCGTCAACCACGCCCACCATCCCGCCGAGTTCCGTGGTCGGGGCCGCTACCGACGACGTTCGGTCGCGCGCAGCAGCCGCACGCGAGGTCCCGCCGAGGAGGTACCGCCCTGATACTTGGCATTCGTTACCGTGGTAAACGGACGTGCTGCCGATGGAGGTGATGCGCACTGCTCAGTACCGCGCCGGTGGTCGGTATTGCCCTGATCGAGCTGGGGCTGGTGCTGACGCCTGGGCCCAACATGATCTACCTGGTGTCCCGCTCGATCATGCAGGGCCGCCGGGCCGGGTTGGTCTCGCTGCTCGGGGTGGCAGCGGGTTTCCTTGTCTACCTCGCGGCCGCGGTTGCGGGGCTGGCCACCATCTTCGTGGCCGTCCCGACGGCGTACACCGTGCTGAAGCTGGCGGGGGCAGGCTATTTGCTGTACCTGGCATGGCAGGCGATTCGGCCCGGTGGAACGGCGGTCTTCGCGCCCAAGGAGCTGCCGCTGGACTCCAGCCGCCGGCTGTTCACCATGGGTCTGGTCACCAATCTGCTCAACCCCAAGATCGCCGTGCTGTACGTGTCGCTGCTGCCGCAGTTCATCGATCCGCACCGCGGGTCAGTCGCCCTGCAGAGCCTCACGCTGGGCAGCGTGCAAATCGGCGTGGCGCTCACCGTCAACGCGCTCATCGTGGTCTTCGCCGGCAGCCTCGCTGGTTTTCTCGGTGCCAGGCCGCTCTGGCTGCGGGTGCAGCGCTACCTCATGGGCGGCGTGCTCGGCGCCCTCGCGGTCCGTCTGGCCACCGAGCGGGGCCGCGCCGCAGCGGCATAGCCAGCCGATTCACCGCCGTCCGCAGTGATGCTCGGTTTTTGCCTGGTCGACCTGCTCGGGCGTCAGCGCCGGCTGCGGGAGCGGGGTGCGCTGGGCACCGTCGGCCCGAAGACCGTCGATGACGAGCGTGAAGTACCGGCGCCAGATCTCGGGCGCCACCGGACGGGTGAAGTCGCCGATGGCCTCGATCATGCAGCTCAGGGCGAAGAAGTCGGACTCCTCGACGTCCGGGCGTAGGACGCCGGCCGTCCGAGCTCGCTGGACGAGCTGCTGCACCGCGGGAGTCATCCGCTCGCGCGCGCACCCGACCCGCTCCCTGCCCTCGTCCATGCTGAGGAACACCTCGCCGAGGCCACGATTGACGGCCATCTGCTCGCAGGCGTACTCGAAAAAGTGCAGCAGGCCGGCCCAGGGGTCTTCGTTGCGCAGGGCCGCGTCCGCGCACTCGGCCAAGTTGTCCATGTGGTGCTCGAAGACGCCATCGATAAGTTCGGACTTGCTGGCGAAGCGCCGGTAAACCGTCCCGACCCCCACCCCGGCATGGTCGGCGACGTCGTCCAGGGTGATCTCCAGTCCACGGCTCGCAAACAGCTCGGTGGCTGCCTCGAGAATCCGCAGCCGGTTGCGTTCTGCGTCGGCGCGCAGCGGACGGTCGGTGGTGATGGGGCTCACAGGGATCATTCTGCCATTCCCGGGATAATCGGAGGACCCATCTCCGCTTAGGTGTTACGGTCCAAGTGGAGGTTACGCCTCCGTCTAGCGATTACTCCAGCGACAGCGAGGTACCCATGACCGCAACGACACTCGCGCCACGCGAGGCGAGTCCTGCCCCGAACACCCATGCCCGGCGCTGGCTGGTGCTTGCGGTGCTGGGACTGGCGCAGCTGATGGTGGTGCTCGACGCGACCATCGTGAACATCGCCCTGCCGGCCGCGCAGAAGTCACTGGCCTTCTCCGACGCCGACCGGCAGTGGGTCGTCACCGGTTACGCATTGGCCTTCGGCAGCCTGTTGCTGCTCGGCGGCCGCCTCAGCGACCTGTTCGGCCGACGTACGACGTTTCTGGCCGGTCTGGTCGGATTCGCCGTGATGTCTGCCGTCGGCGGCGCCGCGGTGAACTTCCCGATGCTCGTCGCCGCGCGCGCCGGCCAAGGCGTGTTCGCTGCACTCCTCGCGCCCGCGGCGTTGTCGCTGCTGGCGGTCACCTTCGCCGAACCGGCGGAGCGCGCCAAGGCCTTCGGCATCTTCGGTGCGATCGCCGGTGGCGGCGGGGCGCTCGGGCTGCTGCTGGGCGGGATGCTCACCGAGTGGGCCTCGTGGCGTTGGTGCCTCTACGTCAACCTGGTGATCGCCGCCATCGCCCTAGTGGGCGCAATGGCGCTGCTGGCCGAGCGCGAGGACACGCACCGGCCCAAGCTCGACATTCCGGGCACGCTCACGGTGTCCGCGGCGCTGTTCGGCATCGTCTACGGGTTCTCCCACGCTGCCAACGACGGCTGGGTCAACGCGGTGACGCTCGGCTTGCTCGCAGCGGGCGGCGTGCTGCTTGCCGTGTTCGTGCTGCTGCAGGCCAAGGTGGGCCACCCGCTGCTGCCGCTGCGGATCCTGGCCGACCGCAACCGGGCGGCCTCGTTGCTGGCCGTCTTGGTCACCGGCGCCGGCATGTTCGCCGTGTTCCTTTTCCTGACGTACTACCTGCAGACGGTGTTGAACTACTCGCCCATCACCACCGGCGTCGCGTTCATGCCGATGATCGTCATGCTGGTCATCGCGGCGACCACCTCGACCGCGCAGATCCTGCCGCGGTTCGGCCCGAAGTGGTTGATGACCTCGGGGATGGTCATTGCCACCCTCGGCATGGGGCTGCTGACGCAGATCGAGGTGCAGAGCTCTTACCCGAGTCACATCCTGCCCGGACTGGTGGTGCTGGGCCTGGGCATCGGCGCGGTGATGGCACCGGCCATGCAGGGCGCCATCTCCGGCGTCAACGAGGCCGACGCCGGAGTCGCGTCCGCCACGGTGAACACGGTGCAGCAGGTCGGTGGCTCAGTGGGCACGGCGCTGCTGAGCACCGTCGCTGCCACGGCGGTCACCGACTTCCTGCAGGGCAAGTCGGAATCTCCTGGGGTGCTCGCCGAGGCCGCGGTACAGAGCTACACCACCACGTTCTGGTGGGCCTCGGGCATCTTCGCGGTCGGCGCCTTGATCACCGGCCTGCTGATGCGCCCGGGTCTGCTGCCGGCAACCCCCGAGGGTGCGGTCGTCGTCGGCTGACCGCACGGCACCATCGCGAGGAACAAGCCCTGCCACGATGGTCGTTGAGCAGCTGACCGCTCGACGACCATCGTGAGAGGGCTCCATGGCGACCGAGATCCGCAGGGCCGCGAACCGTCCGCACACGCAGATCGACTGGCTGGACTCGCGTCATTCGTTTTCCTTCGGCGGGCACTACGACCCCGACAACACCCATTTCGGTCTACTGCTGGTCAACAACGACGACACCGTCCGTCCCGGCGCGGGCTTCGATACCCACCCGCACCGGGACATGGAGATCGTCACCTGGGTGCTCGAGGGGGCGCTGGTGCATCAGGACTCCGAGGGCCATGCCGACGTCATCTACCCGGGTCTGGCGCAGCGGATGAGTGCGGGCACCGGCATCCTGCACTCGGAGAAGAACGACGCTTGGCGGCTGACGGGGGCGCCGGAGCACCACGAGCCGGTGCACTTCGTGCAGATGTGGGTGCCACCGGACGAACCAGACCTGGCGCCGGGTTATCAGCAGTTGGACATCGGCGACGACCTCGCCGCGGGCGCCCTGATACCGGTGGCCTCGGGGATGAGCAAGCATTCCGGGTCGGCGGCCATCCACATCAACCAACGCCGAGCCGCGCTGCATGTCGCGCGGCTGCGCCTCGGGGGCGAGGTGCGGGTTCCGCCAGCGCCGTACGCGCATGTCTTCGTGGCCGCCGGCGAGGTTGACGTGGAGGGGGCCGGACCGTTGCGCGCGGGTGACGCCGCCCGCATCACGGCCAGCGAGGGTCAGCGGATCACGGCGGCCGAGCACGGTGCCGAGGTACTCATCTGGGAGATGCACGCCCGGATGGGTTAGCCCTCAGGCGTGGGTGCCCCCGTCGATGCGGATCTCCGTCCCGGTGATGAAGGCGCCATCCTCGGAGGCCAGCATCGCCACCACCCCCGCCACCTGGTCCGGGCTACCCATCCCCGCTCCGCCGGACACCAGCTCGGTGGGCATGATCGGCGAGAGCTTGGCGAACAGTGACCAATCGGCAACCGCCGGTACGTAACCGAGGTCGCCGCACACACCGACACCTACGCCCGCCGTTCGCCGCGATCGACGTCCGACGTGGCCTGGCTCCGCCGGAACTGGGTTCGGCCGGTCAGGGCAGCGGTGCCCAGGTGTTCACCATCGGTGGTCTGTGGACCACCGTGGGCGGGCAGGTGCTCGACCTCGACGGCGAGGCCATCCCGGGTCTGTTCGCCGCGGGGCGGGCCACGTCCGGCTGCACTCCTGGGGTTACATCAGCGGCACATCGCTGGGCGACGGGACCTTCTTCGGTCGCCGCGCCGGGCGCAGCGCCGCCGCCGGGCTGTAGGTCATCGGGGCTTGCGACGGCGCTGGGGACTTGTCGGTCCGCTCTGTCACCGTGGCGCGATGACGAAGACGCAGTACTACACCGCGACCAGCATTGACGGTTTCATAGCCGACGAGCACCACTCACTGGACTGGTTGTTTCAGTTCCCCGCCGACGACGCTATGCAGCGCTACGCGGCGTTCTTCTCCGACGTCGGGGCGATGGTGATGGGCGCGAGCACCTACGAATGGGTGCTGGCGCACGAAAACATGCTGACGGAGCCGGACAAGTGGCGGGACGCCTACGGCGACACGCCGTGCTGGGTGTTCACCCATCGCGAGTTGCCGTCGATCCCTGGCGGAAACCTTAAGTTCGCACAGGGTGATGTGGCGCCGGTGCACGCGGCGATGGTCGCTGCGGCGGAGGGCAAGAACGTCTGGCTCGTGGGTGGAGGTGACCTCGTCGGCCAGTTCGCCGACCACAGGCTGCTTGACGAGCTGCAGCTGGCCGTGACGCCGGTGACCCTGGGCGCGGGTGCGCCGCTGCTGCCGCGGAACCTCACTCCGGTATGCGCTTGCGCACGGCGGATCACGACGACAATTTCGTGTACCTGACCTACGACGTCACCCGGTGAGAACACAAAGAGCCCGCCATCCCGAAGGACGGCGGGCTCTTTGCGGAGTGTGCAGAACTCAGATGGCGGTGACGCCGGTGGCCTGCGGGCCCTTGGCGCCCTGTCCGACCTCGAACTCCACGCGCTGGTTCTCGTCCAGGGAGCGGAAGCCCGCGCCACTGATCTCGGAGTAGTGGACGAACACGTCAGCGGAGCCGTCTTCCGGGGCGATGAAGCCGAAACCCTTTTCGGCGTTGAACCATTTCACTGTTCCCTGTGTCATGCGAAGTGCTCCTTTGCAGTGGTGGGACCCGCACCGTGCGGGCCCGGCCGGCGCGGCAGCGCTGACCAGAGCCGCACCCTGCGCGCTCACCTCAAACATCCTGCGAGCGTGCGACACACGAACACCGAAGTTTCTGACGACTACTTGCCTCAACGACGCCGGAGCCCCGTTTGTTCCCGACCCCCGCCAGCTGCGTGTGGGACTGTTGACCATGGTCTACCGCTATGAGCACACGCCGCCGGAGCGGCTGACCGTCCGTCGCCTCCTTCTCATCCTCGTAGGGCTGGACGACTCGACGCAGATCGAGGTGGTGGTACGCACAGGCCCGTCCACTCGTTGTGGTGGAAGGTCGCCGTGGCAATCAGGGTCACCCTGCTCGGCCACCGCGAGCCGACCGAGATCCGGGCGCAGATGCATGAGTCGGATCTGTTCATCGCCATCTCCCCCCAGGAGTCTTTCGGTATCGCGGCGCTCGAGGCCCGCGCGGCCGGGCTGCCCGTACTCGGTTACCGGGGTAACGGCCCAGATGACCGACGCCCGAGTAGTGCAGCACGGCGGGACGTCCACTTCGGCTTCCGACTATGCCCGGGTGCACCTGGGTTGGTTCTGCCCGCAAACAGATCCGGCCGCCGGTGAGCGGCAATCCCGGGGTCGGTGGCGGCGGTCGGCCAGGAGTGACTGATGACGGTCTGCAAGCATGCTTGGTGGCACCGCGCTTAGCCCTTCCTGCTTCTCGCGGCGTCATGATCGTGTCCGGGGCGGTGCGGCGGTGGCTGCACGAATTGGTGGTTCGGGGTCGTCGGCGCGGTCGCTGCCACGACCTCAGATGGGTATCCGACTGCCACAGGTGCATCTGAGGTTGCAGAATCCACAGCTGGGCAGCGATCAGGCGAAGAAGCCGTAGCGCGCCGACGATCAGGATCGCGGCCAATGGCAACTCCCCGAACACCGCGGTGGCGAGCGACACCCGGAGGTCGTCCGGGCTGGCGGTCATGATGTCGAACCAGGCGTCGCAGACCAACAGCACCCCGGTGGCGAAAGCGGTGAGGATGAGCAGTTGCCGGCGCTGCCAGCCGAGTATCGCGGTGGTGGCCATCGATACCAGCAACAGGGCGTCGAATCCGACCCAGGTAACCGACCAGTTCCGTGCTGTGTAGGTGTTCGGCAACGACGTCGAGAGGATAGCGATCCAGGGGATCAAACCGGCCGAACCGCAGGCCATCAGTCCCAGCCGCAGGTGGCGCATGCGCTCGACAGCACCCATCGACGGGAAGAGGTCGGCCACCGGTCGTTCGAGCCGTTCGATCAACGCGCGGCGCTGCACCGGTGACATCGCCGCGATCTGGTCCCTGGTGAGGAAAATGTCGGTCATACCCTGTTCCTCCACACTCCTGGTTCGCTCGCTTTGTTCCTGCGAGGATCGGCCGGATAACTCGGTGCCAGGTCCGGTGGGGTGACCAATGTGGATTCATGCCGTGGCGCGGTAAGTCAGCGGGCAGAGTCACTGATCGGTGTGAGGCTGTCGGGGCCTGCCGCGGACTTGTCGGGGTCGTCGGTGTAAGTGCGGAGCAGGGCGGTGACGGCCACGGCGGCGAGGGCGACCGCGGCGGCGGCGACGATCAGGGCGGCGTGCATGCCGGTGGTGAAGGCGGCCTGTGCTTGGTGGGTGATGGTGGGGTCGAGTTGGGAGGCCAGGGCCAGCGACGAGCGGGCACGGTCGGCGAGCGGTGCGGGAACCCCGGTCGGATGTAGGTGGTTGCGGTAGGTGGACTACAGCACGCTGCCCAGCACGGCGATCCCGAGAGCGCCGCCAAGTTCGCGGGCGAGGTCGTTCATCGCCGAGCCGACACCTTGCTGGGCGGCGGGTAGGGCGTCGGTGAGCGTGGCGGTGGCGGGTGTCATGGCCAGGCCCATGCCGGCACCCAGCGGTAGCAGCCCGGCCAGCAGCAGCCAGTACCCGCTGGTGGCGTCGAGGCGGGACAGGATGAGCAGGCCCGCGGTGACCAGCACCAGCCCCTAGCGCGCACACCGGCCGGGGCCCGGTGTGCGCGCTGAGTCGGGGTGCAATCAGACGTGCGGCGGGCATCATCGCCAGCGCCATCGGGATGAGGCTTACCGCCGCCACCAAGGCAGTGTTCCCGCGTACCAGCTGCAGGTATTGCAGGACAAGGAACACGAAGCCGAAGAACGCGAAGAACTGCAGGCCGATCGAGATAGTGGCGGCGGTGAAGGCGCGGTGGGTGAACAGGCGCGGATCCAGCAGCGGGTGCGCGCGGCTGAGTTCCCAGCCGATGAACCCGACCAACACCACCACCCCGAGGGCGACGCCCCCGAGGGTGCGGGCGTCGCCCCACCCCTGAGTGGGCGCTTCGATGATCGAGTAGACCAGGGCGCCGAGCCCGGCGACGGTGAGCACCGCACCGAGCAGATCCAAATGCGGCGCGTCGGGGTCGGCGGTCTCGGGCAGGACACGCAGCGTGCCGAGGATCGCCAGCACGGCCAGCACGATGTTCAGTCCGAACACCGCCCGCCAGGACCACGCCTGCAGCAGGAGCCCGGAGGTAAGCAGCCCGAGGATCGCGCTCGCCCCGGCGACCCCGGCCCAGGCACGACTGCCCGGGCCCGCTGCTCGCGGGGAAAGGTGCTGGTGATCGTGGAGAGTGTCGCCGGCATCACCAACGCGGCCCCGACGCCGAGTACGCCGCGCATCGCGATCAACCAGCCCGGATCGGTGACCAACATTGCGGCCAGCGAGCCGGCGCCGAAGAGGACCAAACCGGTGAGCAGGGCGCGGCGGCGCCCGTAGCGGTCACCGAGGGCACCGCCGAGCAGCAGCAGGGCGGCGAACACCAGCGCGTAGGCGTCGATGATCCAGGACAGCTGGGTCTGGGTGGCGTGGGTGTCGCGGGCGATCGAGGGCAGCGCCACGTTCAACGAGGCCACGGCCGAAACGACGGTGGCCAGGGCGAGCATGACGACGGGCAGGACGCCCCGGTGCCCGCGGTGTCGGTCCTGGCGCTGCGGGGTGGTGATCATCGTGGGTGCCTCCAAGTGTTTGGGCTGTCCTGGGACCGAGGTTGGCATCGGTATCACCTATATTTCAAGGGTGATGAATAAACCGGCTGCGTCGGTCCGCGGTCGGCGTGCGGGGCGCCCGCAGACACGGGCCCTGATCCTGCAGGTCGCGCGCCGCCGGTTCCTCGCCCAGGGCTACCGGGCGGTGACCATGCGGGCTGTCGCCGCCGATGCCGGGGTGGACGCGGCGTTGATCAGTTACTTCTTCGGCTCGAAGAAGGGTCTGTTCGGGGCCGCGCTCGCGCTACCGGCGAATCCCCCTGAGGTGCTGGTCGGCGCCTTGGCCGGTGACCCGGCAACCCTGCCGGAGCGGGTGCTGCGCGCCCTGGTGCACGCTTGGGACGACCCGGAACACGGCGGGCCGCTGCGGGTCATGGTCAGCGCCGCGACCGGGGACCCGGAGGTGGGCCGGTTGCTCAAGGAAGTCATCGAACGGGAGATGATCGAACCGATCGCCGAGCACCTGCGCGGCGCCGATGCTCGGTACCGTGCCGCCGCGTTCACCACACAGCTGGCCGGCATCGTCCTCACCCGCTACGTCCTGCAACTCGACCCCGTGGCGACGATGAGCATTGATGAATTAGTTCGCCACCTCGCCCCGGGACTGCGCGCCGTGCTCACCCACCCCGGACAGACCCGCTATTCACCCTTGCGTACGAGGTGACGCACTCATTGGCGCTGCTCGTCGGGACCGCGCGAGCGTGACGCGGCCGATTACTACCCGCGGCCGGCTACGAACGCCGTGGGTATGTGAGGGCTGGTGTTCCCGGGCGTCTTGACCCCTCACAGCTATGGACGCGGCAGGATGCTGATGGCGTGGGTGGACGAGGCGGTCGAACATGGCGGCGGCGACTACTTCTTCGCCGAAGACCTTGTTCGGCGTCACCCGGTCACCGAACACGATCTGCAACGCACCCGGGGATGGGAGCCTCCGCGCCGGCGTCGGCGCGGTAAACGGTGTCCTTCGACGCCCGGTGGATGCGTATGATCTGCTCCGCCACCGACCCGGCCCAGCCACCGTTCAGCGACGCCGACAGGTTGCCCAATCGGGGTTCCAGCGACACGTTGCGCCCGTCGTTGGTGACCTTCAAGATGTTGTCGATGTCCGGCCGCTTCGGGCCCAAATTGTCCGCCCGCCACACACCAGGTCCACGATCAAGTCCCGCACCTCCTGCTCGGCGGGCATGCTCATCACCAGGCGTTGCCCACTGACCAAGCGGGGCAACGTCGCGGGCACGTCATCGCGGGTCACGACGTCGGTGAACACCGAGCTCATCGTCACCACCTCGGCACGCTCACGAACATCTAGATCCGCGTCACCGGCTTCAGCTTCGACCCCGAGGCGTTCATCTCGATGGTGGCCACGGTCCCGGTGAACGTCGCACCCCAGGCGTCGATAACAGACCAGTGTGTTGTTTTGGGTCGTGGGCGTGGCATCCAACCGGATGAGCAGCGAGCATTGCGGACGCGGCGATCAGCCCGCGGCGGTGCGCCGCCGCCGGTACAGGGTGGGATGGGTCGGTGCGCAGCCCGCAGCCCGGCGGCGGAGGGGGTCAGGGGAGGTCGTTGACGACGGTTTTGATCCAGCTGGTGTTGATGTCGACGCGGGCGGTGGTTTCCGGGGTGGTGTGGGGGCAGTTCGGTCCGTTGCTTTCCGTCGAGACCAGCAACGGGACACCCCCGGTCGGGG
>JAABVA010005572.1_pt1 | contig 11375 bp, 3 predicted proteins | sample 5560331 | NCBI WGS metagenome assembly JAABVA01 (sample SAMN12812661, study PRJNA571458) | rock metagenome | isolation source: Antarctica rocks | place: Antarctica: Victoria Land, Mt New Zealand sud | collected 2016-01-07
GATGCAGTGCATATCGCACTGTTGACCCTCAAAGAGACGATCGAGGGTGAGATGAATGGGGAGACTGTCGAGATTGGTGAGTTCCATGAGTTCAGTCACCAGAAGCAACGATTAACATGATGGCATGGAGGCATCGTTGGACCACCCGCAAACCACCTGTTAGGGTACGAAGGTGTAGAGGGAGCACAAGGTCCAAGGTTTCGAAAGCTGAGCAAAGAGGAGATTGAAGACTACCTCACTAACCTGTAGGGGTTGCAGGATGCGGCGTGTTTAGTCATATTAGATAGTAATGGTCTTTTAGCGGGGAGCATATCCACATTCAAGGTCGAAATGTCTGCAGTCTAGATGGTTTACACTGTAACTGGAGAATACTTTGCCGTTGGCATCCAAGATGAAACAGTGGTCTAGAGAACTGTGAATCAGTCTGTAGAAAGTTGTTCCTATTTGTTTACACTATGTAGAGTATATAGGAAATGATGACTAAGACATAAATAGAGACACTTAGTAAGAGATGAATAAGCAATAATATCACATTCTTTTCTACTGCATAGTCACAACAGTCTGCTGATGTGAATGCAGAGATTTGCTTAACATTTTATAAAATTTCTGTCTGCAATTCACATTCACATTGTTTTACCTCACTTCACATTGCTATTGCTATTCAAAAGTGACTAGAAGTGCAGATCATTGTCATTATAATGATGAAATGAATTATTCACTGTTTATATTGTCTATCTATATCATTAATTACAATTTCTTAAAAAAAATTCTCTTTTTCTTTCTTTAATTTTTGATCACACTTCAACTTTTAATCACTACTTTATTAACTTATTAATTTTTTTATTCACTCTATCATCATATAAACTTTCATAATATGTTTACAGTATATTATTAATGTTTTATAAATCATTTATTAAGATTTATATTTCACATTGTGTTGCTGTTACTTCATTGTTAAATGTAAATGACAATAACTTAAATTAAAAGAAATTTACTTTTAATTGTATTTACAAAATTACTGATTATTTCTATTTTAAAAAAAGCTTGCAAAACTCTTTTCTCAATATGTTGTTGTCTTGATTTTGATTTAAAAATTAACAATATATATTGAAAGAATAATGAGTACTTGTGCTATCTATTTATCTAGTGAATTTAATGTATTAACATTGACTACTATTAACTTAAATGTAATTAAATTAATAGCAGAAGCTCTGTTATCTAAGATAGAAAAAGACTCTGTTAACTTTTTATATTAAGATTAAAGAAGTCAAGAAAGCAAATAAAGCACTATATTTCTTAATATTTTTACTTAATGCATTCATATCTATTGACTCTCATTGTTGTTAAGTCTTAACTAATACACAAAGTATTTAAATATCTGTCTTAATAAAAGCTTAATTAATTCATCAGCTATCATATCTTAACTAAATACAAAGTTCATTTAACTTTAATTTCTCTTGTGCAGATCTTGAATGTAATAACAAATAATGTTGATGTACTTTAATTATTTATATACATAAGCATTCTTAATCAGTGTCAAGACAGTCTAATTATTTCTTTTAAGTTAAAGAAATGTATTTTCTTTATAAATCTCATTTTTCTGAATGCTTACACAATGTAAATTAACTTTAAAATACTTATCTAATCTTATGTTTCTTAGCATCTGAATGAGTCAGACTTCAGTCTTTATACATATTAATATAGTTATATATTTAATCTTAATGATCAATGTTGTCACTGACTTCTATTTCTGACTAATTTATAATGTAGATTCTTTTTTAAGCAGATAAACATAATTTAAAATAGATTTTCTGTTTAATTTGTTTAATACATAGTCAAAGTCAGAGTATTTAAGCAGATCTTGACTTTTACTGAGCTCATATATAATTTTAAGATTAATAATTAATTATATATATTATAGTAACTTCTTAAGCATATACTTATAATGTTCTACAGAATCACTAAGATACTGATTTAGTCATTTTAAAATAAAAAAGATGTTTAAATATATATAAATTGCAATATACATAAGATTTTTAATGATCTGCTAATATTTTCTTTGATTTATGTGCTGATCATTAAAATCAGCTAAGTAAAGAGAGTCATATTTATTCAGTAAAATCTTAATATATTAATGCTTATCATTTTACATATAAAGATCTCTGAGCATCTTATCAACATAATATATTTAATTTATGTACAATGTTCTTTTCTTACAGTCATAAATTATTTAAATGTTAAGAATTTTCTGTATCTCTCTCAAGTTCTTAATCTTAAATAAGCTCTTAAGAAACTTTTTGAATTAAAGAATATTTAAAAGATTTAATGAGATTATAATAATATTATTTACATAAAGAAGTAGCATAATGCTCTTGATAGTATAAATTAGAAGATATGAGTTTACATTGCTTTAATGAAAATTTAATTAAAGAAGCTTAATAATACATCATTTATATTAATCTTTGATAGCTTACTTCAGATCATATAAACTGTGCAGAATGCATAGTGTATAGTTAGAAATAGTTATAACTTTAAAAAATGATGTTATGTAGATTGTTTTTTTCAGAAATGATTCAATAAAAATATTATTAATATTTATTTAATGACACTTTAAATCTTTAAGTGCAACTAAAGTCAGAAAGACACAGAGAGTATTAAATTTCATAGTTGATGCAAAGATATCTTTATAATTGATGTTATACATCTATAAGAACTTTTTTGTCACTACTTTTATCTTTAATTTGTTAAGAAAATCATCAGTGTACAGCTTAAATTTAAATACTTACTTATTAATTATAATATTGATCTCTCTTAACAAAACAGTCTCTTCTTAAATATTATTCACTGTAAATGTTATTAGCTCTACATTAATGATGTTCTTTTACATCTTTTCTTAAATTGAGTCTCTCACTGCTTCAGTATATATTAAAGAAGTTAAGATATCAGTTTTTGTTGAGTACTCATTACTTTCATCATTAATTGTAAATGCAGTCAATGTCAATATAACTTTTAAGATCTTTATTATAAGTTCATTAAAATCAGTATCATTGTTTTTTCATCTTTTCTTTAATATCTCAATGCACAGAAATGTCTTGACTTTCTTAATTGAGACATTTACATTTAAATGATTAATTTTGTTAACAGAAATCTCAACATAAAAGAAGAGCTTTAATGCATTATAATTAAAGTTAATTGCAATTAACTTTAATAATGAATTGTCTGTGATCTCTTTCTCTGACAACATGACAACAAAATGAGAACTTATAAGTCTAAATTTATAAGTTTGCATATTAGATTTCAGAAACTGTTTTAATGAAGCAGCTGCAGTTTCTGTTTAATGTAATCATTCAACAAACTTTCATTTTAAAAGAACATTCAGTGTCTATTTATAAAGTTTTATATTAATGCTGTCTTCTTTCTCATTTTCAGCAAACTTGACAGCATAATTCTTAATGATTTACTTAAGATCTAATGCTCAAAGCAGATACTGCTTTGTGATTTTCTCACTATAACTTATGAATACTCTTATTCATTCTCAATTCATGAATTTATTCTGTCTGCTCTCAGACAGAGATTTTAAGTCAACATAGAAGTAGCATTTGCATTCTTGTATATATACATAATTAATGAATGATTTCATCTCAGTGAAAGCTTTCTTTAAAGTAACTTATTTATCATTGATTAAGAAATCAGTTGCTGTACAGTTATAAAGATAAATATCAATTTATACAGTCTTTACTTAGAACTCTATTGAGAATTTAATCTTTTTAATTATTATATATACTGAGTTCTCAATGATTCTAATTGCTCTCTCAGTTACATCATTTTAAATCAATATATAAAGCACTGTATACTGTAATACAATGCTGAAAGATATACATCATTTATTAAGAATAGATCTTAGCTTTGTTGCATTGTTACTTTATACAGCAAGAATCTTTACATTAAACTGAAGTTCAATCTTTAATTATCATTTCTGTAGTTTTTGCAGAGCATTGTCTCATCACTTTAGTGATATTGTTTATATTTTTTATAAGTGATTATCTATAATTTTCAGAAAATATTGATAGTCAGTAAATGACAAAAACAGAGATTTATGTATGTTGATGAAGATTAAAGCAAGAATGTTGACTTTTTTTTTTATTTATGTTGTGTTTTCACTAATTTACAAACTTAGTTAGAGTATAGATCTCATATACATTAATATTGTTCTTAATAATAAGAATTGACTTGCTTAAAGTGATGATCTTATAAAGATTATGAAGCTTAGTTGTGCTGAGATGAATAAATTAATAATGTTAAAATCTATATATCTTGATCTTGTCATTATGTAACATAACTATATCATCATTCATTTACACATTCTTGCTGAGTGTATCTATAATAAACTTAAAGATCTGAATCTGCAAATTTTTGTATACTTTTAAAAGAGTGATCTTTGACTTATTTTGTATATGCATAACAAAGAGTAAAGTGAATTCATTAAAATCATTTAAAATATACTTAATTATATAGACTTCTTCTTTCTTAAATACTTTTAATATGAGCTTTTTGCTCTTATTTTGCATATAAAAATTCTTATAATCAAAATATTTAAATAGTTTCTTCTTACACATTTTCTTTTCTGACAGAAGATTAACTTTAAGCTTTAAAACATAAAATATTAAACTTAAAAAAACTGAATTCTCATTCTTATTTTGCATAGTGACTGTGTCATAATAATTGATATATAATCTTTTCTTTTCAACTTTGATGATACATTATCACATGCACATCAGAGAGTCACTGAAAAGCTGAAATTTATTAATTATATAAGATGAGACATCAGAGTCTGCAACTCAGTCTGATTAAAAAATCTTATTAATGATGTTTTTAAAGATAATAATGATCTTTTCATTAAACTTATCTGCAGCTTCAGACTTCTGTGTGCTGAATTTCTTTTTAGAAACAATTTTTACATTATATATTTAATTTTTTCTTTTATTTCTATGCAAATTAACTGCAATCAACTTAATCTGCTTCTTAACTGTCTTGATTAACTTTGCTGACTATGTAATCTTATAAATTACAGAGATATACTTACAGTTCTGTTTGCAGTAAATATTATTATAAAGATAGCAGATTAAAATTTTACATAATGATAAATAATTACTGTTTAAGCTTAAGTATCTTCTGTGACTCTGTTATGAGATTTAACATTTTTAATGACTTTTATTTTATTTTTACTATTCAGCTCATAAAGCATTGTTAAATATCTTTAATTATATCTTCTTCTTCTGAAGTTTCTGCAGACTCATCTTAATGTTAAATGCATTCTGAGCATCAATAACATTATAGATGACAGTATACTTCATTAATAATGCTTAAAATAGTGTTTAAAATCACTACTTAAGTATAATAAAGTTCTTAAGTTTTAACTGTGTTGCAGTGATCTTTCTATCAAGATTATTAAGTTAAGTTTATGTCTTATTGACAGTTATGTTTAATGATATCTTATATTTAACAAACTTCATCAAATATTATTTCTCAATTATCTGCAGTTTCTTCTTGTACTTTAAGAAAAGAACATTTTAAGCTTTTTTTGCTGTAATTTTATTTATAAAATAGTTCTTATCATCAATGCTGATGCAGACTGTAATTCAGAACAGAGCTTTGCTGTTAATTTGTTAATTTTTAAAGTTAAGATTGCTTAATGAAAAGAAAGAGAAAATGTTGTTGATGAGTATATTATTTATAAAGATTTAAATAAAAGTCTTTATTATATATTAAAGATTCTTATTAATCAATTATCTTTTTATATGAACAAATCATTTCTCACAGTTCTCTCAAGTAAAAACAGAGATTGAATGTTACTTTATAAAGAATGATGAGTTGTGCTCTTAATTTATAGTGATGATTGACATATAGTATAAGAATTGAAGATAAAAGAATGTGTTGTAAAAATAAATGTAATAATAAAAGAAATATGTGTATGTATTGTCTGCTCATGACAATGTAGAGAATACTTATTTATCAATATTTAATTTATATTAAGCTGTCAAATTGTTGTGCTCATTGTGTCTATCTTATTTTGCTTTAATAAGCAACATATTAAGAGCTGTCTACTTATTTTGCTTCAATAAGCAGTGTATTAAGAGCTGTTTACTTGTTTTGCTTTAATGAGCAGCATATTAAGAATTATGTATACTAAATTAGTCTACACTTTCTTTAAGAAGTCTTTTGCTAACTTAAGCTCATAATTTATTGAAAGAATAATAAGTACTTGTGTTATCTGTCTATTTAGTGAATTTAATGCATCAATGTTGACTGCAATTAACTTAAATGTAATTAAATTGATGACAGAAACTCTGTTATTTAAGATAAAAGAAGATTCTGTCAGTCTTTTACATTAAGATTAAAGAAGTCAAGAAAGTAAATAGAACACTGCACTTCTCAACAGTTTTAAATGCTGTAGATAAATTAAAGATGACTGTTAAAATTCTTTATTATTAAGTTAAAAAACTTAACATCAGTGTATTTGTTACTTTATTTGCATTATTACTTCATCTACATCAATTATGTTTTCACTCACTGTTGCATCATTACAGTGAACAGTAGTTTTGCTTTAAATATGATTTATACTCAGTTTATAGCTTTTTTTTTTAATAAATAAATAGTTAATAAAATTGCTTTACCTCTAATACTATTATCTTTTAGTCTATAAGAATCTTTTTTTAAATCTTTTATATAGATTATATAAGCTTATGTTTCTTTTACAGATCATTATCAAATCACTATTAATCATTATTAAAGTTAAAACTTTTTGATCTTTCTTTTTAGCTTTATTACTTATTTACTTCAACTTCAACTCATTATGTTGTTATTGTAAATCTTTATTAAATTATTTTTAATCATTTAGTTTTTTCTCAATACTGTATAATATCAAGACTTTCACTTTCTTTTAATTACATCTCTCTTCTATTATAAATATTAAAGTTAAATCATCAACATTTCTTTAATTTTCAATAATTTTCTGTAATGTATTTATTACATCATTCACTTCAGTCAAGATCAATTCAGAAGAAGCAACACTTCAATGTACTTTTAATATGTTTTATAATGAAAGTATAGATAAATTTACTCATTCATAATATTTTTATATTTTATAAATTGTCTTTTAAAAGAGATCTTCTCTCTTCTTTATTAAAAGCTTATATAATTCTTTCTTTTATCTATGATCTCATTTAATCTAAGATATAATTAAGAGTTCTTTATAGAAAGATAATAATGACTTTTTCTGTTTAAAAATCTCATTAACTTTAAAATTTAATTACTATACAGATAGTTTAGTTCATTTTAGACTACTTTGCAGCTCTGAATTAACTTAAAATTCATTAATATTAAAGATATGTGCTTTCACAAATTAATTATTATGAATTAAATTTTATAAAACACATTCTGTGAGTATTTTTAATGCATAAATCTTTAATAAATAAGTTTTCAATATTTTATAAGACTTAAATCATTTAGCTTTAAACTTTTAAGACTCTTCATTTTATATAAATACTCAGTCTTCTTTCTTTATAATGCTTAACTGCACTGTTTCATTACAAATTATTTTTGATTCAATAATCTTTTATAAAAAATTTTTTATTAACAGTTACTTAAATTATCTGTATTTACTTAACTCATTTTAACTAATCTTTAAAGTCAGTTTCTCTCAGCAATTAAAAGTTATTTAAATTGTTTAATAATTATAAATTTATTTCATACAGTAGATAGAATGAGCTCTGTTTAGTTGTATTATGAATTTGAATTTAAGTCATAAAAAGTATTTGTAATAAATATTTGTTTTATAATTGAGTTAATTTATTCATAAGATATTTTGTAAGCATGAAGCTTAATATTTTATTTAAATTTTCTATCTTTTCATTTATGCAGAAATAATAGAAAATCATTGTTTTATGTTGAGTTTCAAGCTTTTTAAATAGTAAATCACAACACAGCTAAGAAAGTTTATACTGTTATTGAATAGTAATTCTCTTAATAAATTATAATTTATAAAGATTTTATTATATAAAAAATCTGTAACTATTATTTTTATTGCATTCAGAACAGCTTTAGTCACAGATTAGTCTGTAACATAATTAATTATTATTATAATTTAACAGTTCTCTCAGAGCATTTAAGATAGTATATTTATTATATTAATTTCTTATCTTTTAAATGATAGTAAGTTTTTACAAGTCAAATATAAATATTCTTTAATCTTTTAATGTTTTCAGAGTCTAGACTGAGTGCATGAGTTGTCTATAGATCATGTAAGTCAGAGTTGAGTTCAGATATTGAGTTAAGTTAAGTTAACTTTTATTCAGTTAAGTTAAGTGCAGATTAACCTGACCTGATCTGCATAGAGTTACAGGTTTTTTGTGAGTTATATATAGTCTTAGTAAGCACATACACATGCTTACTAACATGTGTTTCTAACACACACCTTTGCAAAAAGTCATGATTTTCATAACTTATTCAGTAATATATCTTGTGACTGTGTAATTTATCCCTATATGACTAGTTAAGATATAATTTATTATAACTAATATATCAATAAGCTTTCACATTTTTGAGCTTTAGCTCTGACCTTACTTATAATGACTAGCTTAAAGTTCTCAGATTTAATCTATACAGATATGAGTAGAGTTAATCTATACACAAACTCAACTCAATCTGATCTGAACTCTAGTGCAGATTTAAGTCAAATGCACTTTTTTCTGATTTAACTTAACTTTACACTCAGTCTATCAGAGTCATTGAGCAACTTAACAGTTAAGATAACATTTTATAAATAATTTAATATTCTACAATAGTTTATGTCATTAAGCTTAAAATTAAATGACTTTTAGCAGTCTCAGCACTTTTAAATGCTTATATTTAATATATATATGTTTCAAAAAGTCTGCACAGTACTGAAACTGTAAAAATAACACTTTATTATTGTTTTATTTTTAAATTAAATATAAATCATTCAATTTCAAATCATAACACAGTCAAAATTAATCTGTCACATTATTTTTATATACATACTTATAAAATAATGACTTTTCAGATTCTGTATTATCTTTCAGATACAATATTATTGCTTTTTTTCATTTTACATTATTTAATCTTTACAGAATACTTAAAAACACTTTATTTGCTGAGTCTTTCTTTATAAAATTAAATTAATAATTAATTGAATCTAATACAACAGCTTAAGCTTTAGATCAATATTAAATGTAAAATTATATTGCTGAAATTCATTAATTTATTAAGTTAATCATTTAAATGAGTGCAGTGTATTCTTTAAAATATTGTAGATCTTTATAATTCAAAATAATAATTGTAATATAATCATTTTCAATATAGTACTATTAAGTTCAAAGTATATACTTAATGATCAATAACTTCTTTTTATAAACAGAATAATTAAGCTCTGCATCTTGTAACTTTTAATTATTATAAATAATTAAATAAAGTTTCTCATTCATTTCATTCTGCATTAAAGCACAGCTAATTACTTATTTGAAAGTGTTTATTTTAATAGTAAATAATTTGTATACAGCTACTTAAATAAATATTAATTCAAATGTAAGTGCATTCTTAAGCTGTTGAAAGACATTATTATATAATGTATTTTAAATAATGAATTAATTCTTCTTTATACATAATTTAATGTTGTTCTTCTTAAGCAAATTTAATAATAATGCTGCAATCTATACAAATTCTTATATAAATCATCAATAATATAAAGTCAGTTCAAGAAACTGCTGTATATAATGTGCTGTCTTTAAGACAGATTAATTCTTAATGACTGATATTTTAATAAAGATTAATTATAATGTATCTTATTTCATAATATGTTTACAAAACTTAAGAATTTTCATCTCAACAGTGCACTTACTAAACTTAACATATAACTTATATTTCTTTAAGATACTGAGAATGATTCATAAGTGTTTCTGATGATTTAAAATCAAATCAAAAAAGATTAATATATTGTTGAGTAAATTCTGTAATATAGAGTTCATCATTAACTGAAATGTCATTAAAGCATTGCATAACTCAAAGAATATAACTGTGAACTTATATTTACTGTAATGAGTGTTGAAGACAGTCTTTTTTGTATTGTTTTTAGTTATATAAATTTAATAATAATTTAAAATGAGATTAAGCTTAATTAAATATTGAGCTTTGTCAATTCAATCTAGACATTTCTAAATTTAAAGAAGTGAATATTTATTCTTAACAGTAACATTGTTTAACACTCTATAATTAATGCACATTCATCATGTACTCTTTTTCTTTTTAATAAACAGAACTGAGAAATCTTATAAATTTATGAACTTATAAATTAAATCTTTATTCAGTAACTTCATTATCTATTTAGTCTATTTGTTCAGCTGTAGCTGTGACAGAGAATAAGCATTTATGTTGATAAACTTAATGTTATTGATGTTAATGCTATGTTTAAATATCTATTTAAATGATAGTTCATCTGATAAAGTCAATCTAAATATGAATTAAAACTCTTTAATAATGATTTATAATTATTTATTCATAATAATTAACAATTTGACTTCTGACTTCTTTAAGTTCTATTAAATCACTAATAAGTGTCTAACAATTCTGTATTTTTAAAGTATCTTCATAGCTGTGTACTTTTTAATTACATTTAATGTCAATTCATTTACAGCTCATTGTTGCTTTTTCAGAAACAGATAATAATATTTTTATTGTTAATTTTAAATTGTCATACAGTTCATAGCTTAATTAATCTGAAGATTAGTGACTTTCAGTTAAATTAATCTTAGAATGAGATTATGTTTTTAAAGATTTATAATTTATGCTTTTAATTGTTGCTAAAAGCTATTTATCTTAAGATAAAAAAATCAACTTTACAGTTAATTAAATGATCTGTCTGTTTAATAAGAATATTTTAAGCAGTTTAATTTTATATTGATTATTAATTAATATTTAATTGATAACTGTTAAGAAGATATATATTCAGTTTACATTTAAATTAATTAATATTTTTATATTTATTTTATTCAATCTGTCTTGAATGTAATCTGCAAGAATATATGAATTTAAATTGAGAACATTGATTTAATTAAAGATTATACTTAATAATAAGAGTTTTAAGTTATTCAATGCAAATGCTTTACTTAAATCATTATTAAGTTAAATAAAAGTTTCTGTCAACTTATTTATGAACACTTCTATATTTATGAATAAAAAGCCGCGACAGCAGCAACACACCCAGCAAACAGAGCGCATAGCAAAGCTGATCAAAGTAGAATATTGAGTCACTTCACCTTACCTGCCATCGCAATGTCAGCGATGAGTCGCATGGTGGGCGC
>JAABVA010005576.1_pt1 | contig 11370 bp, 9 predicted proteins | sample 5560331 | NCBI WGS metagenome assembly JAABVA01 (sample SAMN12812661, study PRJNA571458) | rock metagenome | isolation source: Antarctica rocks | place: Antarctica: Victoria Land, Mt New Zealand sud | collected 2016-01-07
CAGCCGTGTAGACTGCGAGTGGTTTTCTACCCCAGAGGGTTTTGTCCACTCGATACAGATAGCATAGAGTCCCCCATGGGTCGGCCTAACCGATGTCACAAGGGTGTATGAATTTATTATTATTATTATATCTATGATTAGATTTATTTTGTTCATTCATGTTTTTTCTAGAATCATTTAATGTTGTTTTCATTGAGTAATCAATATAGAAGCAATGTCTACTGTATGATCTTGAATCGTTAGATTCAAATAAATGACATAAGTAATGAATTTTTTTGCATAATAATTGTTGAATTCTCGTATTGACTTTACTTTGATCAAAGTCAGAGACTTAATTTGCAACTGATCACAAACAATTTACGTGATCACTTCATCAATGAATGAATAATCAGCAGCTTCAGTGTCAATCAATGACTTTAATGAGTAATTAATTTCATTACTAGAAAGTACATATTCAGTAGTCAAAGATTCAGAAGCAAAAGAATCATTTAACATGCTCATTATTAAAGAAATTAACACATCTTTCATTGCATCTTTAATGAAAGTCACTAGTTTTTTGTCTCGTCATTCTCAATAAACATTTTCTCATTCTTTCTATTCTCAAGAATAATGATTTTATGTAAATGAGAAATGAAAGCACAATATGTTAAAGTATTGATCTTGTTTAACTGAAAGCAGTTCTTGAATAAGTGATTTGAGATCTTGCATGTATAGCAGATGATGAGCATTCTTGCTTGATTAGATTCAAGAGTAGAAAAGATGATGAATTTAACATAATTAATTATTGAGATTGACAATGCTGATGAGAAAGTAATGTGTTTATCAGATACTGCAGTGAGTTTGATGATTCATCGCTCACTGCGTAGCTGATAATTGACTCACTGTCTATTATTCACATTTTGAAGAAAGTTCTTTAAACGAGTGAGCAAGACAAAATTCTCAAGACAAATTGATAAATCATTTTACAAGCAATTATTGATTTTATTCTGAAGATCGTTCATCAGAGTGCAATCATCATAGTTGAGATAGTTGAATAGTTTCATGAATTTAAAGTAAAAGACATTGAAAGACTTGTCAATTTCTTTTAAAGCATTATATTTATGATGACACTTTCAATTCTTATCTAAATCATCATGATCAACAACGAGATTCATTTGTACATGATGTTGACTACGAATCTTTTGATTTTATTCTATGTTTAAATAGAAGTCAGAAGAGTCAAAAAATCTTAATTCAACGCAGTTTGAATGATGTTAAAACGTTGCGTGATTATGAAAACTGTCATTCAGAGTTTTCATCTACGCGACAACATTCTTTCTAACAGTCACAACTGATCTACGAAGAAAATTAATGACATGTCGAAGTCAGTAAGAGATGAAAAGATACTATTAGTAGAAAAGTCAATTCAAATGATGAGTCTGAAATTATGATTACAGGTGATTGAAGAATTGATAACTCATCAACTGCATCAATATACTGAAACATTTTCATCACATCAACAATGTTGTTGAGTAATTGATGAAAAGATATCAGATAGAATAGTTGATTCAGATGATGAGTTTTGAGTTCATACTACATGTGATTGAAGAAGTAATGACTCGTCAATCACGCTGATATATTGAAAGAGCTTAAGCTCATCTTCTTTACTTAATGTCAAGTCATGCATTTATCTACGTGAAAAATTGAGAGCACATGAGAATGATCAGAACGCATTCTCTACTATTGATCAGAGTTAAGCATCAAACGATTGCGATTGCACGTTTATATCAACAATTCATTCAACATCTACGTGACATAAGTCAATTCAAGAGTAGAATAGAATTACTCAATACAATTGCACTCTATCTTTTCATTGTACACGTCTTTCTTTCATCACATATTTCTTTACTCAATGAATGATAATCATTGAGCAAGAGAACACAGTCTTTATGTTACAATCATGAACATTATGAATGCAAAGAAAATGTCTTTCATCTTTGAATTGAAAATTGAATTGAAACATCGTTGTATAGAATATCGTCAATGAAGAGCAGAGCAAAGACGATGCATTACAACAAACAACACAGACACCCATTAAGAGTTTACTCAAGCATCACACGCTGAATGAAAGCTATAGATTCATTATTTGATACATTGTCTCAAACTCATTATTTCAACAACGCAAAGTCATCATGTAGTTGATGAGCAATTTTCTTTCTCAGAGAGTTTTATTCATTCAATATACATAACATAGTTTCTTTCATGAGTTGAACTTAAATTGATGTTACAAGAATGTATAAATTCAAATCAAATCAAATCAAATCTAAATCATCATATATTTTCTTTAAATGCTTGAATAGCTTATCTATTGATGTGTATGAATAAGAAACATCATGACAATATCTGATGAAGATGTGCTTAGCAGCATCATCTTCTAGTTTAGATATCACATAAATAATATGAATATTCTCAATATCAAAATAGTTAACATTTGTCTTGAGCTTATTATCAATCTTGATTCTTCAGCTGTTTTATGTCAATTCATCTTCATCAGTGAATATAAATGAATTCAAAAACTTAAAGAACTTGTGATGATTATTTTCAAATAAAGTGAATGATTCTCATTGAGTAGAATTCTTAATAACAGCTCATGACTTAATGTCTTGTCATGCTCAAGACTGATTAGCTTGATGTTGTTTCTCTTTAAGAATCAACATCTTTTCTCATAGTTGAGTGTTGATCTCTTTTAGAATGTCAATTGACGCATGATTGATCTTTAGCTGATTCAATCTCTTGTTATGTTCAATCTGCATGAAGATTCAATGCTCAATGCACTTCAGAATCAAGTTTCATTGAGCTTTAAGCTCATTCAACATCTTGATAACATCATTGAGCTGACTTTCAACTCATTGATGCAATTGATTCTTGTTCTTTATGTTTTATGAGATTTCAACTTTCTCAACTTCATTTAAGACATCAATAGATAGCATGAAAACTCATTTATTTGCAATGCTTCTAAGCAATCAAGCTGATCATGACTCAACTAACTTGAAGTTATGTGTCATGATATATGTGTATGTGATGATAAATGTAAATTCAAAGAAGCTTTTGTGAATTTTTTGATAAACAAATGAATGCAAATTCAAAGAATTTCTTACGAATTAAAAGTGATATAAATTTAAAGAATTTCTTGCGAATTTTCTGAATAAAAGAAGTAGATTATTTCGTATCATCTACACGTTGATAGCAAAGTAGTTGATAAAGCATTTATCTAATGTTAGAAGTCAGCATAGAGCGAGTCATATGAATGTCATTTAACTAGTAGATAAATGTTAAGAAAGAAAAGTATTTTCAGAAAAGAACTTGCAGCTTATATGTTTGTTTCTGATTTCTGTACTAAACTTAAAAGAATTGATGTCTTACACAGATGATGCAGAGACTCGATGACATCACTTTTAGCTCAGATACTCACTAGACTTGATTGAGTTGATCAAGACTGAGACTGAGACTGAGCAAGCTTTAATCAATATGCAATCAACACGCTAAAGTTGATTGTGTATTGATTAAAGTTAAACTAAATCAGAATCATAACATAATAAATGATGACAGTCTTTGTTCTGAAGCATTTCAACTTGACTAAAGAAGTTATTCTAGAAACGAACTTCTCAAACTATGTGAATGACGAAGTATTGTCTCAATATAATGATGAAAACATTCTACATTCAGTGATCTTTTATAGCAAGAACATGATTCTTGCAGAATGCAACTACAAGATTTACGACAAAGAACTGTTGATCATTATTCGCTGCTTGAAGCACTAATGTCTCAAATTGAAATGTATTGATATTTTGATCAAGATCTTCATTGATCATCTGAATTTGAAGTACTTCATGATCATCAAAGAATCGATCAGATAACAAGCTAAATGAGCTGAGAAGTTATCTGAATATAACTTCAAGATCATATATCAGTCAGAAAAATAGAATTTAAAAGTTAACACGCTGATCAGAATGTCAAACGTCAAGTCAATTGAAGCAAATGATGATTGAAAGCTATATCAGCATCAGATGTTATTGTTAGAAAGTAAGTTTAAACTGCAATCAATAGAAGTTGATCAAGAATCTGATCAACATCTGACTTAAATCTTGCTTATATTTGATTCAAATTCAAAACAAGAATTGAAAGTCAATGAAGATTTGATTGAAGAGATGATTTCTATTCAGAATCAGATTATAGTTGAAAATCGAATGAATCAACTGTGTATTAATATTCAAATAATCATGAAACAGAACAGAAAAACTTGTCAAGATATTAGTCTGAATAATTGTCAAGTACTTAATGAAGTACTTTGAAAAAATGATAAATTATGAGTTTCTCAGTCAATGATCACTTAATTGATAAGAAAAGCATATAATCTTTTGATCAATGATCATTCTGACATGAATCAAACATTAAACTTGCTGAGATGATTATATTGCTGATTGAAGATGAGAATGATGATCAAGCATTACATTTGAAACTGTTACATTTATTGTAGATTAAAAGCATCAAGAGATCAAATCAATGAATTGCTGAAGTCATTACTCATATTTAAGTAACGATGAAAGAACATATTCTTGAACTTTATTATCAATCTATCAGAAAGTGAAGAAAGCAATGCGATTCTGACAGTCATAGATCAATTGTCAAAAGAATGACATTATATATCATGTGATAATCAAGTCTACTAGATGAATAGACGAGATCTATAAGGGTGGTATGACAATGTGATATTCTAAGCAGGCACAGAATGAGTATACATCTTGGTAGAGCTAATTATTAAGAAGCTCTCGATAACTCGAGGGAATCGGCCGACTATAGGAAGTTTGTCAAGCATTGCCAAGTCGAACACAGCATAACTCATGACATATTAAGTCGAAGATATGACGTGGTTTAAACGATGTCTTGACAAAGTCACAGAGTCTCAGAGCTAACTCAGGTCTGACCTTCGATTCAGTTTCTGATTCTAGCCTCTGATCTAATCTCTATGTGTTAATTCATCATGACAATTGTCTTCTCTTCTAAGTGAGTTCGTTCTCGATCTCAATAATTAATGCCTTGATTTACCTTGGTAAACAATGACGCGTACTCGTGGTTTCGCTCTAGAAGCTCTCGATAAAAACCTTCAAACCTTCGTGAGAAAACAAGAAAAAGAGAAACTTTCGATCGAACAACGATTCGTCTTCGATTATAATGCGTGTAGATGACATTATATGTGATGTGTAGTTGACGTAGATGACAGCATCAATCGTGTGTGAATGACGCATAGACATTACTTGTCTTTCGATTAGATTGTGTTGTTGAGACGATAGAGTGTAAACAAGAGTGAATAATGATTGTTGCTTTGTTTATCGCTCTTTCAGTTTTTCTCAATCTTCATTCTCTTTTCATCTCATCTTCGTTCTGTATCAGAGTTCTTTTTCACAACTTGATAGAGAATTGCTTGTACAGATAATTACATTAGTATTTACTTGAAAAAATCCTGTTTCAAGTATTGAAATGACGCGCGCTCGATTTACGACGACTTCAAAGTCGCGAAAGATCGGCAAAGCTAATGACAAAGCTGATAACAAAGCTGATGACGTGAGCAAGATATGCGATGCTTATTCTGAATTTCTTTGATCGAGACTGCGATCTAACAATCATAGATCGTCGCAAAGAAGTCTACTTTTCGACGTTCTTGCTATCATGCGACGTCGTCTTCTGTTTTGAAACCTACTACATCTGTTGATTCTGATGATGATCTGAACGTCTCTGATAAAGAGATGAACGACGAAATGAGTTCTGACGCTTTCTCAGCGTCAGAGCTCTTGCTCGACCCGTCTTGAACTTCTAGCAATAGAAGAACGATAAGTCGCGTACTCAACGTTTAGAGATTGTTACTGATTCTTTTCAGCTTTCAGTCGTGAGAATTAGCGAAAGAAGTGCTGATGCTTCTGAGGTATCGAACAGAATAATGTGCATAAAATGTGCACGTAGATTTCATGACAAAGAGGCAGCGCAAAGCTGCAACATCGAGTTTCATGAAAAAGTAATGTATCGACGCTGCGTCTGATGTGCAAAGAAAGATGTCGACTGCATTGCGATGAGTAAACTTATTTGATGCGCTCGCTAAATGCTTATATTTGAATTCTTAGATTTCGAACGTATGTGTTCGAACATTAAATGAGTCTTTTCGACTCGAGACAGTATTCAAGACTGCATCAGAAGATGACGATGTGATCGCTATTGCGACCTTTACGACCAACCAGATGAAACTGAGGAAGAAGCTCACGATCGCAACGCGTGTGAAAGATCGCCTAGGCGACATACGCAAGCCTGAGTCGTTTGATGTACAGAAGCTGCAGCTGAAAGAAGCAATGACAGCTAATAACATTGCTCGCGATGCGCTCGACGCGTTTCACTATTCTGTATGTTCTATCGCGTTTCGATATCGTTTGACCACAGTTCTATAACTGACATGATATATTTATAGATGAATCTGCTCGCTCTCGATTCGCTCGTCCCACGTCTCAACGTGAATCTCGAGATGAATGAGAAGAAGAAGACTGTGGTTGCGTCTTCTGCAAGAGATAACTGATGAAGTTGATGTGATTATGCTGAGATTGCGCTTTCGTGTCGAACGCGTTTTGCGCCTCTGCGCTTTTTCTTCTGTCGATGTTTTTTCTTTTGTTTGAGTGTTAATACTTCTACGTGATCGCCTCATTAAAGAGCGAGAATCATCATAATACAGTGATTCTCTTTCTTTCTAATCATGAGTTTATGCTTGAAAGTGAGTGATTATGCTTTTCGCTCATGTTTCAGCCTCGTTTCGCAAGCTTCTATAAGCTTCGAGACATCTTTCATATCTTCGCTCGATATTCATTGATCATATTCAATGAAATATTCTTTTCATTGTATCTTATAATATAAGATTTCCTTTCTTTTTCGCTTCTGTAGAATCTTTTTCATCTCTCATTCTTGCTCATCATCAATAAGCTCAAGTACGAGATAATCGAGTATAGAGTCATCGTTTAGCCTACGATTATACGACTCTAAAAGAGATACATGAAAGACAGAATAAACTCTATAGATGATTGAAAGATCAAGGCGATACGTCTGCTTGTCTATGAATTCTTGTATACGAAAGAGTTCTATCATCTTATTTGATAGCTTCTTGCTCGATTTCTTCTGCTTCAGGTTTTTTGCTGATAGCATGATTAAATCGTCGACATTAAAGAACTTAGACTTATGTTTTCAATTATAGTACTTTGTCTGAGCATCGATCGCATTTTATCATCGTTGCGTCAACGTGTTTTGCACGTCTTACAGCATTTCAACGCGTTCTTTTGCTGCTGACACTTCTTCTTTCATAGCATCGTTCTCGATGTGTATGTCAAAGGTTGATTCGTAGTCATACATAACTTTAAAGAAACTACAGCTCAACGAAGCGTGCTTCGTCTGATGATACACGAACTCGACTATGAATAGAAGCGTAGCTCAGTCATCTTGCTTTTCAAAACAATACACTCTTAGATAATGTTTCAACGTTTGATTCTGTCGTTCTGTCTGATCGTCTGTTTGCGAATGAAAGACGATGCTTAGTCGTCGTTTCACCTTCGTGTGAAAACAGACTTCTGATCAGAACGCACTGATAAATAGACTATCTCTATCGATGACTATATCATTTGAAATCTCATATCTTAGAACAATCTTCTCGAAGAACAACTCTGCTAACTCTACGACAGTCAGAGTTTTCTTCATAGGCAGATAACGCGTCATCTTCGTGTAGCGATCGACTATCATGAGAATCGAGTCATACACGACTTCTTTTCATTTACTAGGCGACAGATCTGTTATGAAATTCATAGTGATTTCTTTTCAGAAATCTGTAAGTCGAGATAACAATCTCAACTCGTCATATGATAGATGACGTTTCATCTTTACTCTCTGACAAATGTCACAAGTATCTATATACTCTTTGACATTCTTGATCATACTTTTCCAGTAATATTTGCGATCTAATAGCTCGCTGATCTTGTCAGCATCAAAATGCTTCGCTAACAAATCATTATGATGACGTTTCAATAGCTCTTCTCTGACAGAAAGATCTTCTGAAACATACAACAATTCGTTGTACTCTATCATTTCTTGACTATTCAATGTTCAAGCTTCGACATCACTCTTTTGTATACTCGTCGTCTCGTCTGCTCTTAGCTCTACAGCAAATTCGTCTTCTTGCTGTAAGATCTTGATGAGCTTGACTACGAATTTACTACTAGAGTCGTATGTCATTTCGTGAATTGTCAGTACTCTGACAATTGCACATGAAACGAGTTGTTTGCAATCAACAGTTTCAGCAACAGAATTAAGCTGTTTCTCAGCTACGTTGCGATCTCTATAAGTCGACGTTTTGACGTCTGTGCTTCTCGAAGTTGTTGATTCGAGTTGAGAGATTCTATCTCTCAAGAAATGTACTTCGTCTAGATGCGTTTCTCGCATTGCTAGAGTCATGACTCTCAGCAGCATACTTCTGACATGCACTGCTGAACACGTACTCGTGTTTTCACTGACACTGTAAACAGACATCTTCTCGACTTCGTTAATCACTCGTGTACAGTAGATTTCATCTTGCGATCTGCTTTTGACATGTTTCGCTGAATATCTTCGTTCACTGACACTGTGAACGAACGTCTTCTCGACATCGTTAATCACTCGTGTTCATCAGTGAGTTTCATCTTGCAGCCTGCTCTCGACATGTTCTGCTGAATATCTGTTCATACTTATACTGTGAACGAACGCCTTCTCGACATTGTTAATCACTCGTATACAGTATAGTTCTCTGATCGCTACGAATATAGAACTATTTAAGCTTTCTATTCTAACCAGCTTTCGCTGCAGAGTGAGCAGCAAACGATTCGCAGAGATGTTCTCATTCTTATAGTCAGATCGTCTCGATGACGCATCGATCGAGTTTGTCTTTCCTGATCTATGCGCTATTTCAAAGTCGCAAATCGACCATCTCATAACTCATCTGACTTGCCTTTCGTTTAGCTTTCGAACGTTCATAAAACCCTTCAGATTATTATGATCAGTCAGAACTTCGACAGTATGATAATTGTCTTTCACATAATGTCGTCAATGTTTAAACATCGCTACTATGCCTAGAAGCTTCTGATCATGTGTCTCATAGTTTCTTTCAACGTCTATCATTATTCTGAATCAGAATACAATCAAATGTCACTGATCTTCATCATCTGACTGAGACAAAATACTTGCGACTGCATAATCGAACGCGTCAATCTCGATGCATATATGTCGCTCTGAATCAAAGTGCCTTAGTATAGACGCTCTCATAAAGGCGTCGCGAAGCTGATTAAAAGCTTGTTTCGCTTCGCTCAATCATATGAATAAGCTCGTTTTTACATCTTTTACACTATCTCTCAGCAGTTCTGTTAAAGACTCTGCTATCTGAGAGTAGTGATGTATAAAACGTCGATAGAAATTGACGAATCTCAGAAAAACTTGTATTTCTCAATACATCTTCGATCTGAGTCACGTTTTGATGATGTCTACTCTACTTAGATTCATCGAAACGCTTTCGATGAATATGACAAATTCTAGAAAGTTCACTTTAGTGATGAAGAATTCACACTTCTTCAAGCTAGCATATAGCTTGAACTTTCTTAATCTCTCGAGAATCTGCTTCACGTGATCTACGTGATCAGTCTTCTCTACGAAGAAGATTAGAATGTCATTCAGATAGACAACACAAAAGTCGTCTAAAAGCTTTGTCAAGATCTTATTAATATAAGTCTGAAAGATGACAGACGCATTGATCAAATCAAACGACATGATCATATATTCGAAGTGATCATAACGAGTACGAAACGTCGTCTTTCACTCATCTTCACGTCGAATTCTGAGACGATGATAAGCGTTCTTCAGATCTAACTTAGTGAACTGCTTGACTCTATTGAGTCTGTCTAGAGTTTCACTAATTAGAGGCAGCGAATGACGATTTTTGACAGTGATCTTATTCAGATCTCGATAGTTCACGCATAGACGAAAACTATCGTTCTTTTTGAGAACGAATAGAATAGACGCGTCAGTCGAGCTGACGAAGTGCTTAATTCATTCTTTCGCTAAGACATCGTCTAGATACTGTCTTGAAGTCGCTAACTCTGTGTTTGACAGATTATACAACGATTCATACAACGACTCTGCAGTGATTTCGATTGCATGATCGTGACCTTCATGCAAAGACAGTTTGCCTGCATTCTCTGTCGAGAATACATCTTCGTACTCTTTCAATTCGACGAATAGAGTCTGCGTTTCGAACGCGTTTGTGATACGACTCGTCACGTTATTCATTGCTTTCACTTGATGTTCAACGATCAACTTTTCGACGACGTTAATCACTACAAGAGCATACACAGTAGACTCATCTTGTAGAGCTTTCGCAAATGCTTGTGCGAAGAACAACTCAAATGCGTGCTCGTTCACGTCGAATCATCATGTTCTTGCGATCATGTCTATTTAAATACGCTCGAATTGCATACTCGACATACTCAGAATCAGAAGAGATTCTTTCTTGTCAATAGCATAGAAGATACTTATATCTTTTTTCTCTATGCTTCAGCTGTCTCTCAGTCAATAATACATCTTATAGACGTCATAACAATAGACACTCTGACCGTTCATTCAGGTAGATCTTGAGAGATCGACGTTCAGCAATGACATACTCTGCTCGACGACGAAACCTTGACTAATCACGTTCATCTTGACGTCGATATTCATGTAAATCTTCGTTTCTGTCTTCTGATCTCTCTGAATTACATGCTCTTTATATATAAGAGTCTTTACGAAGAGAATTTCTTGTTTTTCCCTCGATGATTTGAAGCATTCATCGAAAGCTTGCCTTTTTCCGAAATCTTGAAACAACTCATATGCGACATCGAATCGATGAGTACTCGATTTGCATCAGATTCTTTTGATCTGTTCTTGATTTTTTCGTCTCTACAATCAGTAGAGTAATGACTCTTTCGATTGCATGTGTAGCACGTTATGTTGAACAAATTCTTGCTATAACGTGACGAAGCGTGTAAGCTTGTCTTTGACGAAGAGTCGAGTTTAGTCGATCGATGAGATTTCTTTCGCTTTGAATGAGTCTTCTTGTTGATTCTATCTCGATCATGCAAGTTCTCGTCTCGAGATCGTTTCGACGACAAGACGTGTTCTTTTCGCAGATTTGTTTTCAATCGAGCGACAAGATCAATTAACGCATCTCGTGTGATAGAAATCAACTGCACATTAGTAATGATCACGCGCAGCTCAGATCTCAACTTGATGAATAGATGAGCTCACTTATGC
>JAABVA010005577.1_pt1 | contig 11369 bp, 9 predicted proteins | sample 5560331 | NCBI WGS metagenome assembly JAABVA01 (sample SAMN12812661, study PRJNA571458) | rock metagenome | isolation source: Antarctica rocks | place: Antarctica: Victoria Land, Mt New Zealand sud | collected 2016-01-07
GCAGCTCGTGGCGCAACTGAGAGGTCTGCGCGGTCTCAACTACTCCGACTTCGCCGAGGGGACTGGACGAACCGCCCGTACGGAACACCACGCCATAGACAACGCGAGCATGGTCGAGGCTCACTAGGTCCAGTCGGACGTCGGCAGCTACGTCCTCGGGGTCGCGGTCCAAGGGGTCCCCGATGCCGCCACCGCCCTGCCAGCGCACCGCGAAGACATCTGTGGCGGATATCGGGAAGGAGCCTGGTTTGGGCCCAAGAGCCTTGAACTGCAGCTGATCGTGCGCACTGAGGGGGCGCACGGCCGCCGCTCGGCCGGCGACGTCGGTGCGGTTTGGGAGATGTCCGACCCCAAACGACTGGCTGACCAGTCCGCCCGGGCTTCCACCTCCCAGTCCACTGGAGTTGGGGACCTCCAGTCCATGCGTCATGACCAAGGCCTGCGCGTTCTGGACAGTTACTGTCAGGGCGACCTCCGCGCCGAGCCCGCCACGTTGCCGCCCGGCTCCGCCTGTGTCACGCGCGAGTCGGCGGTGCAGATAGAACAGTGGGCTGGTCTGCTCGTTGGTCTCGACGTCGGCGATGCACGGCGAAGGAGTTCCCATCGGTCCCGCGGCGTTCGGTCCGTCGTGGTCCGCGAAAGCGCCGAAACCTCCTGCGAGCGGGTCCATCAGGTGCAACCCAAAGAAGTGGCCGTCCCGGTCGCGTCCACTGAGGTTGAAGGTGGCCATCGTGCCACTGGACACGGCCTGCGCCCGGTGGGCGTGCGTTGCTGAGGCGGCGAGCAGCGTGTTCAACGCTTTGGTAACGACGTTGCAGGCTACCCAAATCGTCTCCACAGTCGCGCTGCCGACTGGGGCCGGCGACACCGCGGTGCACACCAAGCCGTCCGGTGCTGTGACTGTGAATGGACGCAGCAGCCCCTCATTCCAGGGGATACCGAACCCGAGGGTCGGGATCACAGCGCCGGCGACGGCGCCCATCAGGCCAGGCCGTGAGCAGTTAACAAAGCCCGGCGCCTGTTCGGAGGAGCCTGAGAAGTCAAGAGTGACGGTCTCGCCTTGCTTGGTCGCGACAAGGTCGACCGAGTACAGCCGGTCGGACTCACCGTCATGCTCGAGGTAGTCGGTCACCCGTATGACCCCATCGGGCAGCTCTCGCAGCCGGGCCCTGACGCTAGCCTCGGCGTTGGCGACCATGGTGGTCATTACGTTCTGGACCAGGACGGTGCCGTATTGACGGCAGAGCTCCGTGAGCCTGTCAGCGGCGACGTTGAGGGTGGCGATGAACGCGCGGATATCGAGCCCGACCTGCGCAGGCAGGCGGGTCGCGGCCAGGATCATGTCGAGCACGTCTTGGCGGAGCTCGCCTCCGTCGACCAGCTTCACGGCGGGGATACGGAGACCCTCCTGCCAGATCTCTCGGGCGTTGGGCGACCAAGAGGAGAAGTCCATGCCGCCCATGTCCGTCTGGTGTGCCATGACCCCGGCCCAGGCAATGACTTCCCCGTCAACGATGAGCGGAGCGCACATCTGCAGGTCGTTCTGGTGCAGCGCACCGATGAAAGGGTCGTTGCCGATGATCCGGTCGCCGTCCTTGAGTTCGGTGCCGTTCCCGAGCAAGTGTCGGATGAGCGCTCCGACTGGCGCAGCCTCGAAGGTAACCTGATGACCCATCGTCGCGAAGGCCCCGTCCGGCAGGAAGATCCCGGTGAAGAAGTCGCTGGCTTCGGTGACGGTGGGGCTCCCCGACACCGCCTGCAGGGCGAGTCGCATCTGGTCGGTGATCGCGATGAGACGGCCACGCACCACCTGGGACACGACCGGGTCGACGGCCGGCGTCTGGGTCTGGGTCATCGGGTTCCCACCTCTACATGGATCAGTCCAAGCTCGTCGGTGCTGGCCCGGCCATCGGGGGGCACCACGACGACGCACCCGGGCAACTCGATAAGGCACGGCCCCCCGACGGCCTGTCCTGGGGCAGGCTGCTCGCAGGAGTAGACAGCGGTCCGCTCCGGGTGGGCCGGGTCGTCGAAAACAACATCCCGGGTCTCCACCAGTGCGAAGCGGTCATGAGCAGCAGACGGGACACCTGCCTCTTGGCGCAGGGAGGTGATCGCGCGCACTGACAGCACCTCGAACCCGGCTTCTCGGAACCCTGCGCCGGCCCCGTATAGCCGCTCGTAGTCGACCTCAAAGCGGTCCAACACGTCGCCCAGTTCCCCCGCAGTGGGCGCATCCGTCAGGCTCACGTCGAGGTGGTGTGCCTGGCCGTGATATCGGACAGCGATCGAGCAGTCAACGTCAATGCGATCGTCGACGGGAAGGTTTTCCAGGGCCCGGCGCTGAGTCTCGGCCAGTGCCTCGCCGATCACGGACGCGACGGCGTCGTCGGGGCGCTGGCCGGGCAGCAGTCGGGTGTAGACCGCCCGCGCCGCGGTCGTGCGGAGGTCGCTGGTACCCGCGCCGTACGCCGATTGCGCAGTCGCGGTGGGCGGTACGACGAAACCGCTCAGGCCCAGCTCGCGGCACAGGGCCCAGGCGTGGGAGGGACCGCTGCCGCCACCGGCCACTAGCGTGAACTCTCGCGGGTCGTGTCCGCGCTCGATGGTGACCGAGCGGACCAGATCTGCCATCGCCGAGTCGAAGACCACCCGGACTGCCCGAGCAGCGGCCATGGCGTCCAAACCGAGCGGCTCGCCGATCTGCTCGACTATTGCGACCTTGGCGGCGCCGATGTCCAGTTGGATCCCACCGCTGGCGAACCGCTCGGGGTGGAGGACCCCGAGCACCAGGTCGGCGTCGGTGGTGGTCGGCCGGGTGCCACCCAGGCCGTAGCAGACCGGTCCAGGGCGGGCGCCCGCGCTCTGCGGGCCGACGAACAGGACGCCGCCCTGCACTGCCGCGATCGACCCGCCGCCTGCGCCGATGCTCGCGATGTCAATACCGGGCACGCTCATGTCCGCACCGCCGAAGGTCACATCATCGCGCAGCAGCGGCACCCCGTCGGCGATCACGCCGACGTCGAAGCTGGTGCCCCCGACGTCCATGGTCAACACGTTGGAGACCCCGAGGGCGCGGCCCACAGCTTGCCCCGCGACGACGCACGATGCGGGGCCAGAGAGCAGGGTGGTTACCGGGGTAGCGGCAGCGGTCCAAGCTGGTACGACGCCACCCGCGCTGGTGGTCATCATGATCGGCGCCGTCATGCCCAGTTCGGCCATCCGGCCGGTCAGCTCCTGCAGGTAGGCGCCGGCGATCGGGCCGAGGGCCGCGTTGGCCACCGTGGTCGAGGCCCGTGCGTACTCCCCCACGACTGGGGCCACCTCGTGCGAGACGCTCACAAACGCCTCGGGCGCGAGTTCGGCCAGAAGCCGGGCCAAGGCCCGCTCGTGCGCCGGGTTGGCAGTTGCCCACAGCAGGCACACTCCGATCGCCTCCACACCGCGGTCAAGCAGCCGGGCCACCCCGTCCCGGACCGACTGTTCGTCCAGCGGGACAACCACTTCACCGTGGGAGTCCACGCGCTCGATGACCTCGAGAACCAGGTCCCGCGGTACTAGCGGCGCGGTCCGCCCTCGCAGGTAGTAGTCGCCTAGCTCGAGCCCGCGTAATCCCGCAGTTCCGCGACGCAGCCGGCCGATCTCTAGGACGTCCCCGAAACCAGCTGTGGTGACCAGGGCGACCTTCGATGCCTGACCGGTCAGAAGGGCGTTGAGACCGACTGTGGTGCCGTGCCCGAACCGGGTGACCTGTCGGCACACCTCGTCCACCGGCAGTCCCAGCTGGTCCGCGGCGACGTGCAAGGCGTCGATGACCCCCGTCACCACGTCCGAGGTGGTGGGTGACTTGCAGACTAGGGACCGCCCGTCCGAGGTCACAAGCCAAAGGTCGGTGAAGGTCCCCCCGACGTCTGTGCCGATCGACCAGCCCTTGCTTGCCATTATCGCGGCGCCCGTCAGCCCTGAGCCTGGTCGACCACACCGGTGGCAGTGAGCACTGCGCGGTTCAGCACGCCTTGCTCGGCGAGAACGGTCGACCCGGTCATGATCTTGTTGTGTCGCGAGGCCAGAAACGCGAACAGTGGCGCGTAGTCCTCGGGCGTCGGCAGCTCCTGCAGCGGGGCGAGCCGCTGGAAGGAGTCAAGGAAGGCGTCCTTGGGGATGTCCGACTGGTTCCAGCCTTCCATGCCTAAGGCCTTGGGGCCGCGAAGCTGGCTGTTGGTGAACGCGGCGGGAGCAACTGAGTTGATCCGCACCCGGGGGGCGAATTCGAAGGCCAGCTGCTTGACCAGGCTTACCACCGCGCCCTTGGTCGCGCTGTAGAAGAGGCCGCCTCCGTCGGCCGCGAAGGCTGCCACAGATGAGGTGAGCACGATGGCGCCACCGTGCTCGTCAAGGACGTCTATGAAAACCCTCGCGGGGAGGATGTAGCCCAGCACATTGGTGCGGAAGAGCTCGTCGAACAGCGCTGGGACGTCCTCGGCGGCGATCCGCTTGAGCGGGACGTTGCCGTCGAAGACCCCCTGTGCTCCGACCAGGGCGTCCAGCCGTCCGAAGCGGTCGAGGACCGCAGTACGACAACGGATGAGGTCCTCGAGGCTCGTCACGTCGCCCTGCACCAACAGCACGTCGTCGCCGAACTCGCCCTTGAGATCGGCCAGCTTCTCTTCAGCGATCTCCATGATCGCCAACTGCGCTCCTTCGTCGCGGAAGTGCCGGGCTAGACCAAGGCCGAGACCCGAGCCCCCACCGGTGATCAGTACGACGTGGCCATCCAACATCTGCATGTCAATTCCTTAGTTCGGTATGTTCTGCGGGGATCTGCTGTCGTGCGGCGTGGCCTGGAAGTCGCCTAGAACTCCGTCAAGGACGCACCTGTGTTTAGGAGCGTGCGGAAGCGGCGCTGGCTCCGGTCGAAACCGCACGAGGTGACTCCGTGAACCTCGCCGTCTTGCGCGTGGACCACCACGAAGGTCCCTGACCTCACGTCGCCGTCGGTCACCACGTCGGTGTCGCCCGGGTGCCGTTCTCCCAGGACCCAGACAACGTGGCCGTACTGCTCGGTCCAGAAGGAGCGCAGCTGCGGCAGCGGCTCGACCTCGTTCCCGGTAGCGTTCATACCGACTCGGCGACCCTGCTGCACGGCGTTGGCCCAATGGTCGAAGCGGCGGCGCCGGCCGGTCGATGGGTCTTCGATACTCGCCACCTCACCGGCCACCCAGACCCGTGACACCGAGGTGCGGCCGACCGGGTCGCTCAGCACCCCTTGCTCTCGCGCGACCCCCGAGCCTCGAAGCCATTCGTCGGCGGGGTCGACACCTATTCCTGCGACCACGGCGCCTGCGGCCCGCTCGCTGCCGTCGCTGAGCACAAGCCAGTAATCACCGCGTGCACCGTGCACGGCGACGACGTCGACGTCGTGACGGGCGCGCACCCCGTGATCCTCGTGCAGGTCGCGGAGCCAGCCGCCGACCTCGTCACCGACAAGTGACTCCAGCGGGACCCGGCCGCGACCGAAGACCTCAACATCCACACCGCGCTGACGCAGCGCGGAGGCGATCTCGAGGCCGATGAACCCGGCCCCGACGATCGCCACCGGGTCTCCGACGGCGGTGACCTGCCGGACCCGGACCAGGTCGTCCATGTCCCTCAGCACCGGTAGAGACTCACCCGATGAGGTCAGCAGCGGACGTGGCCGGCTGCCGGTGGCGATTACGAGCACGTCGTAGGGCAACGCCGCGCCGTTGTTGGTGACGACGAGTCGACGGTCGACGTCGAGTCCCATGGCCCGTTGCCCTAGGTGCAGGTCGATCCGGCGCTCGGCAAGGTGCGCCTCCGTGCGCAGCGCCAGCGGGGTGACCGGGGCGTCGCTGGCCAGCACCTTCTTCGACAACATCGGCCGGTCGTAGGGGACGTGCAGCTCCGCTCCCAGGACCGCAATGTCGCCCTCCCAACCACCATCGCGCAGACCGTCCGCCGCGGACAGGCCTGCAGCGGAGGCGCCGATCACCAGAGCCTGGGGCGAGCCGGACATCACGCGTCTCGGGTGGTAAGGAAGATCGCCTGGGCCGGACAGGCCAAGATCGCTTCCCGGACATCGGCTAAGTCATCCTCGCTGATCTGCTCCCGCAGGACATTGGCCGCAGCCGCGGTGGGCGACAGCTCGAACACCTCTGGGTGGAACGTGACGCATATGCCGTAGGCCTGGCATCGGTCGGCGTCTACGACGACGCGATCACCCGTCCTGCCGGGTGTTGCCATGCTCACAAGATCACCGCCAGATTCGGTGTGGCTAAGACTGTCTCGGTAAGGACCACCTCGCGTCGGAGCAGACGTACACCGTCCCTGGTCAACTTCAACCGGTCGTTGCGGCGGCACGGGATCAGGTCGAAGTGCGCGTCGATGCCACGCTGTCGGTAGACCAGCAGTGCGCTGCTGACGTCGACCAGGTCCGGATCCGGCATGCCGGTGATCTCGACGCTTCCCACCAGCCGCATCGTCCGCGAGGGCGGGACCTCGGAGTAGGCCATCCCGGTCCCGATCCGGTCGACCCGGGTGCGCAGGTGAGCCTTGGTGTCACGCACTCGGAAGGCGGTGCGGTCGATCTCGTTCGCTCGCGGCTCGGTCGCCTGCCGGATCGGGATGGTGTAGAGCACGTCGTCATCAAGAAGCTCGAACCACTCCTCCTCGCGGCCCTCGTCGAGCAGGCGGGCCTCGAGGGCGAGGAATTGGTTGACCGTGGCGAGGAGTTGGTCGAACCCAGATGGGCCATCCATGGTCCCGAAAGCGCCCCCCGCCAGGGCAGTCACGAGTCCACCCCGGCTTTCGTCCCGCCGCGCATCACCTGGAGCCAGTGTCGGTAGAAGTTGAGCTGGTTGTGCTCCCCGTAGCCAGTCAAGCGGTGCAACCCAGGCCCCTTCCAGTCGGGATCGGGCGACTGGTCGATCGCCGACTGGTTGCCCTGCTGGAAGTGGAAGTTCATCCCGGCCTTACGGGCCCAGGGACTGGCCCCGGCCCGGGATATGCCCTCCCAAGTGACCGTGTCGTCCTGCTCGAAGATTCCGGCCGAGCCGAACTGGAACTGCCCGGTTACGTAGTCCTCCAAGGCGTCCTCGTCGCTCTGGAACTTCCACACGAATTGCCAACTCCATAGTTCGATTTCGCCAGGGCCGATGGGCTGCCATTGCCGGAAGCTCGTGAAGGCCACCAGAGGGCCTCCGGGCACCGTCGGCGAGAAGACCCGGATGAAACTGAAATTGGGGAAGATCGTGCCGACCGTCGGGGGCTCGTCGCGGATCACCCGCAACTGCGTCTCGTCGAGCCCGGTGAGGTCAAAATGGTCCTTGACACGTGGCGGGTAGCCCCACAGGACGCCATCGGGACCGAGCACCTCGGTCCACGCGTGTCCCATAAAGTTGTGGCCGTTCTCGAACTCGTAGCTGCGGCCCAGATCCGCCGCGCCGCCGATACCGAACGCCATCTGTACCTTCTCGCCGGAGGCGTGCAGGTTGGGTACGTGGTAGACGTCGCCAGCGAAGTTCTCCGCCGCGGTTTTCCAGTTCGCCTTCACCCGGTAGCGATCCGGCGGTCCGGCCACCCGCATGCCGTCGGGGTGCAGGCCGACGATGAGGTCCAGCATCCAGCCGGCGCCAGCCAGGTACTCGTCAAGGCTGGGCACATCCTCGGAGAGGGAAGCGAACACGAACCCCTGCCGCGACTCCACCCGCGGGGCCCTGAGCAGGCTCCATTCCGTGGGGTCAACCGGCTCGCCGTACGCGCGTTGCAGCATTGGCGTGCCGACCAGTTCGCCGGTGTTCGAATACGTCCAGCCGTGGTAAGGACACTTAAAGAAGCGCGAGTTCCCTGCGTCGGTCTGGCATACCTGGGTGCCACGGTGACGGCAGTAGTTGGACAGGACGTTGATTCCACCCTCGCCGTCGCGGGTGACGATGACCGGGTCCAAACCGATGCGGCGCTGAACGAAGTCGCCGGCTTTCGGAATTTCGGTCTCATGGGCGACGAAGACCCAGGTCCGAGTGAAAATGAGGTCCATCTCGGCCCGAAAGACATCCTCGTCGTTAAAGATCTCGATCGGCACGAGGTCGGCGGCGAGCTGGGTTTCGACGCGATCGAGAATCCCGTCCAGTCGCGCCGCTCGGTCCGTGGTCGGTGGATGGGTATCGGTCATCAGATCAGCCCTTCATGGTCGGCGGAGGCTAGGTAGTCCTCGAGCTCGCGTAGGCCGCGCGCGGCGTCGGCCTCGACCCCCGGCACCCCGCCGAGGATGGAGCCGGCGTCGAGCCAGGTCCCTGCCAGGACGTCGTTGGGTCGTAGTCCGAGGGAACTCAGCCCAAGCGCAGAGACGCCGTAGGCGGTGAACCGAAACAAGCGCCACAGCAGGTCGCAGACGATGAAGCCCGGGCCTTTCACTGCCGCGCCTCGTCCCGGACGAGGCGCGGCAGTGAAAGGTATGCCGAGACGCCCGGCCCGGTGCTGAGCGTCTGCTGACCGTGGAACACGGTGCGCGGGCGGTCCTCGGGGTGGTCGTGGCCGGTGAAGCCCGGCCCTTCCTCGGTGCGGGTGAAGTCTCGACCGAGCAGGGTGAGTTCCAGCACTGAGCCCGGGGGGAGGTGGAGGCTGGCCGGCCAGATCTCGACCTGCAGGTCGTATGCTTCTCCAGGCTCGAGTGGCTCGTACACGTCGTGGGTGTGGAAGGGCTGCAAGAACCCGGACCGGCGCGGATCGACCCTGCGATGCGAGGCTCGCAGCCACCCGAGCGAGACCGGGGAGCCTGGGCCACTCGCTGCGTAGAAGGTGATCTCCTCGCTATCGGGCTTGTATGCGCGCAGGACCGCGAAGAGGTCGGCGTCCGTGGTCGAGCTGGACACGCGCAGCGTCAGCGAGATTGGCCCTGCGAACTCCAACGGATCTTCCAGCGGCGCGGTCGTGAAGACCGCCCGGCCGGTCGCCGCGGCGTACGTCGTGTGTGCAGCCTCGGTCGGCGCGGCACCAAGCGACATTGCGGCGGCGTTGAGGTGCAGCCGGTGCTCTTCGATCTGCGGGAGCGGCCATTCCGTGCCGGTGAGGTGCTCCTTGACGCCGTCTTCTGCGCTGCGCAGCACGACATCCACAGTCGGCTCGTCGGCCCAGGCCTCTTCCTCTCCCTTGAGGAAACGGTCGAAGAAGCGGCGCTGGGTCTCGATGTTGTCGGGGTGGTAGAAGGACAGGAAGTACGAGCCGCGCTGGATGCGCAGCCACTTCTCGGTCGAGGCAATGCCGGCGAAGCCGAGCAATGTTCCGCGCAGGTGCACTTGGAGGCCGCCCCAGTTGGCACCGACGAGGGTCGGGATGTCGATCTTGCCGAGTTCGGCGCTACGTGCCTTGTACCAGTCGTCCTCTAGCGGGTGGTCGAGTACCTCTTGGATGTAGTCGACACGGTTGGCAGCCAGCTGGTCTGGCGGGAGATCGGGTCCTGTGTTGCGTTGACCGGTGAAGTAATCGATGTAGCGCGACTCTCCGTTGCCGTGCTGGTTGGTGTAGACCGACTCCCACCAGAATTCGACGAATCCGCTACTGAAGATGCCCCCTTGCCGGGTGCGGTCGCGATAGAAGTCGCTGGTTCCTTGCCAAGGCTGGAGTGCGGCTAGGTGGGGCGGGCGGAGCTGGGCGATCATCCATTGGCCGGCTGCGTAGTAGGAGATGCCGAGGAGTCCCACTTTGCCGTTGCTCCAGGGCGCAGTCCCTGCCCATTCGACCGCGTCGTAGGCGTCCAAGAATTCCTGCGGAGAGTTTGGCTGCAGGCGTCCTGGTGACTTGCCGGCGCCGCGCGAGTCGACCCGCACCACGGCGTATCCCAACCGGGTCCAGACTTCGGGGTCGGGCGTCTCGAACGCCAGGTGTCGCAGGGAGGACTGGCCGGTGATCTCCGGGTGCTCTTCGCGGAGCTCGGCGAACAGCTCGGGCCAAAAGCTGCTGAAGTGCACGTCTTTGCCGTACGGGCTGTAGTTGAGGATGACCGGCGATCGCTTCGCACCTCGAGGCCGGAAGACGTTGCCTACGACGTGGCTTCCGTCCCGAAGCGGGATGGACACGTCCTTCTCGATGATCATGTGCTCCTCGACAGGTCGAGTGATGGCCATGATGTTCACACCTCTCAGACCGGCGGCGCGACGAAGAGGCCCTTGTCGGGGTCGTTGAACGACTTGGCAGCGACGAACTCGTCGACGGGATTGGCAGTGCCCCACTGGTCGGTGACGGCCGGATCATTCATGTGGTGCACCGAGGGGTGCCATGTGTCCTCGTCCAGCTCCTCGAGCTCGGTGGTGTACTCGACGGTGTTGCCGGCCTTGTCGAGGAAGTAGCTGAAGGTGTTGTCACCGGCCATGTGACGGCCCGGTCCCCAGATCTTTTCAATGTCGTTGCGCAGCATGCGGCCGGTGCCGCGCATGTACTCGTCGATGCCGCGCATCTCGAAGGAGACGTGGTGCAGCGCGACGTGCGGGCCGCGGGCGATCGCCACGCTGTGGTGCTGCGGATTGCAGCGCAGGAACCACATGAAGTCGCCCCGACCGGGGAGGTGCAGGGTGTCGGAGAGCCGGAACTGCAGGTGGCGGCCGTACCAGGCGACGGTGGCCTCGGGGTTTGGCGAGTTGAGCACCACGTGCGACAGCCGGACGGGGATGGATTCACGCTCTTCGATAGCGCGGTGTTGGCGGAGGGCCACGTCCGCTGAGACCTCGACCACCCGTCCGTCGATGTCGAAGAACCGGACGCCGTACCCGCCGCCGGCGGTGTCCAGCATGCGTGGCTCATGAACTAGCTGCACAGCGTCTTGGACAAGCTGGTTGGTGAGCAGGTCGACGTCCGCCGGGGAAGCGGCGCCGAAGGCTACTAGGTCGAGTCGCTTCATCGGGTCCTTCCGCAGCCGGACTACGTATTGCTCGGGTGAGCCCTCGGCTGCCAGGAAGTGGATGCCGGAGTCACTGGCCACCTCGGTCAGGCCCCACATGTCGCGGTAGAACGCGAGTTGGGTGTCCAGCTCTGGCATCGCGATGTCCACGTGCCGTAGGTGGGTGATCAGGTACCTCGTCGCCGACTGTTCCATCTGCTGTCTCCGCTCAGATCAAGATCCGGCTCGGGGTGACGACGGTCACAGTTGCCGGGACACTTCAAATGTTAAGTTGCTGGATGATTCGATGCAAACAATCAAATATGATGGTTGTCATTGTTCATATCAATGTTAAATCTGATCAGCCCATGCGGAGAGGCTTGAGTGCCCGAACGACACGGTCCAGCTCGGTTGAGCGTCCGGACTGCAGCAACGTCGAGAACCTCATCTGGGCGGAAGTCCCCGTCCTCCGCGAACCTGG
>JAABVA010005579.1_pt1 | contig 11367 bp, 10 predicted proteins | sample 5560331 | NCBI WGS metagenome assembly JAABVA01 (sample SAMN12812661, study PRJNA571458) | rock metagenome | isolation source: Antarctica rocks | place: Antarctica: Victoria Land, Mt New Zealand sud | collected 2016-01-07
GCTTGATCATATTGATTGTACTAGATTCATCAATAGCTGTAGAATGATCTAGAATTTTGAAACAATTCTTGCATAAAATCTTAGAATATTCTTTCAATGTCGAGATCATTTGAATAAACTGATTTCAGATGTTGAAATGTCTATTTACTTCAATCTTCTTAGCTCAAAGTGAATTATCTATCTTTCTTTGAGTCTTGTTGATGACACTTTCGTCAACAAACATCTGTAGTCATCATTGTTAAAATTGAGCATTAATATCAGAACTTCACTCAACGTACTGATTATTCTCTCTTAATATTAGAAGAGAAGTATCGCGATAAATTTTATTCATTGCTTCTTGAAGAGTTTATTTTTTTTAACGAAAATTTGATTAATGTTTCGTGAATCTTGACTTGCAAAGTCATTAGAATGAAGATTACTGAAAGTAGATGAATGAATGATCAAGAAATTAGATTCTTTCTTGATCGAAGATCTTGATAATTCATATGTCTTATCAGAATCAGACATCTTGCAATGTATTTTATTGATAATGCAACAAGGTAATGCAAACAACAAGAAGATGATAATGAAGAAATGAGAAACAGTTTTCTTTGTTGCACGTAAATCTTTCAAATATAATGACGTAATAAATTCAAAAATAGTAAATCTTGATATTTGACATCATTTTTGATTGCTTGATCAGTTGAGTTGAAAACTTAAATTCTGATTCGACTTGAGATCAATATTGAGTCGAGTCATAAGATTGATATTGAGTATTCAAGTTAAATCATGACATTGATATTGAGTACTTGAGCGAGGCAGAAAGTAGATATGAAAACTCAGCTTAATGATCAGTTTAATAGTCAATGAGATGCATTCTCACAATTGCATCTCTTTTTAAAGACTTGATCTTTGAATCTTTATAGCATTATAGTGTCTTCTTGCAGCTGACAGTGTAGCAATGACTTCTTCAGCGCTCTAGCATCTGAGTAGAAGTGTCGTAAGCTGATTGTGCTAACAAGCATAAACAGAGCTAGTGCGAGATTGTTGATATCAATTCTTCAACTTCGCTTTCTTTTTTTCTTTCTTTTCTTCTTGTTTCGTTTTAACATATTCTTTCGTGAGTACTGCTCTTTTGAACTGACAAAGCATGAGATCTGCTATGTGTATTTTGCATAGCTTACAGCTCATGATATGAGCTTCTTTCGTTGCAGCATTGTTGTGATGCAAGTCAGCTCATAAGTTAACATGAATGACATAGCAGTATCAACATCATTATTATCAACATGATAAGTAGCAGCTCTGCGCTCACTGAGATCATGCTAACATGATCGCGAAGTCTGCTCTTTTTCTTGAGATGTATATTTTTCGTCGTTTCTTTCGCGTCATTGTCGCTGTCACGTCTGTCACGTCTGCTTCTTTTGTTTCTCTTGCATCTTCAATGTTGAAGATTGAGTTCATGATTTCTGATAAACATATCTATCTCTGCGTGTTTTGATAAGTGCTAACGCATGATAAATCATAATAATCAGATGATCTGATGCTGTCGTTGTGTTCATTGTCTGAGCGCAGCGACAACTCACACATGTTGTGCTCTCATTGAGCGTGCTTGCAAATGCAAGTACTGCTTCATGAGAAAGCATGATTACATGATGAACTTAGTCTTGCGTCATCTTCAGCTGTCGATGCATTGTGCTGCGCTGATGATGATTCATCGCTTCAACGCTTGCATCAAGACTTGTCTCGCTCTTCATCTTTAACAATGAGAGAGTGAGTAGCTTTTCTCTCAATCATGTGAGATTGTATTTAACAATTGAGTAAAGATTCTCATCTCTTTCATTCTTGTCACTTCTTGTCATCATCACATCATTTCATCTTCGTCTCGTAAGTATTGACTGAAGTAAGCAGTGCGTAACGAGATTCACTGATGAATAAATAGCTCTCTTCTTCACTTCAATGTTCTCGCTCGTGATCGTTGATCGCTTCTTTTCTTCGCTTTTTCGCGACATTCATCATCTTCTTTTTTAAAAGACATATGTTACATAAGATTTTGTAATTATAGTTTAGTATCAACTTCTTAAACTTACGTCTTTGCGCTTTTGATATTCTTTCAATCGTGACTTTTACATGATCTGTCTCTCTTTTTTCCCTTTGACTTTTTTGCAGTTGACTGATGTACTTGTCTTTCTGTCTCATAGTTCTCAATGATCTTCTTCGCATTGCTAAGATTTTTCATTGATTCTCAGAAGTTTTTGTAGAAAGATGAATCAGTTTATTGAACTAAATACTCAATTTTTTCTTTCTTGATTCGCTGATCAAGTATCTTCTTTATCTTTCATTTCTCTTTCTTTTTTATGAGAATAATCTGCAACTTCGAATTCTCATCACGCAAGTGTCAGAGTTTCAATAAAAAGATATGAAAGATTGAGTGAATTGCATCATATCTTTCAAATAGTTCAAGTTTATACGCTTACATGTTGATCTTCTTTAATATTCTAAATGATTTCAGTTATCTGTAATCAATCTTCTTCTTTGAACGAAGCGTATGAATGTTTATACTTTGCAGAAGCACTTTATCTTTCATCTAAAAGCTTGCAGCTTTATGATGAGCATTATAATACTTTGCTTGCTGCTCTGCTACTCGCTTTCATAGTTTTATTAAATGTTCTCTGATACTTTGTAGTCATTCTGCTCACTTCATAGTCAAGAATGTCTCTCTTTTTAAAGCTTTGTTCTCAGATGTCTCTGCAAAGCTCACAGTGTATCTTTTTAGAAGTTCATGTGAAGTTTTTTTGATATTGACGTGTACGCTGTTGTTATATGCGAACGTCATCATTGATAAAAGCTTTGATCAGTTATTCATCTTATAATTGAAATACACTCGCAGATAGTGCTTAAGCATCTGATTCTGTCTTTCTGTTTGATCGTCGATTTGCGAATGAAATGCAGTGCTTAGCTTTCGCTTCGATTCAAGATGTCAACATAAAGTAATTCAGAAATGATTGATAAACAGTGAGTTTCAATTTGATATAATGCTTTGCATCATTTCATGCTGAGATACAAATTTTCATCATAGCAGATTCATAAGTCTCTTGATGTTTAAATCTTTGATCATCGAAATATAAATTACGTGCTTGATCAACTTATTTATTATTATCAATATAGCATCGCTTGTTTTTTCAATGTACAAATTCTTCGCAGAGAACATATCTGTTATGAAATTCATGATCATCGTGTGAAATGAATTCACGTTTTCATTGACAAATTCTTGAGTGCTAATTAGTCAATCACTCGCAGCTAATCATCATTTTGACATCGTTGACAGTCGTTGACAGATAATTAAATTGAAGATTCAATCAAACATCATTAAATTACGTCATTAATCTTGAGTTATCATCTGTTCATCATGATTCACATTGTCAGATGTTCGATGATAGTAATTAGATATTGATAGAATAGTTTAATTAGTTGACTTTCTGATCTTGCACGTCTTTTTGTTTATTTTAAGTACTTCTCTACTACTTCAAATCATCACTTTCCATCGTGTTGCAGTCGAGTACACACGTTCTTGAATCAGAATTCACATCTTTTACATCAACGCATACTTATCATGCATTTCTCGAATGATCTTCTCTTGCAACGTCTTGAAACCTATCTTCTCAACAGATCAAAAAGATTCATTGATGATATTCTAGCTCATTTGTTCAACACAGAATGAACATGTCGACTCTTTCAAAATCACATGAAACATCTGATCTACATGACACTTATTTTGACATTGAATCAAGAACAATCAATCAAAAACGCGCACTTAAAAGAATTCAAACAAGAGATGAAACAAACTGCACAACAAATTCTTCTGAATATTTGCAACAACAAGACGAAGCAAGAGATGCAGACTGAACATAAGTTGATGTCTAGACTTCATTTCAGATGAATCAACATTTCTTGTCTTGCTCTTCGTGATTGATCTGCATTCAAATCTCTCAGAAAGTAGTCTCAATGATTGTTGAATGATGACGTTTCAATCTTTCTTGATAAAGTACTGCTTAAGAGTGAATCGAGCATCTGTGCAACTTCTTTGATTCGAAAATTAAAATTCTTGATAAAGCATTGCTCTGCTCTAAATCGATCTTTCAAACGAGCATTATCATGATTGTCGAGAAATGAGATAAACAAAATACTCGTGCGTCAGAACGACGAAAAAACTCGACGTGCAATAGAGAAAAGAATGAACTGAGTAATGTTCACTGTATATCTTACTTCATCATATTAATCTAACGACTCAACAGAAATTCTGATAGTATGCTCTTAAATATTCAAATCAATTTGATTTGTCAAGAGGGAAAATACTGAGATTATGATTCATAGTGTACTTACACGAAGTAGTATTTATCTCATTCTGAAGTACTCGCTATGTATATGATGAGTATCATTCGTCTACTATCGTACATATATTCTTCTACTATAATTACTATGATTCGATCGTAAACATATTATCGAATATTGAACTACTCTCAGTTTCACTCTCATATCGAGCAGCGATTAGACTAACATATTCTAATCTTCAATCAACACTTGAGTATGTGATAGTCTAATGTAGATTAAATCTTTTCATTCACTGTCTTTCAGTTTCATTTTCATAATAGACGGCGATTAAACTAACATGTTTTAATCTTCAATCAATCGTTGAGTATGTGATAGTCTAACATAGATAAATCTTTTCATTCACTCTCGATTTCACTCTCATAATGAGCAGCGATTAGACTAATATGTTCTAATCTTCAATCAATCGTTGAGTATGTGATAGTTTAACATAGATAAATCTTTTCGTTCACTGCTGCACTGATCACTGTTGATCTGACGAGTTAGTTTCGATGTAGCAGTCTATCTATGAGCATTATTATCTGTTTCACTCAATGATCAACGATGAATCGTACGTTTGATTGAGACATCATTATTTCTTGATATGAGAGCAGTGTCACTTCAGATTCATTGTTCAAAAACATGCTTTAGATTTAGTCACTCTTCATGTGATGATTGTCTGTTATCATGTCACTATTTTATCGAGTTCGTTCATCTTCTGACGTCTCTTCTTCAGAAAATCTTCATCGTATAGTGTGTTGTACTAATCTCAGTCAATGTAGTTATTTACGTAGTAGATACTCATATTCTCATTCATAAGCATCACATGAGCGCTTCATATAACATTCGTCAGTCAGTAAAATTGATGAGCTTTGAGTTTTCGAGAATTTCTGATCAGATTAATCGATCAATTCTTCATTTCAATCATGTCATGAATCTCATGTGAAAGTTCTTGATGTCGTTTCTGAGACGTTTGATCAAGATCTCAGTATAAACGCTTAATTTGTTTGAGTTTAATCTTTTGTGATTCAAGACTGTCACAATCAAATTCAGATGATTGAGTATTTTTTCATTCAGTGATCTCAACATTATCGCTTGATGTTGTTCATCTTGATGTTTCTGCATTCATACGTGATGTTGTTGTCAGTAATCTCGATTCTGTCAGTTTGATGAACAGCGAACATATTTCTTTCTCAATTTTTCGAGATCATCAGCATCTTTGTCAATACGCTTTCATGTGATCAAGAAAGTTGATAACGCGATGAAGTACTTCTCAGCTCAGACTGAGTCGTTCTTTCAAATATTCGCTTGTGTATTGCTTCTGCGAAGATCATCTGTTTTATTTCGATTCTCTCTAATGAAAATAGTCAGACAGTTTACAAGATCGTCAATTTTCGTGTGTTTCATAACACTCACTGCGTGTCGTCACGTTTTCAATTTCGTCGATAGTTCAGTAGTCTTTATGCGAAATCACTCGTATGAAGTGAGTAGACAGCTCAGCTTGTTCAACTTAATGTGTTCACTTGAAGCGATGACTTGCATTTGCAATCTGTCTTTCACAGTCGATATCTTTCTGAATTTTTGATGTCTTATCATATCTTCAAGAATCAACATGTTAATTAATCGAGTGTTGTGTTACATAATCTGAATTTCAAAGCTCTCTCTTTTGTTCATGAGTTGATAGAAGCACTTTACTAAGTACTTGTGTGTTGCTTTGAAATGCTCGATGTCGAAATTTTCGACGCTTTCATAAAGCTCAATAAGCTCTTTATAGTGTGATATAACATGAAACTTAGGAAAATTGAAATGTCGCTTCTTCAAATCAACGCTATCATCATCATTCTCATCTACAGTCTTTCTATGAGAAATCTTTGAGCGTGAGTCTTTAAAGACGTCTTTGAGTTTGTCAATGCAATAAAGTGCATGATCAAGATACTTCAAGAATTTCATGTCATGAGAAGTATAATGAGCTATTACAATAAAGTTGATAATAGCACGAGCACAATGCATTGCAGTCGATTGATACGTTGTGAACATCGAAGCTATAATAAATATAATCTGACGCGCTATGTTCTTCTGTTTATTATCACTTCATTGCTTAACGATACTATAGTGCTTGAACATCTTCAAATCTGAGTATTCTGATACGAGTTGAAATCTATGATTCAATTGATTCAGACTTGAAAGATTCTTTGTGATTATTTGATCTTCTTACTTTCGTTTTCAATCGAGATTTTCTTTCAATAGCTTATTGTTCAGATTCTTTATGTATCTCATCAGCTGCATAATTCATTCTTTGTACAGCTGATGCAAAGAATTGAGAGTCATGAGATTGTGAATGTTAATGAAGTGATGTTTTCATGCAAAGTTATCTGCTACATAAACTCGCATGTTGTTTGATATGTCATCATTGTCGTTGATGCTATTCTGTTCAGTTGTAGTTGCTTGAGTTTGCTGAATTTGAATCAGTCTCTGTGTATATTCATATGTTCGCTTTGATCAATGTTTGCAAAGTTTCTAACGTCTGTTTGAAGATACAGTACAAAGTGTACAATGCTGATTAATCTTGACTTCGATAATAAGTACTTGCTCTTCGTAGTTTATGAATATTGATTCAAGTATAGAATAGCACTGACGTGTGAAATCATCTGCGCATAGCATCGAAACGTTCTTGATTGCGTAAGTTTTCAGTGCTGTGATGATTCATAGCGTCTTTAGCATTGTTGAAAGAATCACGAAAGATCTGACTTATGCTCTAGAATTTTAGTCATAGCTGTGTGATAAATATTGAATTTAGTCTCTCTATCAATTTCTTTCACTATCGAAATGAATCTCAATAGCAGAGTTTTAAAACTGATTTGACTTTGTTAAGTTTCTTGAGTCAAATTGTCAATAGTGAAATATATTGATTACACAGCAACATCATTATGATGTTGAGTTAGAACAGTCTTATCTGTTTCGAGCAACACAGAAACAATCGTATCATCAGTTGAAATATCATTCTGTCTGTGTCATCATCAGTTCACAGTATGCATCTCGCTGTATATTCAACTCTCGTTTGTGTTGTACTGTTGAATTGATGTGTATGTCAATTTGTCTGCAAAAGACGAATGATCAATGAGAAATTGTATGATCAACATCACGTCGCGATATTCGACGTAGTATTTCTTCGCTGATACGTTGATGACTTTGAACGTGATTTCAAAAGAATATCGAAGTCACTTGTCATCGAAAATGTCTCTTGAAATGTTGTTTATCAATCGATATAGCTGTTTCGCGTTTTTAAAGCTCAAAAGATCATGTATCTTCTTAAGTCTTTTGTCTTGAAAGAAGCGATTGATGAATTCTTGAGTACATCTAAAATGAAGAAATCAATGAGCTAATGCGTAGTTCGTCGCTGATGCAAAGAAATAATAAAGTCGATTGAATGTATTCTTCTTCTTCATGAATGAGTTCATCGCTGAATCAGTTATGAATCTTCTTTGTCTTGAAATATGATTGAGCGACTTCTCTGTCTTTTTTTTCATGATATTCATATAGCTTCTGACGTCGATTGATGAGAAGAACGAGAAAATATCAGAATCTCAAGAAAAGTAATTCAACTTCTCATTCGAATTATTGATTATCATCTCAGCAATCTGTGACTCAAAGTATTTGTTTTCTTCTGACTCAAATGACACATCAACTTAGATCTTCTCTTTCTTTGATATATAATTATTTGATTCATGTGTTGTTTCTGTCTTCTTTCTAGACGTCTTCATCATCAGCAAAGCTAAGTTCTTGATTGTTCTTTTAAACACTTTTTTGTTGAATTTTCTACGTTGTACTCGACAGAATGCAACGTGTAGTTCAAGATCTCTTACTGTCGTATATAACTTTTCACAGATTATGCAAACGCGATTCTGTTTCATCTTTGAGAGATGATCATGATACTTGAGCAACGAGATAAACAATACTCTTGAGCATGCAATGTCTGCTAGACTGCGAACTAGTGCATGTGACTTTTCAATCGCTCGTTCGTATTATACTCAGTAACTGAAGTTGATATTTATGATACTTTTAACATAAATCTTGAGAAAATCAATTTCGATCTCAGATCTTTGAAGAAATCATAGCAACGCTGCGACGCAAGATTCAAGAGAAATTGTAAGTTGATTTATTCTATTTCTTGAACAGAATGTGTTAAACTAACGTTACTATAACATGCACTAGAATAGAACAAAAACAGAATTCTCGATCACATATTTATAGTAGCAGTCTGTTATATGTCAGCATTAAAAGAGTTTAATGATTTGTTTTAAAATGACAGACATCTCGTTCTTAAACAAAGACAGTGCAAGTCAAATACTTCATGATAGACAGTAAATTCTGAAAATGCGACACGTCGAAATGCAATGAATAGAATACATGCTAGTTTAACGATATGACGAATAGAATATCTGCTAGTCTAATGATATCATAATCTTCACTAGAACTAAAAAAGAGCACAGAAAGTTCTTCAATGATCAGTTATGCAATTGCACGCATTCTGTTATCAAGCAAAGACGCAAGTTGAATGTTTCATGAGAATCTGTAAAATATGAAAATGCGACACATTGAAATGCAACAGATAGAATACATGCTAGTCTAACAATATCATAATCTTCACTAGAATTAAAAGAGATCATATAAGATTATTCAAAAGCATGATATCACTCATTTTCTTCAGCTTTTCTATCTCATCTCATATATTTTGCTCGCTTCTTCATGCAAACTAGATGCGTAATATAGTCTGAAGATTAGTCACTTCTGTCTTGCACTCTCATACTCACTACATTCAATGACTTGCGATGAACAGACAAACTGAATGATGAAGAACAGACAGATACTCGTAGTAAAGAGATGATATTAGATATTGCTGTTTTCATGTCTCATAGCTTGACATATTGTATGCAGAGCAAATCTAGTCGTCATAATTCTAACTTCAGAATTGTTGATCAATCTCACTCACATCTTGCAACTTCTTTACTCACTCACTTCTTGCAACTTCTTTACAACATCGTCAGCTCACATATTATATCTTTCGTTAGAACATTGTATAGCACTCAATGTCTAGAGATTTCATCGTGTTATTGAATCTAGTTTCATCAGCTTTTTTCAGACATCAAGTAGTCGATATCATCAGAGATGAAAGTAAATCTCAGTAGAAAAGTTTCATTTAAGCGCAGTGAATCAATTTATATCAAGATGTCTTTGATCTTAGTTGAATTCTCAACGCAGTCATCAAAGCATTGATATGACAACTCTTCAACTAATGTGATCATCAAGATTTGTCAGCAAGAATTCGAATGAACAAAAGCTCAGTTTAATGTCGTTCAAGATGAGATTCAGATAAAAATGACAGAAGCATAGCTGTTGAATTCGAAAATAAAGTTCACATTCAAGATCTCAAAGATCAAACTAGCTACAATTCTTAGAAAAATCATCACAGATCAGATTGAATGACAGATATCAGAGCAATGATGAATGATGATGCTCAGAGTCATGAGTTTGCACGTCTTCAATGCACTCAAGTGTGTAAAGAGTTAGTCAATGAACATTCAATCATTCTCATCAGTTGCAAAAAGAGAAGCTTCTGTCGTAGTCTCAAGCATGATGATGATGAAATTCTTCGATTTACAGTTGCTCATTCTCTTCGAGCTGCTGATCTCGAAGATTTGAGCTCACGAGCAACGAACGATGTTTTATACAGAAGAGATTGCAAAACAGAGTATCAAGAAGCTCAGTTGACTCATTCATCTCAATTATCAGAGATTTTGAATGATCGTAGATGAACAGTTGCATTCAGAGAAGAACGATGTGATCTGAACGAAGTGAGAGAAAGTATTGACATCGATCTTTAATGAGATGTTTTGAAGAGTCGTAATCGAGAGCAGTCATCAGAATGATTGCAGAAAAGTTATTTTCACTGTGCAATTGCAGAAACAAACTGCGTTGTCTCAACTCTTAATTCTAAACTTCAATCAAGAAAACATGATTGTATTTGATGAAGAGAAACAGCTGAATCAAGAGAAAGAGAAAGATGAGAAGAAAAAGATCGCGAAATTCAATGATGAAGACTTGAAGTATAGTAATGACTCAGTCGTTGATGATAGTGATGATGCTAAGTTGCAGCGATAATGCTCTGTATCGTTGTTGAGTGATTCAGACAAGATTCTACAAGATCTGACGAAAGATAATGATTCAAACTTTCTGATCATGAAGAATAAATGCATGTCACGACATCTGTGTTCTGTGTAAGTTGTAACTAATGAGATGTGTTAGATTGATGATCATCGCTGTCTTGAAAGTCTGCGAGCAATTAAATGATGATTGAATTCGACGCTGCTGCAAGTGATTACAGATGAGTTCTAATGAGTGTAGTTCAACAGTCACAGACAAAGTAATATCAGAAATGAAGCGAAATTCATTTCGTTATCAGCTATACATCATCTTTTGAATGTTAGAAAGAAATCACTCGAAGACTCATGATGATATTTTAGAAATGAATATGAAATACGACAAGATATGAATCATTCTAATTATCATGAATAGTGTGATCTAACTTCTTTAAAACTTTAGACATTCATAATCTTTACTCACATCATGTTGAATTGTTGACTTCACATAGTTAAGAAGATCATCATGTTGACGCGAAGAACTTTTGAAGATCATACGCATCTCGTCAAGAGCATCATTAACGCGTCTCAAGAGCAAGAAACACGATGCTCGTTCAATAATTTCTGATCGTTCGAGTGTTCATGTGAGAACGTCTCAATGATGACGATCTGAATTAATACTCTTGAGCGTGAATCAGTTCTGATTCTTGTTTCTAAATCATTGATTCGTAATTGAATCAAAGAATGAAGAATGTGCATCAATGTGTCACGGACTGAGGGCTGGATGGAACCAGGATGGAATTCTAATAACTAGATTTTAGATACAAGACGTTGCACGAAGAAGAAAGGAAAGAAAGAGATCATTCAGAGGTTCTTATACCCCATG
>JAABVA010005581.1_pt1 | contig 11360 bp, 5 predicted proteins | sample 5560331 | NCBI WGS metagenome assembly JAABVA01 (sample SAMN12812661, study PRJNA571458) | rock metagenome | isolation source: Antarctica rocks | place: Antarctica: Victoria Land, Mt New Zealand sud | collected 2016-01-07
CGGCGTCGTAGCGGCGCAGCAGCTTTTCCGATCGCCAGAAATCGAAATTGTCGCCGCGCCGGCGCTGCAGCGCGATGCGCACGTTCTGCAGCACCGTGAGGTGCGGAAAGGTGGCCGAGATCTGGAACGAGCGCACGATGCCGAGCCGCGCCACGTCGGCCGCGCCCACCCGCGTGATGTCGCGGCCCTTGAAGGCGATGCGGCCGCGCGTCGGCGACAGGAACTTGGTCAGCAGGTTGAAGCAGGTGGTCTTGCCGGCGCCGTTGGGGCCGATCAGCGCGTGGATGGTGCCGCGTTCCACCGCGAGGTCCACGCCATCGACCGCCACGATGCCGCGAAACTCCTTTGCCAGATCCTGCGTGGTCAGGATGAAATCCCCGGACAAGCGTTCTCCCGTGAGCGTCATGGCTGTTATGCTGCTGTCGCGTGGCACCATGGCGGATCGGGGCAGCCGCCGCAACGGTGATCTGCGCGCTCCTTGGAGGACGGCCAGGGATGATGTTTATGGAGCCAGAGCCGGCAGCCACTCGCGGGCTTTGGCCAGACCCACCTCGAACTCGGGCGCTCGCATTGCAAAGACAACGGCCATTGTGGGCTCCAAAGGAGTGCCCTCTGACGCTGCTATTATAGAATGAAATCCGCGAGGTATTCAGATGTCGGTGTCACTCCGGTCAGCAGCAGATGCTCGCGCGCCCGGGTGCAGGCGACGTAGAGCAGTCGCCGCTCCGTTTCGTAGATGTCGTCGAGCTCCGCCTCGTCTGCGGCGTCGGCCACACGCTCGTCGAGCGGCAGAATACCCTCGTCGCACGCCATCACCACGACGGCGCGGAATTCCAGTCCTTTGGCGAGGCTCATGGGTCCGGTCACCATCGCGTCGGAACCGGCCAGCCCCTCGATCGCAGCCCGCGCGCGCCCGACGAGCTGCGGCGTCCGGACGAAGAGACCGATCTCATGGGCCACGATACCCTCGCGGAGCCAGGTCGCGATCGTATCGCGAACGCACTCGGCCTCGGCCGCAACAGTGGCGAGGGATCTGACGTCCGGTGGCGGCCCATCGAAGACCGAGATGATCCCGCGACGCTCATCCTCCGTACCGTCGGCGTCGCGCAAGACGGTCGGCAAGAGCCGATCAGCGGCGCACCGAATCTGTTGCGAGGTGCGGTAGCAGACCTTGAGCGTGTGCGATCGGCCCCGCACGTCGACGCCGAGGCTTGCCCACGAATAGGGATGCTGGAAAATCCGCTGGCCGATGTCGCCTGACAGGAACAGACCATCCGGCTGAGCGGGCGCCAGCGCGGCGAAAAACCGGAGTTCGGCCGGCGCAAGATCCTGCGCTTCGTCGATGACGACATGGTCGAACGGTTTGGACGGGCGGCGCACCAGGGCCTCCGCCAAGCCGATGAAAACGTCCGCCCAGGTCGTGAAGCGTTCCGCGGCCAGCGCCTCGCGAACCGCCGCGAAGACGGACCACAGGCGTTCGCGCTGGTTGGGGCCGAGCCGGCTCTTGCGGCCCATGCGCTGAACGGTCGAATAGGCGTCGATCGAGATCAGGCCCCAGGCGTCGACGACATTGGTCCATTCGGAGAGTAGGAAGCGCTCGGAGAACCCCTTGAGTCCCGTCGCGGTCGCCGCAGCCCGCAACCGTTCACGCAATGTGGCATCGGAGGCGATGCGGGGGCGCACGCCATATTCGAGCTGAAACATCTCTTCGGCGATCCCCCGGAACGACGCGGTGGTGATCCGGGCAACGATGCCGCCCGTCTCGGGAGCGAGAACCAGTAGCTTCTTGGCCATGGCATCGGCCAAAGGCTGCGAGAAGCTCGCCAACAGAATGCGGGCGCTGGGGTTCTCGCGGGCCAGCCGGACGGCGCGATGGATTGCCACGATGGTCTTGCCGGTGCCGGCCGACCCGGCCACCCGCGCCGGACCCGAGAAGCTCCGCTCGACCAGCGCGCGCTGCGACGGGTGGAGGAAGACGCCCCATTTCTCCCACGGAAAGGCCAGCGCCTGTTCGAGTTCCTCCTGATCGGCGATCGGGCGAATGCGGCGCAGCGCATCGGGATGCGTGAAGGGATCGGCCGCCACGGGAGTCGGTACGGCCAGCTTGCCGGTGACGACGTATTCGAGCAGGGCTTCGGAAGCTTCGGCCGGCAGGTGGGCCGTCAGCGCGAAGAAACCGTCTTCATTGGCTGCACGGACATCGGCCAGCCAATCGGCGGGCACGCCGATCGAGAGCAGCGCATCGTCGTCCAGCGCGGAAAACAGGCCCGGTGCGCCCGTTTCCACCGGCTTGCCCCGTGCCGGCTCGGGATTGACGAAGTCGAACGTGGCCGGTGGCGCGACCTCCTCGACCCGCTCGCGCACCTCGACGATCTGGATGGCGCCGGTGCGCGGATGCGCCTCGATCCGCCGGCGCTCCGCCCAGGCATAGGCATCCTCATGGTGATCGACATAGGCGACCAGCATCGACTCGCCGGTCTTATGGACGATCAGCCGCACGTCGCGGTTGACGCGAGCCGACCAGAAGTTCGGGTCCTTACTGTTGTCGATGCGGTGGAGCTGTAGCCCGTTGCCGGTCGGATCCATCTGGAGATCGAAGACGCTCGCCTTGACCGCCTTCTGGTCTTGGCTTGAAAGGCGGCTGAAGGCCGCAGTGAAGCTATCTGCTATCAGTAACTTCATTGTATTGGTATCCGAGCCGTGGCATCCCGCTGCTGAGCACTTTCATTGTTCCACTAATTCCTCTCTAACCGAAATGCGTTCACAAGAGCCCTCTTTGACGCATGTATTCGGGGAGGGTGATCAGGAATCGTCGGACCACAGAGTCGCCCGCGCCGCCGCCCTCCTGCGTGCCACCCAGCCTCGTCGACAGCTTACTTCGCCAAGTACCTCCTCGGGGACCGCCATACTCAGCTCCGTACGCAGTGACGAAGGCCGCAAGCAGTAACCTAACATCGTCGCTATAGGCGTAGTCTGGGTCAGCAAGTAGCTTCAGTGCAATAGGCCGATTACGACTAAGAAATTGGAGACCCCCATGGAAGGCTGAGTAGGCGTGACCAACCATTCTGTTCTTGTTCTGAAGCGAGGCCCGAATTTGCTGATGCACAAGGACGCTCGGGTCAAGCCAATCTTCAAAATCCTCCACTGTGACGGATGCTCCTAAAGTAACATCGGCAGACGCATCCGAGTTGGCGCTGTCAGTAGCCCCTGGGCGGGTCACCCTCGCTGTTAAGCCAGCACTAATGAACCCCTCTAGCTTAAGCATATCATGCACAGTTACACGCCGAGCAACATTCCTGAACTCGCCGAAGAGAGCCCGCATCCGTGCGTTCGTCGCAAACTTTAAGAGCAGTTCTCCTTTGCCACTAAAGCCATTCTTGGAAAGGTTCGCACTTCCAATCCAAGTACTCTTGATTCCAACATACACCTTCGCATGCACATTAGGATCCGCGTAGACTTCCAGACGAGATCCCATCGTTTGCATGAGTTTCCGCAAAGGCTTTGGATCATTGTCCACGAACGCCGGCGGCGCGTAAAATTGGTCGGGCAAGCGTGTGACGAAACGCACCTTCGTTTTAGCGGGCTTGTCAACTCGTGCCAGAGACCATGCTGAATAGAATGGCGAGACCACGTCGAGCTGCACCGTCGCGAGGATCGCCTTGAAATCCGCCTCTACTGGGCGGACGATAAAATCAAGCGAATCAAGCCTCATTGGCGTTCCCATTGCCCTGGTGTTTGATGATTCGGTCGAAATCATCATCTCTAAGCGACGAGTGTCCGGCTTGGCTGTCTCCCAAGGAGCATCAGCGAAGCCACGACTGAAACCATTTTAACGCACACCTTCCCCCTAGACGGTGAACACCTTCATCACCTCGTCGCCGAAGTGGTTGATGACCTTAATGGCGATTTGGCCGCCGGGCGGGCGCGGAAACGGACGCGAGGTGTCGGAATAGAGCGTCGCCCAGGCGTCCTCGTCGATCTCGGCCTGGAGCGCAGTTTTGAGGCTCTTGTAGGGGTCGTTGGCGCCGAGGAAATAGGCGTGGCGGACGAAGAAGCTTTCCTCGTTGTAGGCGGTGTCGATGAACCAGGCCGCGATGCCGTCGGTGTCGTTCGAGCGGATGTCGCCGGTGTTGGGATCGAACACGTCGACGCCGTTCACCTTCACCCGGATCTCGGGGCCGCCGTCGTCCAGGATCTCCACGTCGGGTTCGCCGAACACGACGAACATGTTGCCGCGCCCGGTATTCTTCAGCTCCTCCGACATGTGCATGTCGGGGTTGATGCGCGCCTTCAGGATCTTGAGGCTGCCCAGGCTCCCCAGCTCGGACGAATGGGCGTCGAAGTTGAACGCGCAGGCGATCAGCACGTCGAAGCGGGCGTCGACCGCCTCGCGCGCCGCCGCGACGATGTCCTGCCGGCCGACGGTGCCGTATTCGGGGCCGATCAGGATGGCGGCGCGGCGTTCGGGACCGTTCTCGCCCTCGATGAAGGTGCCGCTCGCGCCGACGAAGTGGCCCGGCCAGGGCGTCAGGCTTTCGAAGGCGATGCGGTCGCCCTTGTCCTGCTGCTTGACGCCCTCGGCCTTGAGGTAGTCGATCACGATCGCGGCGAAGTCGGCCCCGCCGAGATCGGCCTCGCCCGGCGAGCGCTTGCCCTCGGCGGCATCGAGTTCGTCGATCAGTTCCTCGTCGCTCGCGGGCAGCACGCGATGCGGCGACAGGCTCTCGACCGTGAACGGCCCGGCGACCCGGACGCGTGCATTATCGATGTAGGGCTTGTCGTAGAGGTACTCGACATCGGCCCGCGCCGCGATGCTGGCGTCGATCTCGCGCTGGCGCGCGATGCGCGCTTCCCACCATTTGGCATGCAGGGAGGCAGTAGGGCTTAGGGCTTGGGGCTTAGGTTCGCTGTGCCCGTCCTCCCCTAAGCCCGAAGCCCTACTGCCTAAGCCCTCAAGGTTGCGCGGGATCTGCCATTCCTCCCATGCCGTCCCCAGCGCAGCATTGAGTTCGGCGCGCAGCGGCTCGAGCACGGCCTGCCACTTCGCCCAAATATCGTCGATCAGCGGATTGTTGGCGATGGATTTCAGCGTGATGTGCGGCACGCGCTCGTAGACGAAGCCCTGCCGGATGTCGTTGTGGACCAGCGTGTCGGCAGGCACGCGCTGGGTCAGCGCGGCTTCCCTGGCGCGGCCCTCGCGGCTGTCGGCAAGCAGATACCAGGGATAGCGCGCCGCCATCAGTCTTGTCCGCGCGAGGGCGAGCGCGACGCGGCTGGTATCGATGGTAATCCAGCGCCGGCCCCACTGCTCGGCGACATAGGCCGTTGTGCCGGACCCGCAGGTTGGATCGAGCACGAGATCGCCGGGGTCCGTGGCCATAAGGATGCAACGCTTAACGACGTCCTCATTAGTCTGTACTACGTAGTTCTGTTGCGTTGCTCCTGACGCATCTGCCCACAAATTGGTGATACGGCCAACTGGATAGTCGCTGTGGCGGAGAATGTATCTGAGAGTAGATCCGCTTGGATGTAGTCGGTTTGCCCTGAAGGCTTTTTGCATCCCATTGCGATCGGTTTTCCAACTGTTTGATTTGGGCGGATTCCACTCTTTACCCTCAAAGATCCATTTGAAATCTTGATTTTTTCGGTATTGTGCAGGCAACAGTGAGATCGATTGATATACGGACGCGGTTGGTGGGAGTGATGAGTGAGCTCGACGTTCGTCGCCTGTAAGCTTATGCCGACGACCATCCTCAAGTATGGCGTCGGCCCATATAGCCTCACCCTCTAGCCCCTTCTCATAAAATAACGGCCGGCTCTTTATTGTGGCGCGATTCTTGGCATACCAAATTAGATAGTCGCTCACGCCTTCGGTTACGTCTGACCCCATCGGCATCATTTTTTTTCGGAATGTAATCAGCGATGCAAAATTGCTCTCACCAAAAGCTTCATCTAGCAGCGCGCGAACACGATGCATGTTCTCGTCGCTAATTTGGACAAAGATCGAGCCGCTATCCGACAAGAGATCGCGCATCGCCGTGAAGCGATCGCGTAGATAGGTGAGGTAAGAATGAATTCCGTCCTTCCAGGTGTCGCGGAACGCCTTCACCTGCTCGGGCTCGCGACTTATATCGGTTTGCCTGCCGTCTCTTACATCGCGGCTTTGCGTCGAGACCTGCCAGTTCGAGTTAAACTTGATCCCGTAGGGCGGATCGAAATAGATGCATTGCACCTTACCCTTCAGGCTCTCACGCTCCGCGAGGCTCGCCATAACCTGTAGGCTGTCGCCCAGGATCATGCGGTTCGACCAGTGCTGGTCATGCTGATAAAATTCGGCGCGCTGCTCCGGCGTTATTCCGTTGAAGTCTGCGAACAGATCAGGCGCTTCGGTTTGTGCATCCCGCTTCTCGGCTGTGCGGCGCTTCAGATCGTCGATGATCGCCTTGGGGTGGATCTTCTCCTGGATGTAGAGCGGCGGCACGTTGACGACGAGATCGGACCAGTCCTGCCGGTCCTTGTCGCGCCAGACGAGTTGGGCGTCCGACAGCGTAAGACTGCCGGTCTCCGCCAGTTCCTTCATCTGCGCGTCGGTAATGGTGATCCGCGCCCCGTTCCAGATCAGCTCGGGCGTGCTCGGTTCCTCGGCGGTTCGCGTGCGGCCCTCGGCCAGGGGCCGCACGCGCAGATAATGTTTCGGCGGCATCGGCGCCGAATCCTCGTCGCGCCGGAAGAAACTCTCCATTTCGGCGGTCGGAATGTTTTTCCGCGTCGCCGCGTCGTGCTTGAGCGCATCGATCTGCTTCGAGGACTTAGGAGGGCGGCCCATCAGGCGGGAACCTTTAAGAGGAGACGCTCGACCAGCGCCGCTAGATCCTCGTCCATCATCGTCCAATCCCTGAACTCGGCGAAGGCCCAGCGACCGAAACCGCCGAGCGCATTGACGCCCGGCACCCAGAGGTCGCGCGTCGTCTGCGCCTTGGCCTTGTCGCTCTCGTCGCGCATGCCCTTGACCTCGAGCACGAGATCGAGCGGCTCGTCCCCACCATCGTCGAGCCTGACGAGGAAATCGGGCACGTAGCGTCGCATGGTGCCGCTCTCGAGGTAGGGAATCTCAAAACCCATCGCCTGGTTCTTGGCATAGGCGAGCACGCGCGGATGGTTCTCCAGGGTCAACGCCAGCCCTTCCTCCCAGCTCGAGTCGAGCACGACATGGCTGATCTGGCATTTGGGCGGACGCGCGCCCGTCGTCCAGCAGGCCTTCGAGGTGATGAAATTGACGAAGCGGGTCGACCCCTTGGGATTGTAGGGATCGAGCACCGCCACGATCCGGCCCTCGCTGCCACGCGTCAGCGCGATGTCGATCTTCTCCGCCGCGCGGGCGAGCTGGTCCTGATAAAGGATCGCGCCGATCGGCACGCCCTTCGTGACCAGATAGCCCTCGTCGAGCCAGCGGCGGGCGAGACGCTGGATCTGCGGAAAAAGGTGCTGCTTGGGGAAGCCCTCGTCGTCGCGGAAATGCGAATAAAGGAGATGCTTGGCGAGATTGTAGCTGATCTCGGAAGGGCGCAGGCGCTCCAGCACCTGCGGCGTGATGGTGACGCCGGCGCCGACGATCCCCTCCATGACGACCGAGGTGGGGCCGATGTCGAGCGGCGTGATCTCGAGCCGGCTGTCCTCGTTAAAGACGGCGTCGAGCTTCTCGGACGGCAACTCGCGGCGATAGCCGCTGACGCGCGGGAACACGATCTCCAGTTTGCTGCGCTCCTTGATGGCGTGAACGCGCGTGACCGGCTTCGGGGTGGTCTTCTTGGCCTCCTGCGGGGAGGACGCGAAATCGAACGGGATGCCCATGATGTCGGCATATTCGACGTCGAACAGGCCCGTTTCCGGGTTGAGGTCATAGGATTGACGGCGCAGGCCGCGACCCACCACCTGTTCGCACAAAAGCTGCGTGCCGAAAGCGCGAAGGCCGAGGATATGGGTCACGGTGTTGGTGTCCCAGCCTTCGGTCAGCATCGATACCGAGACGACACAGCGAATCTGCTCGCCGAGCCGGCCCGTGCGTCCGACCGTGTTCATCACCTCGCGCAACAATTCGCTCTCGCTCGCTTCGCCCTGAGCGCCGCCGGCGCCGTCGCGGGCGGCACGCTCCCGCTTGAACTGTTCGATCTCCGGGCCGGCGGCGTCGCGAAAACCCTTGTCGAGCGCATCGCCGGATTCGATCTGTCGGGAGTCGATCAGCAGCGTGCGCGGGCGTGACAGACGGGCGCCGTGCTCGTCATAGTTGCGGAACAGTTCGAGATGTCCGGCGTGGAAGGCGGCGCGTTCGCCCTCCGCGGCATCGCCGCGCTCGAAGCCGGCGATCCAGTCGAACACCAGTTTCGAAATGGCGGTGTTCTGGCACACCACGATGAACACCGGCGGCACCCCGATGCCGGCGCGCTGCCACCGCTCGAACTCGCCTTCATAGTGACTGTAGAGCGCATTGAGCGCCGTCTGGAGCATCGGCGGCAGATCGAACGGGCTGAGCTTGCCGGCTCCGGCCGCCGACTTCGGCAGGTTCTTGCCGACATGCTTCCACAGGTCGCGATAGACGACCGAATCGGTCTGCGCGAGGTTGTCGGTGACGGGCACGCGGGGCAGCTTGACGATGCCGCTCTCGATCGCGTCCATGAGGCTGAAATCGGAAACGACCCAGGGAAACAGATAACCCTCGGGATAGCCGGAACCGCGCAGGAAGAATGGCGTGGCCGACAGATCGTAGACGGCCCTGACGCCCTTCGACAGCTTGCGGCCCAGCGCCTCGATACCGTTGATCCAGAGCCGTGCGGTTTCCTCATTCTCGGCCGCCTCCTTCCTGTCGTCGCCGGTCAGGGCGCTTTCCGCGTCGCCTCCGACCTTGTGCCTGTAGCAATGGTGCGCCTCGTCGTTGATGACATTGACGCGCTCGTGGCGGAGCAGCTTTTCGCAGGCGCGTTCGAGCATCTCCGCATCGGTTTCCGCGGTCTTGACCGGCTCGGGCGCATTGCCCTGCATGAAGCTTTTGGCGACCTTGGACAGGCCCGACGTCTCGCGGTGCTGGAAGGCGTGATAGTTGGTGATCACGATCTCGGCGCGGCGGATGTCGAGCAGCATGTCCGGCGGCACGATCTCGCGTGTCTCGTAGTAGTTATCGGGCTCGCTCGGCAGCAGCACGCGAAGCCGGTCCTTGATCGTGATGCCCGGCGTGATGATCAGGAAGGCGCGGGAGAAATCCTTGGACTCCTTGCGGGCCGCGTTCACCGCCTGCCAGGCGATCAGCATGGCCATCACGGTCGTCTTGCCGCTGCCGGTGGCCATCTTCATGGCGAGCCGGAAGAGCGCCGGATTGGCCTCCTCGTTGGCCTGGCGGATCTGGTCCAGGAGTCCCCTCGACGCAGCACGCCCCGGAGCCACCTCGGTCAGCCAGATGATCGTCTCGATGGCTTCGAGCTGGCAGAAGAACGGGGTTGGACCGACGAATTGATGGTGGCGCCAATGGTCGAGGAGCCGTTGCGTCGGCCCGGTGACGCCCCAGTCGGCGGGATTGCGCAGCACGCGCCATCTGTCGAGATAGCCGCGAACCTCGTTGATCAGCGCGTTTTCGGTATAGGTTTCGAGGTCGAGCGAAGCCTGACCGGCCGACGCCTTCTTGCGCGAGGCCGGCACCGGCACGATGAAGCGGGATGGGCGACGACCGCTCCTCGGCTCCCCGTCCAGCGGCTGGCCCGTCTTGTCGAGAGGGTGGTGCAGTTCCGGAGCGCTATAAGGCGAGTTCAGGATCGGCCGATCGTAAAAACTGCTCATCGTCTCCTTCCCGCGCACGCGACTCGCTCTGTCTTACCGAATCTACAGCGACGCACCGCGTCGCGCCAACCGGGTCGCGAAAACCCCGGGGAACTGGCGTCGGACCCCGTCGGCCGTTTACAGAGAGACCAGTCTCAAAATCCTCACCCTCCCCCGGAACCGCCCCATGATCCCCCGCTATTCCCGCGCCGCCATGGTGGCGATCTGGGCGCCTGAGACCCGGTTTCGGATCTGGTTCGAGATCGAGGCGCATGCCTGCGACGCGCTGGCCGAGATCGGCGTCATTCCGAAGGCGGCGGCCGAGACCATTTGGGCCAAAGGGCGCGAGGCCGTGTTCGACGTCGAGCGGATCGACGCCATCGAGCGCGAGACGAAGCACGACGTCATCGCGTTCCTGACGCATCTCGCCGAGATCGTCGGGCCGGAGGCGCGCTTCGTGCACCAGGGCATGACGAGTTCCGACGTGCTCGACACCTGCTTGGCCGTGCAGCTCGCCCGCGCCTCCGACATCCTCATCGCCGACGTCGACGCGCTACTCGCCGCATTGAAGCGCCGCGCCCACGAGCACAAGCTCACCCCCACGATCGGCCGCTCGCACGGCATCCATGCCGAACCCGTGACGTTCGGGCTGAAGCTCGCCGGGGCCTATGCCGAGTTCGCCCGCGCCCGCGCGCGGCTCGTCGCGGCGCGCGCCGAGATCGCCACCTGCGCGCTGTCGGGTGCCGTCGGCACCTTCGCCAACATCGACCCTCGCGTGGAGGCGCATGTGGCCCGCGCCATGGGGCTCGCGGTGGAACCGGTGTCGACCCAGGTGATCCCGCGCGACCGCCACGCCATGTTCTTCGCGGTCCTCGGGGTCGTGGCCTCGTCGGTCGAGCGGCTGGCCATCGAGGTCCGCCATCTGCAGCGCACCGAGGTGCTGGAAGCGGAGGAGTTCTTCTCGGAAGGCCAGAAGGGCTCCTCGGCCATGCCGCACAAGCGCAACCCGGTGCTGACCGAGAACCTGACCGGTCTCGCGCGCCTCGTGCGCGGCATGGTGGTGCCGGCCCTCGAGAACGTGGCGCTGTGGCACGAGCGCGACATCTCGCATTCCTCGGTCGAGCGCATGATCGGGCCCGATGCCACGATCACGCTCGACTTCGCCCTGGCCCGGCTGACCGGCGTGGTCGAGAGGCTGCTGGTCTATCCGGAGACCATGCGGCGCAACCTCGACCGGCTCGGCGGCCTCGTCCATTCCCAGCGGGTGCTGCTGGCCCTGACCCAGGGCGGGGTGTCGCGCGAGGAGGCCTATCGCCTGGTGCAGCGCAGCGCCATGCGGGTGTGGCGCGGGGAGGGGGATTTCCTGGCCTTCCTCGTGGCCGACCCGGAGGTCACGGCCGTGCTGCCGCCGGAGAAGCTCGAACCGTTGTTCGACCTCGGCCACCACATGAAGCATGTCGACACGATCTTCGGGCGGGTGTTCGGCTGAGGCTTCGTGCGAGGTCGGCGCTGCGCCGCCGCTAGGCGGCCGTCGCGGGGGTGAGCGCCACCAGCCT